>Ga0207691_10002708_pt1 | contig 17308 bp, 13 predicted proteins | sample KBSM13metaG_FD_184327 | JGI IMG/M metagenome (GOLD analysis project Ga0207691, IMG submission 184327) | Miscanthus rhizosphere microbial communities from Kellogg Biological Station, Michigan, USA - KBS M1-3 metaG (SPAdes) (version 2) | ecosystem: Host-associated > Plants > Roots > Rhizosphere >... | reverse complement strand
GAAGCGATGGCGCAGGTCGGGGGCATGTTGCTCATGGGATCGTTTGATGATCCCGAGACCAAGGTCGTGTACTTCATGTCGCTCGACAACGTGAAGTGGCGACGGCCGGTGAAGCCGGGCGATCAGCTCCGCTTCGAGCTCGAGGTGGTTCAGATCCGCGGGCGCATCTGCAAGATGAACGGTGTGGCGAAGGTAGACGGTGAGCTTGTCGCGGAGGCGCAGATGGCGGCGATGGTGCGAGACCGATGAGCGAGTCCACATCCGTAATGCCCGGGATCCATCCGACGGCCATCGTGTCACCGCGCGCCGAGATCGGCGACAACGTCACGATTGGACCGTATGCGATCGTGGGCGAGAGCTGCTTCATCGGCGACGGCTGTACGCTCGACGCGCGCACCGTCCTCGAGAAAAACGTTAGGCTCGGCATCAACGTCAGCGTCGGCATCGGGACCATTCTCGGCGGCGATCCCCAGGATCTCAAGTTCAAGGGTGAGGAGACGTGGGTCGAGATCGGCGACGGCACGCGGATTCGCGAGTACTCGACGATCAACCGCGGCACCGCTCAGTCGTTCAAGACGAGCGTGGGGAAGGGATGCTTCCTCATGTCGTACGTGCACCTCGCGCACGACTGTCACGTGGGCGACGGCGTGATCATCTCGAACGGCACGCAGCTCGCCGGCCACGTCACCGTGGAGGATCGCGCGATTCTATCGGGACTGTCCGCAGCACATCAGTTCGTAAAGATCGGACGTCATAGCTTCGTTGGTGGAATGTCGCGCGTCGCGAAGGATGTTCCGCCGTTCATCAAGGCGGTCGGTAACCCGGTAAAACTCTACGGGCTGAATAGTGTCGGTCTGCAGCGCAGCGGGTTCGCCGACGAGACCGTCCGTGAGCTCAAGCGCGCGTATCGACTTTTCTTCCGCTCGGAGCTCAACGTCTCCCAGGCGATGGAGCGAGCGCGGTCGGAGCTTCAGCCGCTGCCCGAAGTCGAATACTTCCTGCAGTTCATCGAGGAGAGTCAGCGCGGGGTCGGGTTTTGACGGCGCCGGTGCGGGTCGGCGTCATCGGCGCGGGGGCGTTAGGCTACCACCACGTCCGCCTGTTCAGAGATGTCGACGGCGCGACGCTCGTCGGCTTCCACGACGCGCGCCCCGAGCGCGCCCGGCAGGTAGCGAGCGAGTTGAGCGTACCCGCATTCGACACCGTCGAGGCACTCGTCGACGCGTGTGATGCGCTCACGATCGCCGTGCCGACGCCGGCGCACTATGCCGTCGCCAGGGTGGCACTCGAGAAAGGGCGTCACCTGCTCATCGAAAAGCCCATCGCGACGACGCTCGCGGAAGCGGACGAATTGCTCGGGATCGCCGAGCGGACAGGGGCCATCGTGCAGACCGGCCACGTCGAGCGCTTCAACCGTGCAGTGCGTGCGGCGCTGCCATTCGTCGAGGCGCCACGATTCATCGACAGCGACCGACTCGCGCCGTTCAACCCGCGCGGCTCGGACGTCGCGGTGGTGCTGGATCTCATGATTCACGACATCGATCTCGTCCTGACGCTGGTCGGGAGTCACGTCGCCGATGTCGCCGCGGTCGGTGTGCCGGTGCTGACGCCGTTCGTGGACATTGCGAATGCGCGCATCTCGTTCGACTCGGGCGTCGTCGCGAACATCACGTCGAGTCGCGTGTCGCGCGAGCGTATGCGGAAGGTTCGCATCTTTCAGCAGAGCGGATACATCTCGCTCGACCTCGCGGCGGGCGACGGTGAGTTCTACCGGCTGCGTGGTGACCTCGATCTCGCTCAACTCGCGAAAGGCCCGCTCGCGCTGGAAGCGTTCGTCGAGCGGATTCCGCTCGAAGCGCCCGAAGGCGAGCCGCTCCGACTGGAGTTCGAGAGCTTCATCGCCGCGGTGCGGGGTGAGCAGCCAGTCGTCGTGACGGGACAGGATGGCCGAGAGGCGTTGGCAGTCGCGCTACGCATCGTTAGCGAGATCGAGCGCACGCTGCCGTCGCTTTCTGGCTTGGGCCGCACAGGAGCTGCGGCGGACGCAGGTACGGTCGCGCGTGCGTGAAGTGCTCATCATCGCCGGGGAAGCGTCCGGCGATCTTCACGCGTCCGGTTTCGCGGCCGCGTTGAAGCGCATGCGCCCCGACCTCGCGCTGACCGGCATCGGAGGCTCGCGCATGGAGAACGCCGGCGTCACGCTGATCGAGCGGTCCGATCGCATGGCGGTGATGGGCTTCGTCGAAGTCGTCAGGCAGGTGCCTCGACACTACGCGTTGTTGTCGTCGCTCAAGCGCCGACTGCGATCGGGTACGGTCGCCTTGCTCGTGGTCATCGACTATCCGGGCTTCAACATGAAGCTCGCGGCGGCCGCGGCGGCCGCGGGCGTTCCGGTGCTCTACTACATCACGCCGCAGGTGTGGGCGTGGGGTGCGGGCCGGCTCGCCGAGCTGTCGAAGATAGTGACGCGCGCCGCACCGATCCTGCCGTTCGAGGAATCGCTGCTGCGCTCGCACGGAATCAACGCGACGTTCGTCGGTCATCCGTTGCTGGATCGCATCGGTGAAATGCCCGAGCGCGCGGAGGCGCGGCGCATGCTCGGACTCAAGGAGTCCGACGAGGTACTGGCGTTGTTTCCTGGCAGTCGCGCGCAGGAGATTCACCGACACCTCGATGACTTCGTGCGCACGGCGCAGATTCTCGAGCGGAAGCGTCCAGGTCTACGCGTCATCGTCAGCGCCGCGTCCACCGTGACCATCGATCCCGCGCGGTGCCCGTATCCCCGTGTGCCGTCCGCGTCGTTCACCGTGCTGCGCGCCGCGGACGCGGCGCTCTGCAAGAGCGGCACGACGACACTCGAGGCGGCCGTGGCGGGGTGCCCGCTGGTCGTCGCTTACAAGACGAGTCCATGGACGTACGCGATCGCGCGCCGAGTCGTGAAGATCCCACGCATCGGACTGGTGAACGTCGTTGCGGAGCGCGAAGTCGCTCCGGAATTCGTACAGGATGCCGTCGTACCCGAACGCGTCGCAGAGACGCTGCAGCCGTTGCTCGACCATAACGACCCGCGTCGCCGCACGATGCTCGAGGGCCTGGCCGACGTCCGATCGAAGCTCGGCACACCAGGGGCGGCCGAGCGCGTCGCCGCCATCGCGAGTGAGCTCGCAGTGTGAGTGAGACAAAGAACGAAGCAAAGCGAGGCTGGAAGCTGCCTGTCCTCGTTGCTCTCGGCACACTCCTGATCAGGGTACTGGCGAGCACATGGCGGTTCCGCATAGCGAATGACGCAGGCTTCAAGGCGCTTCGCGCGCAGCGCCAGCCGTTCGTGTTCGCGTTCTGGCACGGCCAACTCCTTCCGTTGCTGTGGCGTCATCGTTCCGAAGGCGTGCGCATCGTCATCAGCTCTCATCGCGACGGGGAGATCGTCGCCCGCATCGCGGAACGATTGGGTCACCAAACCATTCGCGGGTCCTCATCGCGGGGCGCTGCACGCGCGTTACTCGGGATCGTGCGTGAGTTGGAAGCCGGGATCGAGGTTGCCGTAACCCCTGATGGGCCACGAGGGCCCGCGCGGAAATTCGCCAGCGGAGCTCTGGTCGCAGCGCAACGCGTGGGCGTGCCGATCATCGGCATCGGGATCAGCGCCTCTCGCGCGTGGTACCTCAAGAGCTGGGACCGATTCATGATCCCGAAACCATTCAGCCGCGTGACGCTCGCGTATAGCGCCCCGATGTTCGTGACGGCGGCATCCGCCCGGGAAGCGGAGCTCGAGGCTCCGCGGTTCGAGGCGCTGATCGACGAAGCCATCGCCGTGGCAGAGCGTGGGTGACGGCGACTGGCTGCGGACCCTGTGGGAGGGCGATGGCATCGGCGCACGCATCGCACGCGCCGCGCTAGTACCGGCGGAGCTGCTGTTTCACACAGTTAGTGTCACTCGCACCGCGCTGTACTCGTCAGGCATCCTGAACACGCACGCAACGGCGATTCCGGCGCTCAGCGTTGGGAATCTGACGGTTGGCGGCACGGGCAAGACGCCGCTCGCGGCGTATCTCGCGAAGCGCCTGCGCGACCAGGGGGCCACGCCGGCAATCGTGCTTCGCGGGTACGGGGATGACGAGCCTCTCGTGCACCGGACGCTCAACCCCGATGTGCCTGTGGTCGTGTCGCCTGATCGTGTCGCCGGCTGTATTCAAGCGCGCGATCTCGGCTGCGATGTCGCCGTGCTCGACGATGCCTTTCAGCATCGGCAGGCCAGCCGCGTCGCCGATATCGTCGTGATCAGCGCCGACCGGTGGCGGGGACGGCAGCGGCATCTGCTTCCGGCAGGCCCGTGGCGCGAGCGCCTCTCGGCCGCGGGCCGAGCCTCGCTGGCGATCGTGACGCGCAAAGCCGCGTCGCTCGATCGGGCGATGTTGGTGATCGACGCGCTACGCGGCGCCGTGCCCGCGATCCCGACGGCGATCGTCCACCTCGACCCGGGCACCCTTCGCGATGCGAACGGGACCACGACCGTCGACCTGAGCGCGTTGGCTAACGAATCTGTGCTCGCGATCTCGGCGATTGGGGATCCCGAGGCGTTCGAAGCCCAGCTTGCGCGGACGGGAGCGCGCGTGGAGACCGCCGTGTTTCGAGACCATCACCGCTACTCTGCGGCTGACGTAGCCGTGTTGCGCAAGCGCGCCGAGCGCTACGACCGGGTTGTGTGCACCCTCAAGGATGCTGTGAAGCTGGGCCCGTTGTGGCCCGGTCCGTCGCCTCTGTGGTATGTTTCCCAGCGCGTCATCGTCGAGCGCGGCGTCGACGCGGTGGACGATGTGCTGACCACGACGCTCCTTGCCCGTTCCGCTTCAATCCATTCTCGACGGTCGGGTCCGTCCCGACCCCTTGATTGATTCCATGGCCACTGACCTCCGACTTCCCACCGATCGCATCGTTCGCCCTGACAAGGATCGCTTCCTGAACGAGGAAAACCCGTTCGAGGCGATGATGTCGCGGTTCGACCGTGCTGCCGACCTCCTCGACCTCGAGCCGGGCCTCTACAAGGTGCTGCGGCATCCGGAGAAGCAGATCACCGTTTCGGTGCCGGTATTGCTGGACAATGGAGAGGTGGAGGTCTACACGGGCCACCGCGTGCTCTATAACACGTCGCGCGGGCCGGCTAAGGGCGGTATTCGCTTCGACATGAATGTCACGCTGGACGAGGTGAAGGCACTGGCCGCCTGGATGACGTGGAAGTGTGCGGTCGTGAACCTCCCGTTCGGCGGCGCGAAGGGCGGCGTGGTGTGCGATCCGCTCAAGATGAGCGTCGGGGAGCTCGAGCGACTGACGCGTCGCTACACGGCGGGAATCATCTCGACGCTCGGCCCTGACTCGGACGTCCCAGCGCCTGACGTGAACACGAACGAGCGCGTGATGGCGTGGGTGATGGACACGTACTCGATGCACGTGCGCCACACCGTGACTGCTGTTGTCACCGGCAAGCCAGTGGAGATGGGCGGATCGCTCGGGCGTCGCGAGGCAACAGGCCGGGGCTGCATGATCGTCACGAAGGAGGCGCTCGCGCACCTCGGCATGAACGTGCGCGGCACAACGGTCGCGGTGCAGGGATTCGGCAACGTGGGCTCGATCGCGTCGCAGCTCATGCAGCGCGAAGGATGCAAGATCGTCGCGATCAGCGACCGCACCGGTGGCGTGCATAACGCGGCCGGAATCGACGTCGAAGACGCCATCGCCTACGTGAAGGAGCACCGCTCGCTCGAAGGCTACACGAAGGGCGATCGGATCACGAACGACGAGCTCCTCACGCTCGACGTCGACGTGTTGCTGCCGGCCGCGCTCGAGAACGTCATCACGACGAAGAACGCGGGGAAGATTCGCGCGAAGATCATCTGCGAGGGCGCCAACGGCCCGACGACCGCCGCTGCCGATGCCGTGCTCGAGGAGAAGGGCATCTTCGTGATCCCCGACATCCTGGCGAACGCCGGTGGGGTGACCGTCTCGTACTTCGAGTGGGTCCAGGACCGCGGCGGCTACTTCTGGACAGAGGATACCGTCAACGACCGGCTGCGCGACATCATGACGCGTAGCTTCAAGGACGTGCTCGACCTCTCGCGCCAGCACAAGGTGAACATGCGCACCGCGGCGTACATGCTTTCGATCAGCCGGGTGGCGACGGTGCACCGGCTGCGCGGCATCTATGCCTAACAACGACGGGCGGCGGGCGTCCTGTTGATGGCGCCCGCCGCCATCGTGTCCGTTCATGCGCCTGATCGTCGCCGTGGTCGGCAAGCCGAGGAACGAGCCGCTCGCCGCGGCGATCCATGACTACGAGGAGCGTGCGCGACGCTACTGGCCGCTTCACGTGTTCGAGGTGAAGGATGAACCCGTGCGCGCCGCGAATACGGACCTCGTGCGCAAACGCGAGGGGGAGCGCCTCGCCAACGCTGTCGGTGGCGCTCAGGTCATCGCCTGCGATGTCAGCGGACGACGGGTATCGTCGCCGGAGTTCGCGGCCTGGGTGCAACGGCTGCGCGAGTCCGCGAGCGACGTGGCCTTCGTGATCGGAGGCGCGCACGGGCTGGCTGACGATCTTACCGAGCGTGCGGCTGCGCGCGTCTCGTTTTCTTCCTGGACGTTGCCCCACGAGCTCGCGCGCCTCGTTCTCGCCGAGCAGCTGTACCGGGCGGGGACGATCGTGCGCGGAGAGCCCTACCACAAATGATGCCTAACGTTGGCTGTCGCGACGTGACCGGGGGCCTGATCAGGCATGAGTGAGCCTATCGTCCGCACCGAGCCGCTCGGCGGCTCACCGCTCGCACGCGCCGGCATCGAAGGCCGACTTGGCGACTGGTATGTGGCTCGTCCAACGTCGGTGGCGGGGTGGACAGCACGTGCCGAAGCGGTGCGCGCGAGCACGAGCGACAGGGATTGGCTCGGCGCGCTCGCACCGGCGTTCGCCGCGACGGGGGCGGCGGCGGCACGCCTCGAGCGTGTCGCGAAGGGGCGGGGCGTCGTCGTGACGACCGGTCAACAGCCGGGCCTCTTCGGCGGACCGATCTACACCTGGTCCAAAGCGCTGAGCGCGCTCGCGCTGGCCGACGAAATCGAAGCCGCCACAGGCACTCCGGCGGCGCCCGTGTTCTGGGCCGCGAACGACGACGCAGATTTCGCCGAGGCCGCGTGGACAGCGATCGCCGTTCCAGGCGGCGCGGAGCGGTTGTCGGTCGCCCCGGGCGCCGCGCTGGGGCGTCCGATGGCCGAGATGCCGCTTACTGATCCCGCCGCGGCGCTGGCGGCTCTCGAGCGAGCCTGCGGCACGACCGTCGACGAGCGCCCGCTGCGCGCGGCGCGAACCGCGTATCGGCTCGGCGCGACCATTGGGGGCGCGTACCTGGAGCTGCTGCGTGAGCTCTTCGAGCCACTCGGCATCGCGGTACTCGACGCCGCCCATGCGAGCGTGACGTCGGCGGCGCGACCGTTTCTCGTGCGCGCGCTCGACCGCAGTGGGGACGTGGCGCAGGCGCTCCGCGATCGAGACGCCGCGATCGTATCCGCCGGCTACCAGGTGCAGGTCACCGAGGTCGAGGGGCTGTCGCTCGTGTTCGAGCGACCAGCCGGAACGCCTGACAAACGGCGCGTTCCGCTCACCGAGGCGGCGGCTGTCGCGGCATCGGTCGGTGATGGCGCCGGCAGCGCGACGGTGCTCTCGCCTAACGTACTGCTGCGGCCCGTCATCGAGCGCGCGCTGTTTCCGACGGTGGCTTACGTGGCTGGTCCCGGTGAGTTCGCGTATTTCGCGCAGGTGTCGGCCGTCGCGACGGCGCTGTCGCTGGCGCCACCGCTCGCGGTGCCCCGATGGTCGACGACCATCATCGAACCGCACGTCGCGCGCATTCTTGCTCGCCTCGGTATCGATGAGCAGGAGTTGGCGGATCCACATCGCGCCGAGGGGCGGCTCGCGACGGAATGGATTCCGCCTGAGCTTTCTCGCGCGTTCGCCGAGTTACGGACAGAGCTCGATGCGCGATCCGAGGCGCTCCGCGATGCGACCGAGGGCAGCGGCCTGCCGCTACCACCCGAGGTCGTAGCCGGTGCGCAGCGTTCGATGCAACATCGCCTCGGTCGCTTGCACCGGCGCATCGTCGCCGCGGCCAAGCGCCGGAGCGACGAGACCATGACGCAGATCGGTACCGCGCGCGGCTCGCTCTTCCCGTTAGGCTCGCGACAGGAACGGGCGCTCAACCTGCTTCCGTTCCTCGCGCGTCACGGGCGCGTCATCACGGACCGCATGCTCGAAGGCGCCCGTGACCATGCGCGTGACCTGGTCGGTGTGAGGACGGCGGAGAGCGCGACCGCTGGTCCGTCGGCGGCCGCGTTAGGCCGTGGCTGATTCTGCCGGCCCGATAACGCACACGGTGGACGCTGCACCGGCGCCGCGGACGTTGCTGGGTCGGTTGCGCCTGCGGCCCGCCGCGCTCGTCGCGGCAGGGATCCTCCTCAGTCGCATCATCGGCCTCGTTCGCGAGCGCGTGTTCGGCTTCTACTTCGGCGTCACCGATGAAGCCGACGCGTTCCGCGCGGCGTTCCGTATCCCGAACCTGCTGCAGAATCTCTTCGGCGAAGGCGTGCTGTCGGCGTCGTTCATCCCCGTGTACGCGTCGCTCGTCGCGCACGAGGAAGGTGAGGAAGCGACGCGCGTCGCCGGTGCGGTGTTCTCCATTCTCGCGTTGATCGTCTCGGTGCTCGTGCTCGTGGGCGTCGTGGCGACCCCGGTGCTCGTCGACCTCATTGCCGCGGGATTCCCAGGCGGAAAGCGCGACCTCACGGTCACGCTCGTGCGAGTGCTCTTTCCCGGCGCCGGGCTGCTCGTCTTGTCGGCGTGGTGTCTCGGGATTCTCAACAGTCACCGCAAGTTCTTCCTGTCGTACTCGGCGCCTGTGCTATGGAACGTCGCGATGATCGCGACGCTGCTGTGGTTCGGCGGGAACAGGAGTCTGTCGGATCTCGCAGTGTGGCTTGCGTGGGGCTCCGTTGTCGGCAGCGCGCTCCAGATGCTCGTGCAACTGCCGCTGGTGTTGAAGCTGCTGGGTCGGCTGCGTCTTGGGCTGATGACGCGCTCCTCTCACGTGCGTGAGGTTGTGCGGAACTTCGGGCCGGTGTTCGTCGGTCGAGGCGTCGTGCAGATCAGCGCCTATGTAGATGCGTGGATTGCGTCGTTCCTCATCGCGGGCTCCGTCGCCGCGTTGACATACGCCCAGAACCTGTCTGTGCTGCCGGTGAGCCTTTTCGGGATGTCGGTATCGGCCGCCGAGCTGCCAGCGATGTCCACACTGCGCGGCGATGACCAGACTGTCGCGGCGGCAATGCGCGTACGGCTCGAGGCAGCGATGCGTCGTATCGCGTTCTGGATCATTCCGTCAGCGATGGCATTTCTTGCTATTGGCGACGTCGTCGCCGGCGTGATTTACCAGAACGGAAAGTTCAATCGCGATGTGGCAGTCTGGGTCTGGGGTATTCTCGCCGGCTCTGCCGTTGGATTGCTCGCCACGACGCTCGGCCGATTGTACGCATCGTCGCTGTACGCGCTGCGCGATACGAAGACTCCGTTCCGGTTCGCGCTCGTCCGCGTGACGCTCACCATCGTGCTCGGCTACCTGTTTGCGCTGCCGTTGCGGGCGGCGCTCGGACTCGATCCGCAGTGGGGCGCAGCCGGGCTCACGGTTTCGGCCGGCATCGCGGGATGGGTCGAATTCGCGCTGCTGAGGCGTGCGGTGCACCGACGGATTGGCCGCACGACGATCCCTCCGCGACGAATCGCGATACTGTGGGGATCCGCTGCGCTTTCCGCGGTCGTCGCGTCTGTCGTGCGGATGTTCGTGACGGTTCAGCGGCCGCTCGTTGTCGGTGTGATCGTGATCGCGGTTTACGGCGCGACCTACTTTCTCTGCACGTCTGTCGCGGGTGTAGAGGACGCCGCGGGCATCGCTCGACGGCTCGGACTGCGCCGGCGACCACCAGCGGCCTAGCGAGCGCGACGTCGACGCCGCTGGGCTCCACGATCGAGTGGTCCGCGTCTAGTTTTCGTGCATGTTCGTTGCCGCCGACGCGATCACCGCCAAGCTGCCGCATCTTCCGGAGTCACCAGGCGTGTACTTGTGGAAGGATGCGGAGGGCGTCGTGCTGTATGTTGGTAAGGCCAAACGACTCCGCTCGCGTGTCCGGAGCTACTTGGCCAGCGATCATCTCGAGAGCGTGAAAACGCGCGCGCTCATGCGTCAGGCGGCCGATCTCGATACGATCGTCGTGCCGACCGAGGCGCACGCGCTCATTCTCGAAGCGAACCTGATCAAGGAGTATCGGCCTCGCTTCAATATCGCGCTGCGCGACGACAAGTCGTATCCGTATATCAAGGTCACGATCCAGGAGCCGTTCCCTCGCGTCTTCGTCACGCGCCGCCTGCTCGACGATGGCGCCAAGTACTTCGGGCCGTACACCGACGTCGGACAGATGCGACGCGCGCTGAATGTCGTGAAGCGCATCTTCACGGTCCGGTCGTGCAACTACGATATGCCGAAGGAGATGCCCGAGCGAGCGTGCCTCGATCATCACATCGGCCGCTGCAAGGCGCCATGCATTCTCGCGCAGTCGCGTGAGGACTACCGCGCGATGATCGACGAGGTCGTGCTCTTTCTCGACGGGCGCGCGGACGAGGTGATTCGCCGCGTGCGGGACCGCATGGAGGACGCCGCGATGTCGCTCGACTTCGAGAGAGCGGCCGAACTGCGCGACGCGCTGCGGCACCTCGAACGGATGGAGGAGCCGAGCGTCGTGCTGGAAGTAGAGGGCGGAGATCGCGACGTCGTTGGCTATGCGCGTGACGGCGATGACGCGTGTGTCGCGATCCTTCGCATTCGACGCGGGAAGCTGCTCGGGAGAGACCATCGCTTCGTAGAGAACATCGATGGCGAGGACGACGCCGCTGTGCTGTCGGCCTACCTCGCGCGCACGTACGTGACCGCGGAGGAACGTGCAGACGAGTTGCTCGTGCCGTTCGACTTCGAGGATCGTGAAGCCATCGAGACATCGACGCAGGGCACGCGCGTCGTCGTACCGCAACGCGGACCGCGGCGCGAGCTCGTGGATCTCGCGCAGCAGAATGCGCGGCACCTCTTGGAGGAGCTCAAGCTCGCGACGCTCGAGAGCGAGGAGCGCGCGACGAGTCCCGTCTACGAGTTGGGTCGTGCCCTCGGACTGCAACGCCTCCCTCGCTCGCTCGTGTGCTTCGACATTTCCACCGCGCAGGGCACCGACACCGTGGGCTCGTGCGTGTGGTTCGAGAACGGGCGCCCGCGGCGTGCGGAGTATCGCAAGTTCAAGGTGAAGACGGTCGTTGGCACCGACGACTTTGCGTCGATGCGTGAAGTCGTCGGGCGATATTTTCGGCGGCGTCTCGACGAACAGAAGGCGCTCCCGGACCTCGTCGTCATCGACGGCGGCAAGGGCCAGCTGAGTGCCGCCGCGGACGCATTACGAGAGCTCAACCTCGAGACGCTGCAGTTGATCAGCCTCGCGAAGCGTGAGGAGGAGATCTTCGTCATCGGTCGCTCCGACCCCGTTCGCCTGCCGCGCCGGTCGCCGGGCCTGCGCATGCTGCAGCAGGCGCGGGACGAAGCGCATCGGTTCGCGGTGACGTATAATCGGAAGCGTCGCTCGTTGCGCACGGTCACGTCGGAGCTGCTCAGCATCCCCGGAATCGGACCGTCGAAGCGCCGCGCGCTCATTCAGACATTCGGGAGTGTGCAGGGCGTTCGTGATGCGACCGTCGAGCAGATCGCCGCGCTTCCGGGATTTTCCGCGTCGAGCGCGCAGAAGCTGCTCGACAGATTGGCACGTCCGCATCAGGGGACTGCATCCGACGTCGCGGGCCCGGCGCAGGCCGCCTCGGTGGCTGACGCCACCGAGCCGACGCCTAACGATGCGGCGCCGGAGACAGTAGTGCCCAACGAATCGACGTCCCACGAGCACGACCCGCACGACGTTCCTGAAGTTCTTCATGTCTCTCAAACTCCCGACACACCGTGACGACCTGGACTCTCCGCTGTTCTGGCTGTGGCCACGACGAACCGAGCAGCGCGCGCGTTGGAACGTGCCCGAAGTGCGGTCAACCGTTCCTCGCGGAGATCACGTCGACGCCGGACCGCGCCGCGCTTCGGTCCCGGTGGGACATGTGGCGGTATGCCGACGCGCTGCCGCTGCAGGCTGGCGAGCAGCCCGTCTCGCTCGGCGAAGGGTTCACGCCACTCATTGAGCTTCCGCAACTCGCGAAGGACGTCGGCGTTAGGCGGCTGTGGGTCAAGGATGAGGCGGTGAACCCGACCGCGTCGTTCAAGGCCCGAGGGCTGAGCGCCGCTGTGACGCGCGCGCGTGGACACGGAGTTCCGGGGCTCGTGGTTCCAACGGCCGGCAACGCGGGTGCGGCACTCGCGGCGTACGGTGCTGCGGCGGCCGTGCCGGTGCGGGTATACGCACCCGCGACGACGCCCAAGCCGATACTCGATACCATCCGAGCGGTCGGCGCAGACCTGCAGCTCGTCGACGGACACATCGGCGACGCGGGCAAGGCCGCAACCGCGTTTGCCGCGTCGGACGGCTTCTTCAACGTCGCGACGCTGCGCGAGCCGTACCGCGCCGAGGGCAACAAGACGCTCGGCTACGAGCTCGCGGAGCAACTCGAGTGGCGGCTTCCGGATGTCGTCGTGTATCCGACAGGGGGCGGCGAGGGCGTCATCGGGATGTGGAAGGCGTTTGCCGAGATGGTACGTTGGGGATGGCTACCGAAAGAGACGCGCTTCCCGCGCGTCATCGTCGCACAGGCGGATGGCTGCGCGCCGCTGGTGCGTGCGTTCCGTGCGGGCGCGGAGTCGGCCACCCCATGGGAGAACCCGTCGACACATGCGGCTGGCCTGCGCGTGCCTGGCCCGCTCGGGGATCGGCTCGTTCTGCGTGCATTGAGGGAGAGCCGAGGCGAGGCTGACAGCGTCGGTGAGGAGACGATCCGAAAGGCCACGTATCAGCTGGCGTCCTGCAGCGGGATCGACGCTGCCCCTGAGGGCGGCTGCGCCCTCGCGGTGACCCAGAAACTCGTCGAGTCAGGTCGTTTGGACCCCAATGCCGAAGTGGTCGTCTACAACACCGGGAGCGGTGCCTCGTACCGCTGAGGCGCTCCGGTCAGGAAACCGTTCGCGCCGGCGGTGAAAGCCTAGCCTTGTACGGCGGGCGCCGGATAACTTTTCCGGCTGTGCCGATCGCTATCCTCGACCCCTTCAGCGGCATCGCTGGGGACATGACACTCGGCGCCCTGATCGACCTTGGACTGAGTGTGGAGTGGCTGAAGTCGCTTCCGCATCGTCTCGGGCTCGACGGGGTCGCGGTGCACGTCACCGACGTGCACCGCTCCGGCATCGCGTGCAAGAAGGTGGACTTCACGGTTCCGCCGCAGCCGCACGGCCGACATCTCAGCCACATACGGCGCATTCTGGATGCGTCCGGAGCGCCACCAGAGGTGCGCGATCGCGCCGACGCGGCGTTCACCGCGGTGACGGCGGCGGAAGCGGAGATCCATGGCACGACGCCGGAGCGAGTGCATCTGCATGAGGTCGGCGCCGTTGACGCGATTCTCGATATCCTCGGCTCGATCTGGGGATTCCACGAGCTCGGCATAACGCGTGTCTACTGTGGGACGCTGATGCTCGGGGACGGGTTCGTGAAGGCAGCACACGGCGTTCTGCCTGTGCCCGCGCCGGCGACGCTCAAACTGCTCGAGGGGCTCCGCGTGAAGCCCGGGCCCGCGGGGTCTGGTGAGCTCGTGACGCCGACCGGCGCGGCGCTGGTTCGGGTGCTCTCGTCAGGCTACACGCCTGACGAATACGCGCCGCTCCGTTCGGGATTCGGGGCCGGTACGAAGGATCCCGCGGACCGGCCTAACGCGCTTCGCGTCATCCTCGCGGAGGAAGTGGCGGCAGGCGCGTCGGGGCGGGGCGGCGAGGAGACGCTGGCACTGCTGGCCACGGACATCGACGATATGTCGCCGGAGCACGTAGCCGCCGCGGCCGACGCCTTACGCGAAGCCGGCGCGCTCGATGTGACCTGCATCACCGTCGTTATGAAGAAGGGCCGCATGGGCACGCGCATTGAAGTGTTGTGTCGCGATGCCGAGGCCCCAGGGCTGCAAACGTTGCTCTTCTCCCGTACGACGACGTTAGGAGTGCGCTGGAGTCGTGTGGCGAGACACGCTCTCGCACGCGACATGCGAACAGTCGAGGTGCTCGGGCACGATGTGCGCGTGAAGGTTTCCGCGCTGCCGGATGGACGCCAACGCGCAAAGCCCGAGTACGAGGACGTGCGCCTGGTCGCCGAGGCCACCGGGCGTTCGCTGCAGGATGTCACGACACTCGCCCACGCTGCGACGGAACGGGCGTAGCCAGGGCAGGGTAGGATCACAGAATGCGCGGCGCTCGAGGGCGTCTCGCTCCACCCAGGAGAAGGTCATGATGGTTCGAAAGACGTTCATGCTCGCGGCGCTCGCTGCTGCTGCACTCCCCGGTGTCGGGCGTGCGCAGGCGGCCGCGAAGTGCGAGATCGATGATGGGAAGCCCAAGCAAGTGAAAGACGCGCGTGACGCGCTCGTCACCGCCGGCATCATCGGCAAGCCCGAAGAGAAGAAGAAGCAGATGGCCAAGGCGATCGGGCTCCTGACGAACCCGCAGGCGAACGCGAATGACGTCGGTCGCAACTGGCTACTGGGTCGCGCGCTTGTCACGCTGTCGTCGCTGCCGGATCAGCCGACCGTCACGCCAAAGGCTGCGATCGGGTATGCCGGCAATCCTCCGGACAACATCGACATCGTGCTAGCCGCGGATTCTGCCTTCGACGTGGTCGAGAAGGCGATGCCGCAATGCGAGTCCGAGACGGAGCAGTACCGGCGCGTGCCCTATGTCGGGCTCGTCAACCAGGCCGTGAACCTCTATAACGCGAAGCAGGTCGACTCGGCCGTCGCCATCGCCGAGCGCGCGTTGGTGATCTATCCGAAGTCGCCCGTGGCGTGGAACGTCATCGGCAATGCGCGCCAGGGGAAAGAGGACATCCCAGGCGCCGTCGACGCCTTCCAGAAGATGCTCGTCGCGATCGGTACCGACACGGCCTACGCGGACGAGAAGAAGCAGGTCATGCTGAACATCGGCCAACTGCTTGCCGCGTCCGCCGATCAGGCGGAGGGCGCGAAGAAGACCGAGATCGCGAAGCAGGCGGCGGAAGCCTATCAGGCTTACCTCAAGGAGTACCCGGGCGACGCCGGTGCACAGGCCGGCCTCGCGCGAGTCCAGCTCCTCGCGGGCGACAGCGCCAGCGCGAACAAGCTCTTTACCGACATGCTGGCATCGCCGGAGAAGTTCACCGACATGCAGCTGCTGGAAGCGGGCGTGAACGCAGCACGTGCGGGGAAGTCGAAGGAGGCGGGACAGTTGTTCGAGGCGGGACTCAAGAAGAACCCGTACTACCGCGACGGCCTGTTCAACCTCGCTGTCACGTACCTGACGACCGGCGAATACGACAAGATGCCGCCGCTTCTGGAGCGCCTTGTCGAGGTCGATCCGAACAACCCGGAGAACTATCGGGTGTTCGTGAACTATTACCAGGAAAAGACAAAGGCCGAGAAGAACCCCGCCGCCAAGAAGGCGTTGAACGACTCGGTGCTGAAGTACTACAAGCTGTTCAGCGAGCCCACCGCCAAGGTGACGTTCAACCTGTTCAGCCACGACGGGGCGAAGCACACGCTCGCCGGCACCATCGAGAACCTGTCGGCCGCCGCGAAGACGTACACGCTGAAGGTCGACTTCCTGGATAACACCGGGAAGACGGTTGCGACGCAGGAAGCGACCGTTGGGGCGGTCGATCCGAAGGGATCGAAGCCGTTCCGCATCACCGTGGAGCAAGAGGGCGTGGCCGCATTCAAGTACGCGCCCGTCGACAAGTAGCGTGACAACTAGTTCGACATCTGGCGACGTGTAGCGGGCGGTAGTAGCGCGACGTTCCAGTCGGAGTACGAGCGCCGAACACGGGTAGTGTTCGGCGCTCGTCTCGTTATGCAGGCGGAGGAGCGCACCCCTCGATGAAGCCTTCGGCGCGGTGGCCGAAGTGATTATCTCCGATTGTTTTCGCCGCTTGTAGCTGCTAAAATACGTGAGCCGTAGACGGAATTCCTCGTTGCGTATACTGGGGGGAAACGCGTACTGCGTCATCCCTTTGCTGTGCAGGAGTACATGGTCCGAGTTGCACGGGTCGCCGCGAGTAGCATCGCTGAAGAAATAGGAATCGCTCCGGGAACCGAGCTGCTCTCGGTCAACGGGCGTCAACTCGGCGACTTCCTGGACTGGGAATTTCTGACGGCGGATGACGAGCTGGTCATCGAGGCTCGTCTCCCGGACGGCGAAGACATGGTCTATGAGATCGAGCGCCCAGAAGGCGAACACCTGGGCGTCGAGCTCGAGCCGCCCACGGTCCGCCGTTGTGCCAATCGCTGCGAGTTCTGCTTCATCGAGGGATTGCCGAAGGGGCTCAGAAAGAATCTCTACATCCGCGACGACGACTACCGGCTGTCGTTCGCGTACGGAAACTTCGCGACGCTCTCGAACATGAAGGAGCGCGACGAGGCGCGGATCATCGAATACCGCCTGTCGCCGCTGTATGTCTCGGTGCATGCGACGCCATGGGACGCGCGGCGCGTGCTACTGAACAACCCGAAGGTCCCGAACATCGTCGAACAACTGACGCGGCTCGCGGCCCACGGCATCCAGTTCCACTGCCAGATGGTCGTGGTGCCTGGGCTGAACGACGGAGACGTGCTCGAGCAGTCGTTCACGGATCTCTGGAATCTGGGCGACGCCGTGATTTCCGTCGCCATCGTTCCCGTCGGCCTCACCCAGTTCTCGCACCTCTACACTGGCGAGTCCATGAGCGCGGAGCGGTCGCGGGCGTTGCTCGATGCCGTCGCGCGGTGGGCGGCCCGCGGGCAAGCCGAGCGTGACGACCCGTGGGTGTTCGCATCGGACGAGCTATATCTGCTCGCAGGTCGCGAGCTGCCGGCCGCGAGTTACTACGGGGACTTCGCGCAGATCGAGACCCTCCACAATCACGATCTCGCTCTCGAGCAGGGTGATATGCGTAGCGAAATCGTTCGAGCCAAACTTCTCCACGGAAAGATAATCAATACCGACGAGTTTGATCCGCGCATCAGCCAACGCTCGCGCGGCCT
>Ga0207691_10002706_pt1 | contig 17318 bp, 12 predicted proteins | sample KBSM13metaG_FD_184327 | JGI IMG/M metagenome (GOLD analysis project Ga0207691, IMG submission 184327) | Miscanthus rhizosphere microbial communities from Kellogg Biological Station, Michigan, USA - KBS M1-3 metaG (SPAdes) (version 2) | ecosystem: Host-associated > Plants > Roots > Rhizosphere >... | reverse complement strand
CGACAGTTCGGCCAGCGCCTGCTGCACCAGTCGTTGCGAAACGCCGACCCTCAGCGCGCCGGTAAGCAGCTTGTTGAACAACAGTCGCTCGTCGAAGCCGAGCGTGCGCCAGGCGCCTGTGACGACCTCGCGGCGTGTTTCCACATCCTGACCGGCGACAGGCAACAGCCGCCGTTCGATCCACTCCGACAGCGGCACGTCGGGCGACGGCATCGCCGGATCGTCGAGCAGCAGCGCAAGCGTTTCCGCAAGGTCGCCGACGTGGTCGTGGCAGTCGTCGACCAGCCAGTCGGCCAAACCGCTTTCGGCGACGATCCAGTCGCGAAGCTCGCGCGTGTTCGCGATCTTCGACGCGCCTCCCCCGGCCAGCTTTCCGCCGGACAGCAGCCACAGCGCCCACGCCGCGTCCTCAGATGGAGCATCGCGGAAATAGGCGATGAGCGCCGCGCGCTTGTCCAGCGTCGCAGTGCTTCGGTCCAGTTCGCGATAGAGCGTGGCAAAGCGTTTCATCGCGTGCGTCTAGTCTTCGCCGCCATAACCTGTACGGAAGGCTTCGGCCGCGATGCCTTCTTCGCACAGCGCGCGCACGATCGCATCGGTGTTGCCGTGGGTTGCGATCACCCGCGATGCACCGGTTTCGCGCACGGTTCCGACCAGTCCCGGCCAGTCGGCGTGGTCGGAGACGACGAAGCCGCGGTCGTAGTTGCGCCGGCGCCGGTTGCCGCGGATACGCATCCAGCCGGAGGCGAAGCCGTGCTGGGTGCGGCGAAAGCGTCGCATCCACGGACTGCCCGCGGCCGACGGCGGCGCCAGTACCAGTTCGCCGGTGTAATCCTGCTTCGACCACGGTTCCGAGACCGGCTGCGTCTCCAGCATCGCGATGCCGCAATCGCGGTAGACCTGGACGCCGGCGGCGATCGTTCCGTGCAGCAGCGCGGGACGATCGGTGACCAGCGCGAGTTCGGCAAGCAGCCGTTGCGCCTTGCCGAGCGCGTAACAGAACAGGACCGCAGTTTCGCCACGCGCGCCGCACTGCTCGCGCCACTCGACGATCTCGCGCGCCACGTCGCCGGTCTCGGGCCAGCGATACACCGGAAGTCCGAACGTCGCCTCGGTGATGAAGGTGTCGCAGCGCAACAACTCGAATGGGGTGCACGTGGGATCCGGCTGTCGCTTGTAGTCGCCGGACACGACCCAGATTTCGCCGCCAAGCTCGATGCGCACCTGTGCCGAACCCAGCACATGCCCCGCCGGATGCAGGGACACGCGCGCATCGCCGAGCGTGAACCGTTCGCAGTACTCGTGGATGCCATAGCGCTGCTCGCCAAGCCGCCAGCGCAGGATCGGCAGGCCCTCGCGCACTGCGTGGTACTCGCCCATGCCCAACCGTGCGTGGTCGCCGTGGCCGTGGGTGATCACCGCGCGCGGTACCGGCAGCCACGGGTCGATGTGGAAGTCGCCCGCCGGGCAGTACAGGCCCTCGGGACGCAGGACGACCAGGTCCCCGTCGTCGGGCGCACGACCGTCGCGGAATTGACCCTGCTGCCACTTCGGGATGCTGTCGGACAGGTGCGGATGCGGCATCGGCCGAGTGTGTGACCGGGGTTGTGCATGACGCGGCAAAGGCAAGGCTTGCCTCACAGCCTGCAACCGACGCGCCTAGGCGCGCGGCGGCGCGTCGGATTTTCAGGGTTTGTCATGGCCTGGCGCGCGGCGCGGTGCAGAATCGGACCCGAGTCCTCGGGAGCTGGCCCATGTCGGGATTACCGCCATTCGAGACGCACTGCGTCGACAACCAGCCGCCGGACTTTGCGCCGCGCGACTTGTGGTCGACCGACATCGCCCTGCGCGAGGCGATACAGGCCAACGGCGCGGGTGGTTTCGCCGGCGATATCGCCGCGTATGCACGACTCGCCGGCGACACGCTGTACCGCTTGTCGTTCGACGCCCACCGCGACCGTCCGCAGCTGCGCACCCACGATCGCTTCGGCCACCGCATCGATCGGGTCGAGTTCCATCCGAGCTACCACGCGGTGATGCAGGCCGCGATCGAACACGGCGCCGCCGGACTATCGTGGCGGGACGGCCGGCCCGGCGCGCATGTCGCGCGCGCGGCGCTGAGTTACCTGCATTGCCAGGTCGAGCCCGGCACGAGTTGTCCGCTGACGATGACGCATGCCGCCGTGCCCGTGCTGCGACGCGAACCCGGCCTGCGCGAATGGGCCGAGAAAGCCACCGCGCCCCATTACGACCCGCGCGAGGTCCCGATCGCCGACAAGGCGGGGATCACCCTCGGCATGGGCATGACCGAGAAGCAGGGTGGCAGCGATGTGCGCGCCAACACCACGATCGCCACGCCGCTTGGATCTCCAGGCGAGTACGCACTGGTCGGGCACAAGTGGTTTTTCTCCGCGCCGATGTCGGATGGCTTCCTCGTGCTCGCGCAGGCGCCGGGAGGCCTGACTTGCCTGCTGATGCCCAGGCGAATGCCCGACGCGGCGAAGAACGCGTTCCGGTTGTTGCGGCTCAAGGACAAACTCGGCGACTGGTCGAATGCGTCGTCGGAGGTCGAGTTCACCGGCGCGTGGGCACGGCGTATCGGCGAAGAGGGCCGCGGCATCGCGACCATCCTCGAAATGGTGATGCTGACGCGCCTGGACTGCATGCTCGGTTCGGCCGCCTTGATGCGGATGGCGCTGGCGCAGGCGCTTCATCACTGCCGTCACCGGCATGCGTTCGGCAAGCCGCTCATTGAACAACCACTGATGCGCAACGTGCTGGCAGATCTGGCCATCGAAACCGAAGGCGCGCTTTCGCTTTCGATGCGGGTGGCGCGCGCCGTCGATGCCGCGCCAGGCGATCCGCGCGAAGCGGCTTTCGCGCGCATCGCCACGGCCATCGGCAAGTACTGGATCTGCAAGCGCGCCCCCGCCTTCGTCAACGAAGCGCAGGAGTGCCTCGGCGGCAACGGCTACGTCGAGGAGTCACTGCTGCCGCGGCTCTATCGCCAGGCTCCTCTCAACTCGATCTGGGAAGGCTCCGGGAACATCCAGTGCCTGGATGTGTTGCGGGCGCTGTCGAAGGAGCCGGAGACCGGCGCGGCGTTATGGGACGAATTGCAGGGCGCGGGTGCGGTCGTCGACACCACGATCGGCCGATTGCGGGCGCCGCTGATGGAACAGGCGCCGTTCGATGAGGCAGGCGCCAGGCGCCTCGTCGAAGACGTCGCGCTCGCCCTGCAGGCCAGCGTGCTGGTGCGCAGCGGCAGTCCGATGGCCGATGCGTTTTGTCGGAGCCGCCTGGCGGAGCCTCATCGGCTGGCGTTCGGCACGCTGGCTTCCGGCATCGACACGGATGCGATCCTGGTTCGCGCCCTGTAGACACCGCTTTGTAGGAGCGGCGTTAGCCGCGAGCTTTGATTTCCTGACGCGCCAGCGAAGAGCTCGCGGCTAACGCCGCTCCTACGAAGAGCAGAGCGCCGCGACCGTGTCGATCAATCCAGGAACTGCAGCTTCGCCAGTTCCGAATACAGCCCGCCCTGGGCCATCAACGCATCGTGCGTGCCTTCGGCCACGATGCGGCCACGGTCCATGACGACGATGCGGTCGGCCTTGAGGACGGTCGCGAGGCGATGCGCGATCACCAGCGTGGTGCGGCCGGCCATCAGGTTTTCAAGCGCGTGCTGCACCGCGCGTTCGCTCTGGGCGTCGAGCGCGGATGTCGCCTCGTCGAGCAGCAGGACCGGTGCGTTCTTCAACAGCGCGCGCGCAATGACGATGCGCTGTTGTTGTCCACCGGAAAGGCGGGCTCCGCGCTCGCCGAGTTCGCTTTCGAAGCCATCGGGAAGCGCATCGAGGAATTCGTCGGCTTCGGCCGATTCCGCGGCGGCGCGCAACTCGGCCTCGGTCGCGTCGAGCCTGCCGTAACGGATGTTGTTCGCCGCCGTGGTGGCAAAGATCGTGGGCGACTGCGGAACGAGTGCGATCGCATCGCGCAGGTCCGCCGGATCCAGCGAACGCACGTCGATGCCGTCGACCGCCACGCGTCCGGACTCGGGATCGTGGAAGCGCAGCAGCAGCGAGAACACGGTGCTCTTGCCCGCGCCCGAGGGACCCACCAGGGCCACGGTTTCGCCCGGCCGCGCGCGCAGGCTGAAGTGCTCGAGTGCGGGCAGGTCCGGACGCATCGGATAGTGGAAGGTGACGTCGTCGAAGCCGACCTCGCCGCGCACGGGTTGCGCCAGGCGAACCGGATTGGCGGGTGTGCGGATGCCGGGCGTCTCCTGCAGCAGTTCGGAAATCCGGCCCATGCCGCCGGCGGCGCGCTGCAGTTCGTTCCACACTTCAGCCAGTGCGCCGACCGAGCCACCGCCGATGAGGGCATACAGCACGAACTGGCCCAGCGTGCCGGCGCTCATGCGGTGCGCCACCACGTCGTGCGCGCCGGACCAGAGCACCAGCGTGATCGCGCCAAAGATCAGCACGATGGCGACCGCGGTGACGATCGCCTGCGAGCGGATGCGCCTGCGCGCGGTGTCGACCGCAATGTCCAGCGCACGGCCGAAACGCGTGCGCTCGTAGGGTTCGCGTGCATGCGCCTGCACGGTTCGCACTGCACCCAGCGTTTCGGCGGCGAGGGTGTTGGCGTCGGCGACGCGATCCTGGCTGGCACGCGACGCCTTCTGCAGCCGACGCCCGCCGATCACGATCGGAAGCACCGCCAGCGGAATGCCGATCAATGCATAGCTCGCCAGGTGCGGGCTGGTGACGAACAGCATCGCGATCGAACCGATCACCGTGATCAGGCTGCGCAACGCCACCGACATGCTCGAGCCAACCACGCTGCGCAGCAGTTCCGCATCGGCGGTCAGGCGCGAGACCAGTTCGCCGCTACGGGTGCGGTCATGAAAGCCCGCATCCAACCCGATGACGTGTGAGTACAACTGCTGGCGCATGTCGGCCACGACGCGCTCGCCGAGCAGCGAAACGAAGTAGAAGCGCGCCGCCGTGGCGAACGCGAGCGCCAGCGCGACCACGAACAGGAACACGAACGCCCGGTCGATGTTCGCGCCGCTCGAGAAGCCCTGGTCGATCATCCGCCGGAACGCCACCGGCAGGCTGAGCGTCGCCGTCGACGAACAGGCCAGGGCCAGCAGCCAGGCGGCGAACAGGTTGCGATGCGCACGCACGAATGGCCACAGCGCACGCAACGAGCCGATCGGGGCTTTGGTGGGAGTCGTTTCAGTCATGGCGTAATGATGAGGGTTGGCGCATTCGAGCGCGACAATTGGCTGCCTGCGAAAGGCGGCTTATCGCACCGCTTCGATCCTCACCCGATCCCGCGTCGCATCCCGCAACTGCGACTTCAGCGCATCGACGCGGTCCGCCGGCAGCGACAACCGCAACGCGATTCCATCGCTCGCAAACGTCTCGTCCAGCTTCGTCGCCATGTGCGCCGCCAACGCGGCGTGGACGGCGCCGAGGTCATCGAAGCCGGCATGGAGCTTCAATGTGCGCATTTCGACCAGTGGACGCCGGCACGCGTTGCGCAGGCACTCGGCTGCCGCGCCGCCATAGGCGCGGACCAGGCCGCCGGCGCCGAGCTTGATGCCGCCGTACCAGCGCGTGACTACCACGCAGACGTGGTCGTATCCCTGGCCGTCGATCGCGGCGAGGATCGGGCGCCCTGCGGTGCCCGCCGGTTCGCCGTCGTCGCTGGACCGGTATTCGGAACCGATGCGGTAGGCCCAGCAGTTGTGGGTCGCATCGCGATCGGCGCTGGCGGCGAGGAAGGCGAGGGCGACGTCGACGCTGGCCGCGGCCGCGGCCTGCGCATGGAATCGACTGTGGCGGATTTCGATCGTGTGCGAGGCCGGCGCGGCGAGCGTGTCCGTCATCGGGCCAGCGCGCGCAGGTTTTCCGGGAGCGTGTAGTCGGGATAGCGAAGGACGAACGCACGCAAGCTGGTTTTCGCACCGGCGATGTCGCCATCGTCGACCAGCGCCTGGATCCGCTGCAGCCATGCATCGCGCACTTCGGGCGAGTCGGCCGTCGCCGGGGGAACCTCGAGCGACGGCTCGTCCCCGACGGCGTTGGCTGCACGCGCGGCTTCATCGCTGACTGGCTGCGGCGGCACGGTGGATTCAGTAGTGACTGGCGGCGCGGCGCGCTCGAACGCCTGCGGTGCCGCATCGTCTGCCGTGGCCGCTGGCGTGGGCGGCGGCGGGGAGGGCGGCGGCGATTCGACCGGCGTGGATTCCAGTTGCGGCGGGGCGGAGGCAGGCTGGGAAGCGGGGGCCGAATTGTCTTCGGCGACTTTCGACCGGGCCAATGAGGCGGCGGGCGCGGAGTCGCTGGCGGAGGGTCGCGGCGCCTCTGTGGGCGCTTCTGGCGGCAGGGTGTCGGCGTTTGGCGCCACGGCGGTGTCGTGGTCGCTGGCAATGCGCCCCGACGTGTCCGCGATCGGCGGCTCGGCCGTGTCGTTGCGCGCGGCGGACTCGGTCGGCGCCGGAGCTGCCGGGTTCGAAACATGGGCCTCCGGGCCCACGTCCGGAACCGGCCGTAATCGCCATGCCAGGCCCACCGCGAGCACCAGCGATGCCGCCAGTCCGAGTACCGCCGGCCAGCGCCGTTGGCGCCGCTGCGGCACGGCGATGGCGTCGCGTGCGGCCGCGAGTACCCGTGCGTCCAGTGCCGGCGACGGTTCGGCACGGGGGCCGATTCGCGCGAGGCTCTCTGCAAGGGCCCGTTCGTCGGGCGTCAGCGAGGACGGTTCGGTCGACATCAGGATCGGGCCAGGCGTTCGTCGGGAAGGCGGGCGCGCAATTTGTCCATCGCGTAGCGCAGGCGCGACTTCACCGTTTCCCGACCGACTCCGGTGATCGCGCCGATCTCCTCCAGGGTCAGCTCCTGCTCCAGCCGCAGCAGCAGGACTTCGCGCTGCTCGTGCGGCAGGGCGTCGAGGGCGAGTTGAAGTTCCCGGCGCCGCTCGAACTCCGACAGTGTGCGCTCGGGGGTGTCGGGGTCCGGTATGCGGGCGGCGCGTTCATCGGCGTCGATCGGTGCAGGCGGCCGGTACTGGAGCGCACGCCAGTGGTCAGCCACGCGGTTGTGGGCAATGCGGTAGAGCCAGGTGGCAAAGGCGGCATCGGGACGCCAGCCGGTGCGCGCCGCAATGACGCGCTGCCAGACGTCCTGGAACAGCTCGTCGGCCAGCGCCTGGTCGCGCAACTGGCGCAGCAGGAAGCGATACAGCCGTCCGCGATGCCGCGAATACAGCTGCTCGAAGGCGGGGACGTCGCCGTCGGCCCAGGCCAGCATCAGCGCCTCGTCGCTGGCCTGCGTGCTGTCGGGCGCGGAGTCGTCCATCCGGGGCAGCGTAAGCGTTGCGACCCGCAGCGTGAAGCGCCGGCAGGGCGTGACTATGGCGGCACATTGGGACATGCGGGACTCCAAAACGTCCCAACCCGCCACGCGGGGCTGTCGCGGGCGTTCGCGCGCGCTATTCTCGGCCCATGAGCAGGGGAACCATCGCGGCCGATCAGGGCAGAGCCCGCGACTCGGCCGTAGCCGAGCGGACTGCGGGGACGGGCGATGGCGAGCCCTCGCCGCTGGACGGACTCGCCGACGCCCTGGCCGGGATGCTGCCGGCCGGGTCGAAGGTCGTCGTGCGCTGGCTCGATCCGGAAGCCGGGAACGGCCTGTCTGCCGCCACGGGCGCGCCCGCCGGCCTGCTGGTGCATGCGGACCGTCGCCTCGCGGGCGACCGCAGCGGCAAGGGCGCCGATGAATCGGCGGTGTGGGAAGACGGCGACACCCGCGTCGTCATCGCCGCCAACGTCTCCCAGCCGCTCGCATCCGCCGCGCTCGCCTCCTGGATGGCGCTGGCACGGCACACGATTGGTGTCTCACTGGCGTCGGTGCGCGCGCAGGCGCGGATCGAATCACTCCAGAAGTCGCAGCGCCTGCAGCAGGCGCTCTATGAGATCGCCGACCTGGCCGGCTCCGGGCTGGAGATGGACGAGATGCTTCGCCGCATCCATTCAGTGGTCGGCGGGCTGATGTATGCGCGCAACTTCTTCATCGTCCTGTACGACGAAGTCCGCGAAGCCGTCCGTTTCCTCTACTTTGCCGACGCGCTTGACCCGTACGTCGCCGAGCCCGACGTCGAGATATCGCTCGACGAACTGCGCAACAGCCTCACCGTCGCATTGCTCCACCACGGCCAGCCGCTGCTGGGGCCATCGGCCCAGCTGCGGCGCGACCTCAACGTACAGGTCGATCTGACACACGGCCCGGACAGTGCCGACTGGCTCGGTGTGCCGATGCGTCGCGACAACCGCGTCAGCGGCGCGATCGTGGTGCAGAGCTATGACCGCCCTGGCATGTACACGCAGGAAGACCGGGCTTTGCTGGAATACGTCGCCCAGCACATCCAGACCGCGCTGGACCGCAAGCACGCGCAGGTCGAGCTGGAACGCCGCGTCTACGAGCGCACGGTGGAACTGCAGCAGGCCAACCTGGTGCTGCAGGCGGAGATCGTCGAGCGCAAGCGGGCCGAGCGCCTGCAGCGCGCGCTTTACAAGATCACCGAGCTCTCGGTGACGACCGGCAGCCTCGAGCGCTTCTATGCCGACGTCCACGAACTGGTCGGGGAACTGCTGTACGCGCGGAATTTCTACATCGCATTGTTGACACCGGATGGCGAACAGATCGAGTTCCCCTATTCGGTCGATGAACGCGACCCGACGCGTGTAACGCGCAACCTCGGCAATGGATTGACCGAGTACGTCATCACCCATGGCGAGGCGCTGCTCGCCAATCGGGCGCGGATCGCCGACCTGGAAGCCGCGGGAGCCGTCCGCAGCCACGGCGCGCTGGCGCACAGCTGGTTGGGCGTGCCGCTGGTCCGCGAGAGCACCGTAGTCGGCGCGATCGTCGTGCAGAGCTACACGGGCGACGTCGCATTCACGCCCCGCGACCAGGAGCTGCTGACCTTCGTCGCCCACCACATCGGCGGCGGCCTGGCGCGCAAGCGCGCACAGGAGCATCTGAAGGCCGCGCATTCGGAACTCGAGTTCCGTGTCGAGTCGCGAACCCAGGAGCTCGCCGGCGCCAATCGCGAGCTGCGCGCGCAGATCGGCGAACGCATGCGCGCCGAGCAGCGCCTGACGCACCAGGCCCGGCACGACGCACTGACCGGCCTCCCCAATCGCCCGCACCTGCTCGAACGCCTGGACAACGCGATCAGCCAGGCGCGCTCGCGCGAAGGTGCGTGCTTCGGCGTACTGTTCCTGGACCTGGACCGGTTCAAGCTGATCAACGACAGCATCGGACACGCCGCCGGCGACGAGATGCTGGTCGAAGTCGGGCGGCGCATCGCCGAAGTGCTCGGCGACACCGGCGTGGTTGCGCGCTTCGGCGGTGACGAATTCGCGATCCTCGTCGACCCGCTGCCCGGGCCGGAAGAGAGCGAAGCGCTGGCCTCTCGCATCCTGGAAGTCCTCGGAAAGCCGTTGTGGATCGGCGGCCGCGAACTGTTTCCTTCGGCGAGCATCGGCATCGCCTTGTGGCAACCCCGTTATCGGCTTGGCGAGGAACTCCTGCGCGATGCCGACGCCGCGATGTACCGCGCCAAGGCGGAAGGCCGCGACCGCAGTGCGTTGTTCGACGAGGCGATGCGAGCGCACGCCATCCGCCTGCTCGACCTGGAAGCGGACCTGCGCCGCGCGATCCTCTCCGACGCGTTCATCCCGCACTTCCAGCCCATCGTTCGCCTGACGGACGGCAAGATCGTCGGCCACGAGGCCTTGCTGCGCTGGAATCATGAATTGCACGGCGCGCTGCCGCCGGGCGAATTCATCGGCGTCGGCGAGGACAGCGGCCTGATCGAACAGGTCGACTGGCTGTTGTACGAACGCGTGATCGGCTTCCTGCGCAGCCACCGCGAAGGCTATCTGTCGATCAATGTGTCGCCACGGCATTTCCGTTCGGATGACTTCGCCGAGCGCCTGTTGGGAATGATCGACGACGCCGGTGCCGATCCGCACCGGCTGCGCATCGAGATCACCGAAGTCGCGCTGCTCGACGATGCGCCGCGCGCGCTGCGCATGCTCAACACCTTGCGCAGCCGCGGCGTACTGGCGTTGCTGGACGATTTCGGCACCGGCTTCTCCGCGCTGTCGTACCTGCACCGCTTCCCCATCCAGGCATTGAAGATCGATCGCAGCTTCGTCGCCGGCCTGGATGGTGAAACCCGCGCCGAAAGCCTGGCACTGGTGCGCGCGATCCTGGCGTTGGCGGGTACGCTGGGCATCGACACGATCGGCGAGGGCATCGAGACGATCGTGCAGCGCGACACGCTGACCGAACTCGGCTGCCTGTTCGGGCAGGGTTATCTGTTCGGCATGCCCGACTCGCAGCCGGAATTCGGCCAGCTTCCCTGCGCGTTGCGCTAGGGCTGCGGCTCGCGGATCACCAGCAGCCGCGGTTCTGTCATGTCCCCGATCGCGCTGCGTACGCCCTCGCGGCCCAGTCCCGAGGCCTTGACGCCGCCGTAAGGCATGTTGTCGACGCGGAAGCTCGGCACGTCGCCAACGATGACGCCGCCCACTTCCAGGCGATCCCATGCGCGCATCGCGTGGACAAGATTGGCGGTGAACACGCCCGCCTGCAGCCCGAAAGCGCTGTCGTTGACGCGCGCCAACGCGTCGTCGAACTCGTCGAACGGTTCGATGCACGCCACCGGTCCGAACGCTTCCTTGCGGTACAGGTCGCTCGCGTGCGGCACGCCCTCCAGCAATGTCGCCGGGACCAGGTTGCCGTCGCGCTCGCCGCCAGCCACGACAACGGCGCCGCCGGCGACAGCATCCGCGATCCACGATTCGATGCGCCGGGCTGCGTCCTCGTCGATCATCGGCCCGATGAAGACGTCTTCCTCCCGCGGATCTCCCATGCGCAGCTGCATGATTTTCGAACGCAATGCGTCGATGAGTTCGGCGTACACGGCGGTGTGCGCGAAGATCCGCTGCACGCTGATGCAACTCTGGCCCGATTGGTAATACGCGCCGGACGCCAGGCGCTCGACCACCGTCTCCAATGGCAAGCCCGGGTCCGCGTCGACGACGCAAGCGGCGTTGCCGCCCAGTTCGAGCGTCACCTTCTTGCGCCCGGCGCGTGCCTTGAGATCCCAACCGACCATGCCGCCGGTGAAACTCAGGAGCGCGATGCGCTCGTCCTCGACCAGCAGCCCGGCGTCGTCGTTGGAGCACGGCAGCACCGAGAATGCGCCCGGCGGCAGATCGGTTTCCGCCAGCACCTGCGCGATGATCAATGCGCCCACCGGCGTTTTCGCCGCGGGCTTGAGCACGAACGGACAGCCCGCCGCGATTGCGGGAGCCATTTTGTGCGCGACCAGGTTCAGCGGAAAGTTGAACGGCGTGATGAACGCACAGGCGCCGATCGGTACGCGCTTGACCATGCCGCGGTAGCCGCGGGTCCGTGGCGAAACCCGCAACTCGATCACCTCTCCGTCGATGCGCGTCGCTTCGCCGGCGGCGATACGGAACGTGTCGATCAGGCGCGTGACCTCGCCACGTGCATCGCGGATGGGCTTGCCGGCTTCGATGCAGAGCGCCATCGCGAGTTCGTCCTGGCGCTCGCTGAAGCGGCGGACGCAATGCTCGAGCACGTCGCGGCGGGCATCGGGCGGAAACGCCGCCATCGCCGCCCGCGCGCCGTCGGCCCGGAGGATCGCTTCGCGCACCGTGGCGGCGTCGGCGAACGCGACGCGTGTCGCGCACTTGCCCGTGTATTTGTCGAGGACTTCGAGATCGGTATTGGCCGCGACGGACCGATTGGCGAGGTAGTAGGGATAGGATTTCTCGAGCATGGGGCGCTCCTCGGTTTTCCCACTGCCCGTGCCGTCAATCGGCCGGTGTTTCCACGCGCACGCCCAGGCTGCCATCGGCCAATCGGGCGTCGAGCCGATCGCCGGGTGCCGCATCCAGGACGCTGCGCACGACGCGGCCGTCGGGGTGTTGCAGGATCGCGTACCCGCGGGCGACCGTGGCCAGCGGACTGACGGTATGCAGCGTGCGCGCAAGCCCGCGCAGGCGCAGTGCATCGGCGGTGAGGCGACGACCGATGGCAGCCTGCGGTCGTGGTGCAAGCGCGGCGAGCCGTTCGCGCAGTCGCGCCAGCCGGCGGTGCGGATGCGCGGCCCGGAGCACGGCGTCGGCGTGGCGCAGTCGCGCGCGATCGCTTTCCAGCCTGCGTTGCCACGCGGCGGCCAGGCGTCGCAGGCCCTCGGCCTGGCGCCGGCACAGCAGCTGCAATCGCGCCTGCGGACGCAGTGCATGCAGGCGAAGTGCTGCGCGATCGGCGCGCTGCATCATCGTGCGCAGGTGTTGTCGCTGCAGGTTGCGCACGCGCGCGTCCAGCGTGCGCAAACGCCGCAGCAGGTCGTCCTGGCTCGGCGCCAGCAGCTCCGCTGCGGCCGAGGGCGTCGGCGCGCGCAGATCGGCGGCGAAATCGGCGAGGCTGAAGTCGGTTTCGTGCCCGACTGCGGAGACCACGGGCACCGCCGACGCGACGATCGCGCGCGTCAGTTGTTCGTCGTTGAACGCCCACAGGTCCTCGAGCGAGCCGCCGCCGCGCGTTAGCAGCAGCACGTCGTAACGACCGCTGGCGGATGCGCGCCGCAGCATTGCGGCGATCTGCGCCGCGGCGCTCGCACCCTGGACGAGCACGGGCAGGATGTCGACCTGCAGCAGCGGGAAGCGCCGCGCCAGCACGCTCAGCACGTCGCGCACCGCAGCGCCGCTCGGCGAGGTGAGCACGCCAAGCCGTCGCGGATGAACGGGCATCGGACGCTTGCGGGCCGCGTCGAACAGGCCCTCGGCGGTGAGCTTCGCGCGCAGTTCCTCGAACGCACGCCGCAGCGCGCCTTCGCCGGCCTCCTCCATGTGGTCGAGCACCAGCTGGTATTCGCCGCGCGCCTCGTACAGCGTCAGCCGGCCGCGGGCCAGCACCCGCATGCCTTCGCGCGGGATGAATTTCAGCCACGTGCTCTTGGGCTTGAACATGGCGCAGCGCACCTGGGCGCGCGCGTCCTTGAGGCAGAAATACAGGTGCCCGGACCCCGGCCGCGACACGCCGCTGAGCTCACCCTCGACCCAGACCAGCGGGAATGCGCCCTCCAGCAGGTCGCGCGCCAGCGTGTTGAGCTGGCTCGGCGTGAGCACGTCGCGCTGGAGTTGCCGGTCGCCGGAATCGGTCGGATTCATCGGCGCAGACTAAACTATGGGCATGAAAACCGAGCGCATTCCCGTTCCCGGCTCGATGGCCGATCCGCCCTGTGCCGGCCTGTTCGGCCCCGCGTCGCGACGCGCGACCCGGCAGGTATCGATCGGCAACGTGCAGGTCGGCGGCGATGCGCCGGTGGTCGTGCAGTCGATGACGAATACCGATACCGCCGACGTGGCCTCCACGACACGCCAGGTGGCCGATCTGTGGCGCGCCGGCTCCGAGCTCGTCCGCGTCACAGTCAACACGCCGGAGGCCGCCGCCGCCGTGCCGAGGATCGTCGAGCGCCTGCGCATGATGGGCATCGACGTGCCGGTGATCGGCGACTTCCACTACAACGGCCACCAGCTGCTGGCCGGCGAACCGGCCTGCGCCGAAGCATTGGCGAAGTACCGCATCAATCCGGGCAACGTCGGCTTCGGCAGGAAGCGCGACACGCAGTTCGCGCAGCTGATCGAGTTTGCGATCCGTTACGGCAAGCCGGTGCGCATCGGCGCCAACTGGGGTTCGCTGGACCAGGCGCTGGCGACACGGCTGATGGACGAGAACGCGACCCGCACCGAACCGTGGGAAGCGGCGCGCGTGTTGCGCGAAGCGCTGATCCGTTCGGCACTGGATTCAGCCGAACGCGCGGTCGAACTCGGCCTGCCCGCAGACCGCATCGTGCTGTCGTGCAAGGTCAGCGGCGTGCAGGAACTGATTGCGGTGTACCGCGATCTCGCCTCGCGCTCGCAGTTCGCGCTGCATCTCGGCCTGACCGAAGCGGGCATCGGCAGCAAGGGCATCGTCGCCTCGGCGGCGGCGCTGGCCGTCCTGCTGCAGGAAGGCATCGGCGACACGATCCGCATTTCGCTGACGCCGGAACCCGGCGCACCGCGCACGCAGGAAGTCGTCGTCGCACAGGAGCTGCTGCAGACCATGGGTCTGCGCGCGTTCACGCCGATGGTCACCGCGTGCCCGGGCTGCGGGCGCACGACGTCGGAGTTCTTCCAGGAACTGGCCAAGCGCGTGCAGGAACATGTGCGCGCCAGGATGCCGGAATGGAAGATCACGCACCCCGGCGCGGAAAACCTGACGCTCGCGGTGATGGGCTGCGTGGTGAACGGACCGGGCGAATCGCGCCACGCCAACATCGGCATTTCGTTGCCCGGCACGGGCGAAGCTCCCGCCGCGCCGGTGTTCGTCGATGGTGAAAAGACCATCACCCTGCGCGGCGATACGATCGCGGCGGACTTCGTCAAGATCATCGATGATTATGTCGAGCGCAGGTACTCAAGCTCCGGATCCGCTGCCGCCGACATCGCCGCCACCCGCATCGCCAGCTGAAGCCGCCAAGGCGGTCAAGCAGGAGGCGCGCTTCGGCGCATCGTTCCTGCGTGTGCATGGCTGGCGCCTGCTGCTCGTATTCGCCGGCTTGCTGGTTCCGCTCTGGGGCTTCGGCTCGCTGGTCGAGGATCTGAGGGAGGGCGAGGCGTTCGTCTTCGATGTTCCACTGCTGCAAGGCGTCCATGCACTCGCGAACGCGGGCCTGGACCGGGACTTCATCTTCATTTCGGCCCTCGGTTATGCGTGGGGCGTCGTGCCGATCGACGTGATCCTCATCGTGGCGCTCGCGTTGCGGCGTCGCATGCGCGAAGGCCTGTTCGCAGGCGTCTCGATCGTCGGCTCGCTGTTGTTGAACGTCGCGGCGAAACACACCTTTGCGCGCGTCCGCCCCGATCTCTGGCAGTCGGTAGCGCCCGCCGAGACGACATTCAGTTTTCCCAGCGGGCACGCGATGGGTTCGATGACGCTCGTCATGGTGCTGATCCTGCTGTGCTGGAGCGTGCGCACTCCCTGGGGCTGGGGATGGCGCTGGCCCGTAACGCTGGTCGGTGCGCTGTTCGTGCTCCTTGTCGGGATGTCGCGCGTCTACCTCGGCGTGCATTACCCGTCCGACATCCTGGCCGGGTGGACTGCGGCCTGCGCGTGGGTGGTCGGCGTGTACGGGCTCGTCTTCTACGGCACGCTGCGGCCATGGCAAGCGGCCGGTACGACGCCGGCTGCGCAAGCACCGCGCTGATCACTCGCCCGGTTTCGCGGCCTCGATCGGAGCGCTTGTCGCCGCCTGGCGCGACAGCTGCACTTCGCGATGGGCGATGTAGGCGTTGGCCGCGAAGATGATGCTGGCGCCGAGGATGGTCCAGTGGCTGATCGTCTCGCCGAACAGGAAGTAGCCCGCGATCGCGACCACCGGCAGCTGCATGAAGCTGATCGGCGTCAGCGCCGACACGTCGCCAAGTCGCAGGGCACGCGTCCACAGCAGCTGTCCGCCGGTGCCGAACAGGCCGGTCAGGACTAGCCAGAGCCACGCGTTGCCGTGCGGCCATTGCCAGACGAACAACGCGGGCAGCAGCGACAACGGCACCCAGAACACGTACGTGTAGAACACGATCGTGTCGGCCGGATCCACGCGCGACAGCTGCTTGATCTGGATGGCGACGATCGCGCTGAGCACCGCGGCGAGCACCGCGATCAGCGACCCGAGGCTGAAGGCGCTGCTCCACGGGCGCACGATGACCAGTACGCCGAGGAAGCCGATGAGGACTGCCGCCCAGCGGCGCCCCCGCACCTGTTCGCCGAGCCAGATCACTGCCGCAATGGTGACGAACAGCGGCGTGGAATACGACAGTGCGATCGCCTGCGACAGCGGCAGGTGGCCGATTGCCCAGAATCCGGCGAGCATCGATCCGATCCCGATCGCGCTGCGCAGCAGGTAGCGGGGCAGTTGCCTGGTCCGCAGCGACGCGCCTCCATGAAGCAGCACGGGCAACAAGGCGAGCAAGCCGAACGCATTGCGGAAGAACGCAATCTCGAACGTCGGCAGCGATGCGGATGCCAGCCGGATCGTCACTGCCATCAGCCCGAAGAACGATGTGCTCGCCAGCATCAGCGTGGCGGCGAGCCCGAAGCGATGCTGGGGATGCGTGGCGGCGCTCACCAGCTCGCGCCGATGATGCGCGGCTCGGGTTCGAGCGATACGCCGAAGCGCTCGCGCACGGAGGCCGCGATGCGTCGCGCGAGGTCCAGCAGCTGCGCGCCGGTTGCATGGCCGTGGTTGACCAGCACCAGCGCGTGCGATGCTGCGACGCCGGCATCGCCGTCGCGATGGCCCTTCCAGCCGCAGGCATCGATCAGCCACGCAGCCGACAACTTGCGACTGCCTTCGTCGTTGCCACGGAACACCGGCAGTTGCCGATGTGCGGCCTGCAACTGCGCTGCAAGTGCGGCCGGCACGATCGGGTTCTTGAAGAAGCTGCCGGCATTACCGAGGACATCCGGATCGGGCAGCTTGCGTCTCCGGATGCGGCAGACTGCCTCGGCGACCAGTGAGGGGCGTGCACTGTCCGCGGAGTCGACACCCATCGCGATCAACTCGTCGTCGAGCCCGGCGTAGTCGAGCCTCAGCCGCGGCGTGCGCGAGAGCCGGAATTCGACGGCGGTCACCACGTGGCGCTCGGGATCGCGCTTGAACACGCTGTCGCGATAGGCGAAGCCGCAATTCGCTGGGTCGACGCGGACCTGTCGCAGCGACGTCCGCTCGAACGTCTCGACGACATGGATGTGCTCGCGCACTTCGACACCGTAGGCGCCGATGTTCTGGATCGGCGCTGCGCCGACGGTACCGGGGATCAGCGCGAGGTTTTCCAGCCCGCCCAGGCCGTGCCCCAGCGTCCACAACACCAGAGCGTGCCATTCGACGCCGGCATCGGCGCGCACGATGGCGGTGTCGCCGTCATCCTCCAGGATGCATATCGACTGCGCAGCCAGCGACAGGACCGCGCCTTGGGGATCGCCGGCAAACAGGACGTTGCTGCCGCCGCCCAGCACCAGCACGGGACCGTCGCGCAGCATGGCGTAGCCGAACAGCTCGGGTAGAACCGCGGCATCGGACACCTGCACCAGCAAGGGCGCGCGCGCGGCCACGCCGAACGTATTGCGCGCATCCAATCGCGCGTTCTCGGCCAGCCGATA
>Ga0207691_10002705_pt1 | contig 17329 bp, 13 predicted proteins | sample KBSM13metaG_FD_184327 | JGI IMG/M metagenome (GOLD analysis project Ga0207691, IMG submission 184327) | Miscanthus rhizosphere microbial communities from Kellogg Biological Station, Michigan, USA - KBS M1-3 metaG (SPAdes) (version 2) | ecosystem: Host-associated > Plants > Roots > Rhizosphere >... | reverse complement strand
AGAATGGCGCGGATCCGGTGCATCTCGGTCCGGATCGCCGCGCCGGTGCCCGCGTCGCCATGGATCTCGTACGCCAATTCTTCGGCACTCCAGCCCTGATCACGCGAGGCCAGCAGGGCCAGGATTTCGGCGCGGCGCACAGTCAGCGGACGGCTGATGCCGCCGTCGACTGCCGCGGATGGCGCGTCCCCCAAGAGCCGCAGCACGAGCTGGGGTCGGGCGCCGCCGTCGCGCACTGCCCGCTCGCCACCAGGGGCCCGCTGCCCCGAGCGCCCGACGCCGCCGTCGGGAAACGGGGCCGATTTCAGCAGCTCCTCTGCGAGCCGCACTCCGCAACGGACCAGCCGCAGGCTGTCCGGCGTGACCGATTCGAAAGGGCCGGAGACGTCCAGGACGCCGATGATGTCGCCGGTCAAAGGGTCGCGAATGGGGGATGCGGTGCAAGCCCAGTCATGGTGGGTCCGCACGAGGTGCTCGGCCGAGAAGAGTTGCGCCGGCGCACCCGTCACCAAGGCCTCGCTGATGGCGTTGGTGCCCACCCCTGATTCGGACCAGTCGGCGCCCTCCACGAACTCCAGCGAGTCCGCGAGCCGCAGGGCCTGCTTGCTGCCGACGCGCCACAGAACTTCGCCCTCGTGGTCGGTGACGATCAGCAGATGGCGTCCGGTCACGGTCTCGTCGGCCAGAAGCTGTGACAACGCAGGCATCACCGCAGCCAGCCGATGGCCAGCGCTGAGGGATCGCGCCTCGGAAACTTCATGGCGGTGCAGGGGCCGGTGCTGGTCCGGATTGATGCCCAGCGCCAGGGAGCGCTGCCAGGACTTGATAAGCGACGGCGAGAGGTGCGGATCCGGAGTGCCCGAAATAGTGGTCTCGTGCGCCGCCCGGAGCATTCGGGCGTACTCCGCCGGTGCAGAAAACCTGAGGTCCGAGGGATGCGTGATGGGGCCATTGCCCTGCCGCATGCTCATTCTCTCAACTCGCCCTCGAATCGTCGCACCCGGCCGGGTCCCTGCCGCCGTCGGCCAACCTGCGCGCCCGCCGACAGCTTGAGAGCTCCGTGTAACCCGATTGTAACCCCCTGCGACTTTTACTTGTGATGCGGGTCACTGCGCGGTCTACGCGCCACGCAACGGGAGCGGCCCCCTGTCAGCAATGGAAAGAGGAAACATGCCTGAGACACCAAACGGCGTCGTCGGGGCGTGGCTGGCGCAGTTCGATGAGGCACTGCGCAGCCACAACACTGACGCCGCACTGGAACTTTTCGACGACGACTCGTACTGGCGCGACTTCGTCTCCTTCACCTGGAACCTCAAGACGCTGGAGGGCAAAGAGGACATCCGGCGCATGCTCGAGGCGACCCTGGACGACGTGCGGCCCAGCAACTGGACCCTCGCCGAGGACGCCACCGGGGACGCCGCCAATGCCGAGGCCTGGGTGAACTTCGAGACCGCCCAGGCCCGGGGCTACGCCCATCTGCGCCTCCGGAATGGCAAATGCTGGACCCTGCTCACCACCATGCAGGAACTGAAGGGCTTTGAGGAAAAGAAGGGCCCCAACCGGGACAAGGGGGTCGCCCACGAGATCACCAAAGGCCGCAAATCCTGGCTGGAACTGAAGGAGGAACAGGAGGCGAGGCTCGGCTACGAAGACCAGCCCTACACCGTCATCATCGGCGGCGGCCAGGGCGGGATCGGGCTGGGCGCGCGGCTGCGGAGGCTCGGAGTGCCCACCATCATCATCGAAAAGAATGAGCGCGCGGGTGACTCCTGGCGTAACCGCTACAAGTCCCTCCACCTGCACGATCCGGTCTGGTACGACCACCTGCCCTACATGAAGTTCCCCGACGACTGGCCGGTTTTCGCGGCCAAGGACAAGATCGGCGACTGGCTGGAAAACTACACACGGATCATGGAACTGAACTACTGGTCCAAAACCGAGTGCACCAACGCCCGCTTCGACGAAACGTCCCAGGAGTGGGTGGTGGAGGTGATGCGCGACGGCGAACCGGTCACCCTGCGCCCGAAGCAGCTCATCTTCGCCCTGGGTGTATCGGGGTACCCGAGCGTCCCCACGTTCGACGGCGCCGAGTCCTTCCTGGGGGAGCAGTACCACTCGTCCAAGCACCCGGGCGGTGGCGACTGGACCGGCAAGAAGGCCGTGGTCATCGGCTCCAACAATTCGGCCCACGATATTTGCGCCGACCTTTGGGAACACGGCGCGGACGTCACCATGGTCCAGCGGTCCTCGACGCATATTGCCCGCAGTGAATCCCTCATGGACCTGGCTCTCGGCGGGCTGTACTCCGAAGAGGCGCTGGCCAACGGCGTCACCACGGAGAAAGCCGACCTGCTGTTTGCCTCCTTGCCGTACCGGATTCTGCCCGAAGCCCAGATCCCGGTTTATGCGGAGATGGCCCGCCGGGACGCGGAGTTCTACTCCCAGCTCGAGGCTGCCGGCTTTGACCTGGACTTCGGCGTTGACGGCTCCGGCTTGTTCCTGAAGTACCTGAGGCGCGGCTCCGGCTACTACATCGACGTCGGCGCCTCGCAGCTGATCATCGACGGCCGGGTCAAGCTGGCCAATGGCCAGGTCAGCAAGATCACCGGCAACTCCGTCGTGATGGCCAACGGAACGGAGCTGGATGCCGACGTCATTATTTACGCCACGGGGTATGGGTCGATGAACGGCTGGCTGGCTGATTTGGTCTCGCCCGAGGTGGCGGACGCCGTCGGCAAGTGCTGGGGGTTCGGATCGGATACGCCGAAGGATCCGGGGCCGTGGGAGGGGGAACTGCGCAACATGTGGAAGCCCACCAACGTGGAGAACCTGTGGATCCACGGCGGCAATCTGCACCAGAGCCGGCACTATTCGAACTATCTTGCCCTGCAGCTCAAGGCCAGGATGGAAGGGCTGCCGACGCCGGTCTTCGAGCTGCAGCCCACGCATCACGCGCGCTAACCGCACGCGCTGACTCACGGGGTCGTGACAATCTCAGGCACGGCCACCAGACTGGGGCTACGGCCCCGCTGTGAAAATCCAACTTTTATTCCGTGGATGCGCCTGATCGGGCGCATCCACGGTCCTGGACTGCGAAGGTGAAACACCATGAAAGCAGCACGATTCCACGCCCGCGAGGATCTCCGGATCGAAGACATTCAAGAGCCGGAGCTGCGACCGGGAACGGTGAAGATCGCCGTGGCCTGGTGCGGTATCTGCGGCACCGACCTCCATGAATTCCTGGAAGGACCCATTTTCACCCCGCCGCCCGGCCACCCCCACGGGCTCACCCACGAGGCCGCCCCGGTCACCCTCGGCCACGAGTTCTCCGGCACCGTCGAGGAGCTGGGGGAAGGCGTCAGCGGTCTGGCCGTCGGAGACAACGTCGTTGTGGAGCCGTACTACGTCTGCAATGAATGCGGTCCCTGCCTCAGCGGCCACTACAACCTGTGCACCAAGTTGGGCTTCATCGGCCTGGCGGGCGGCGGTGGCGGCTTGAGCGAGAAGATCGTCGTCGACACCCGGTGGGTGCACCCTGTCGGCGACATCCCCCTGGACGAGGCCGCCCTGATCGAACCCCTTGCGGTGGCGTATCACGCCGTCGGCCGGAGCGGCGTCAAAGCCGGGGACGTCGCCGTCGTCGGGGGTGCCGGACCCATCGGCCTGCTGACCGCCGCGGTCCTCAAAGGCATCGGCGTCACCACGATCGTTACCGAGCTGTCGGCCGCCCGCAAAGACAAGGCGACTTCGTCCGGGGTCGCGGATCACGTGCTCGATCCGAGTGCCGAGGACGTCAAGGCGCGCGTGCTGGAACTGACCAACGGTGCGGGGGCCGATGCGGCGTTTGAATGTGCCGGTGTGAATGCGGTGCTGGACACCATGCTCGACGTCGTGAGGCCCGCCGGCGTCGTCGTCAACGTCTCGATCTGGGGGCACCCGGCCACGGTCGACATGCAGAAAGTAGTGCTGAAGGAAATTGACCTGCGCGGCACCATCGCCTACTGCGGCGACCACGAAGCCGCGATCAAGCTGGTCCAGGAAGGAAAAGTGGACCTGAAACCCTTCATCACGGGGCGGATCGCCTTGGACGACTTGGTGGACCAGGGGTTCGACACGCTGATCAACCACAACGACACCGCGGTGAAGATCATCGTCCACCCGTAGTGATCCGAGTCTCACGGGGGAATAGTTGCAGACGCCTCGCAGTTGCCGCCAGTGAACCCATTTACTGCGAAAGGAATTGCGCATGCTGTTTTCCCCGATGACCCTCGGCGAGCTGGAACTGCCCAACCGGCTCGTCATGGCGCCGCTGACCCGTCTCCGTTCCGGCCAGGAAGGTATCCCGGGGCCCCTGGTTGCCGAGCACTACCGCCAGCGCGCCTCACTGGGCCTGATCGTCAGCGAGGGCACCTATCCGAGCCCGGCCGGGCGCTCGTACCCGGGCCAGCCCGGCATCGTCACCCCGGACCAGATTGCTGGCTGGAAGAAGGTCACGGACGCCGTTCACGCCGAAGGCGGCCGGATCTTCGCGCAGATCATGCACGGTGGCCGGGTTTCACATGAGGACATCACCGGCGGCCACCAGGTAGTTGCGCCGAGTGCCATCGCCGTCGAGGCAGAGACCCGTACGTCCAAGGGCAAGCAGGCGCACCCCGTGCCGCATGCCCTGACCACCGACGAACTGCCCGGCGTCCTGCAGGAAATTGTCCAGGGCTCGCGGAACGCGATCGAGGCAGGGTTCGACGGCGTGGAGCTGCACTCTGCCAACGGTTACCTGTTGCACGAATTCCTGGCGCCGTCGTCGAACCAGCGTGACGACATCTACGGCGGCACGCCCGAGAACCGGGCGCGCTTCGTGATCGAAGTTGTGAAGGCTGTGGTGGAGGCCGTGGGCGCCGAACGCGTCGGCATCAGGATCTCGCCGGAGCACAACGTCCAGGGTGTCACCGAACTGGACGCCGCAGATGTTCGCGAGACGTACCGCCTGCTGGTGGATGCTATTGCGCCGCTGAACCTGGCCTACCTGAGCATCCTGCACAAGGATCCCACCGGCGAACTGGTCCAGGACCTGCGTTCACGCTTCAACGGCGCCTTCCTCGTCAATACCGGATTCGGCGTCATCACCACCCGGGATGAGGCCATCTCGCTGGTTGCCGACGGGCACGCTGACGCCGTCGTCGTCGGACGCCCGGCCATCGCAAACCCGGACCTCGCCCGCCGCTGGCGCGAAGGCCTGCCGGTCAACGAGCCAAACGCATCCACGTTCTACGCCGACGGCGCCGAGGGCTACACCGACTACCCGGCCTACCAGAACTAGGGCCATCTGCGGCGCGGTGACTCCCGCGGAGCCGCGCAGCGCACGCTCGGTTGGACATGCTCAGCCGCAGCCACGACCAGTGGGCAGAATGCCATTCTGCCCACTGATCGCATTTAACAATGAGCATGTCCCTCGCCGGGCAGGTCCGAGACAGGATGCGCGAGTCACAGGGCCGCGCCCGCTGCCGGACATGTGCCGCGATGATCTGCACGAGAGAGCATGTTCCTCGCGGCGCATCATGGCCACCGGACATGCCCGGCGGCCGCCACGGCCAGTGGGCAGAATGCCATTCTGCCCACTGGCTGCATTTAACAATGAGCATGTCCCTCGTCGGTTGGGCCCAAGGCTGGACATGTCCCTCGCTGGCGTGTGCGGGTGGGCATGTCCCGTCCTGCACATCGGGGCCACCGGGACATGTTCCCTCGACGAATTGGCCACTGGACATGTCCCGTGGCTGGCGCCGGGATTGGGCATGTCCCCCTTGGGCTTAGGACGCGGAGCGAGGGGCATGTCCAGCGGTGGGAGGGCGGCAAATGGGCATGTCCCGGAGGGGGCCTCTCCGTGCCTGGTCCTATAGGATCTGAAGATGCAATTAGCTTCCACCGGCAGCCATTCTGAGGGGCGCCCCGCCGGCCGCCCCGTCAGCCGGCAGGTCCTGGCGGACCACGTCTATGAGGAACTTCTGGCGTCGCTGATGGATGGCCGGCTGGAACCCGGAACCGCGGTCAGCATCGACGGGACTGCCCGGGAACTCGACGTCTCGCCCACCCCCGTGCGGGAGGCGCTCGCCAGGCTGGAACACACCGGGATGGTGCGCCGCGTGGCCCTTAAGGGCTACCGGGTTGCTCCGGTGTTCACCCGGGAAGACTTCGCCGAGCTTATGGAAGCCCGGCTCGCGATCGAACCTGTGAACGCCCGCCTGGCGTGTGCCCGGCTGACGCCCGGCCACCTGGCCGAACTGGAACGGGCTGTCGCCGATCTCAAGGACGCACCGCGCGGGCCCTCGTTCGCCGAGTTCCGCGGCTACCTCGAGGCCGACGAGCGGTTCCACCGGCTGATCGCGGAGCAGACGGGCAACCAGTTCATGGTGGCCGCCTATGCCGCCCTCGGCGGGCAGATTCAGCGCTTCCGCCTGTTCGGGGGAGTGGGGATCACCGACGCCGACCACGCGATCGCCGAACATCAGGCCGTCCTGGATGCCTTGGCGACGGGCGACCCGGAGAAGGCCGCAGCTGCAATGGCCGAGCACGTGCAAAAGGTGCGCGGCCGCGCCATCGCGGACGCTCCCGCGGAATAAGCCTCGCTTCCCAGGCTGACGCACGCGGCTCCAACACCGCGTAACAGTGCGCCGCGCCCGGCTTCTGCGCCCTCTTTTTGTGACCCCCTTCACAGCTGATCGAAGACCCTATAGGATCTTCGATTGTGACGGCTACGGTGCCGGCATGGGGAGTCACAAGGGAGTGAAGAGTGCAAACAGAAACTTTGGCCGCAGGGCCCAAGGAGTCCGCAACACGCCGCACCATCAAGAATCTGCGGTGGTGGATTCTCGGCTGGGCGCTGGCCGCCGGCATCATCAACTACATGGACCGCAGTGCGATCTCCATCGCCGCGCCGCAACTGATTAAAGACTTCGGCATGACCCGGACGGACATTGGCCTCCTGGGCACCGTGTTCTCCTGGACCTACGCTTTTGCCCAGCTGCCCGCTGGCTGGCTCGTGGACAAGCTGGGCGCCCGACGGATGTACTTCCTCGCAATCGCGGGCTGGAGCATCGCGACCGCGCTGATGGCCGTCGGCACCAAGATGTGGCAGTTCGTCACCTTCCGCTTCCTGCTCGGCATCACCGAGGCCCCCAACGGGCCGGCGTCGGCAAAGCTCACCGCCGACTGGTTCCCCCGGGCCGAGCGCGGACAGGCCACCGCCATCTGGGACAGCGGTTCCAAGTGGGGACCCGCCATCGCGCCGCCCGTCCTGACCGCCATCATGCTCGCGTTCGGCTGGCAGGCCATCTTCCTCTTCCTCGGTGTCGCAGGCATCGTGCTGGCATTGGCCTTCTTCCTTTACTACCGCGCTCCCGAAGAGCACAAGCGCATCAGCGCGAAGGAACTGGATTACATCGAAAGCCAGCGCACCACCCAGCTCCTGACTGCCAAGAAGGTTTCGTGGCTCGGACTCTTTAAGCACCGCCAGATCTGGGGCATGATGGCCGGATTCTTCTGCGTCATTTGGATCTGGAACATCTTCATCGTCTTCCTGCCGCTCTACCTGCAGGAAGAACGCGGTGCCAGCATCGCCAGCTCCGGCTGGCTTGCGGCTGTCCCGTACCTCGGCGCAGCCATCCTCGGCATCACCGGCGGCTGGGTCATGACGCGCTACTCGAAGAAGGCCGGCCGCGATCCGTTGCTGGCCAAGCGCCACGTGATGTCCATTGCAGCGGTTGCCGCCGGCATCTTGATCTGCCTCATCCCGTTCGTAGATTCCCTCCCGCTCGCCATCGCTGTCATGACCGTGGCACTGGGCTTCGTCGCCACCATGCAGGCGGCCGCGTGGGCCATGCCCGGCGACATCGTGGACAACTCACAGGTTGCCTCCGTCGGTGCCATCCAGAACTTCGGCGGCTACTTCGGCGGCGCCTTTGCCCCGCTGCTGACCGGTGTGATCGCCGATGCCACCGGCTCCTACGCGCCGTCGTTCGTGATCGGCGGCGTCATCGCCGCCCTGGCCGCAGTGGCGTACACCGTGCTGGTCCGCGAACCCATCAAGGACAAGACCGCAGCAGCGCAGACAGAAAGCCGAACCGACGCATGAGCACAGCAACAAATGCATTGACGACGACGGCGGTCGCCACCACGGCGGCCGCCCCGGCGGCGGGAACCACCACCGCGGGCACCGCCCGCTCGCCGTTCACCGTGGCCGTCACGGCCGACGCCGCGCGGCCGGACGGAAGCTCCATTCACGGGGATCTGGGGCTGAAGCGGCTCAGCGAGCATGGCATCAGCTGGAGCGTCCTGCCCAGTTACACAGACCCGGTTCCGCTGGCCGACCTCGCCGGGGTCCAGGCCGTGCTGTCCCTGGGGCACATCGCCTTCGATTCACGCACCGTGGACCAGGCCCCGGACCTGAGGCTGATTGCCCGGTTCGGGGCCGGCTACGAAACCATCGACTTGGACGCCTGCACCCGCGCCGGCATCGTTGTCACCAACACCCCGGATGCCATCCGGCGGCCGTTGGCGGTGGCGGGACTGACGCTGCTCCTGGCGCTCTCGCACAAGCTCCTGGCCAAGGACAGGCTGACCCGGACCTCTGACTGGGCGCAGCGCGAGCACTACCGCGGCGCGCCGCTGGTGGGCCAGACGGTCGGCATCGTGGGCTTCGGAAGTGTGGGCGCTGAGCTCGCCCGTCTCCTGGCCCCGCTAGGGGTGAAAGTCGTGGGCAACAACCGCAGCGGCCGCCACGCGGAGGCCGCCGGACTCGGCGTCGAACTGCTGGGCCTGAATGAGCTCCTGGAGCGCTCGGATTACGTTGTGCTCTGCGCTGCGCTGACACCGGCGACCGAAAAACTGATCGGCGCGGCCGCGTTGGCGCGGATGAAGCCAAGCGCCTACCTGATCAATATCGGCCGCGGAAAGCTCGTGGACACGGATGCCCTCCGGGACGCCCTGCGGGAGGCCCGGATCGCCGGCGCCGGCCTGGACGTCTTTGAGCCGGAACCCCTGCTTCCCGACGACGAGCTCCTGACCTTGGACAACGTGGTGCTTTCCCCGCATTCCCTGTGCTGGACCGAGGACTTCACGCGGGACGTCGCGGCCAGCGCCATTGGGTCGATCCTGGCGGTCGCGGCAGGGGAGCGCCCTGCCAACGTCCTGAATCCGGAGGTCTTCGCGACAGAGGCCTTCGCCGCGAAGCGCTCGTAACCCGGGGGTGTGACCTTGACAACATCCCTCTAGATAGTAAATCCTATAGGAAACAGGATTCCACGAAGGAGTGAACCCATGGCCTATACAGCCGAAAACTGGCCCATCACCGCAGCGCTCCTGCAGTTCCCGGGGACCGACGCGCAGGGCAACCACATCAACGACGCCGACGCCTCCGCCTGGGCCGAGGTCCTCACCGAGGTCAAGGACGCCGGCTTTGCCAATGCCGACCTCACGGACAGCTGGGTCCGCCCCGGTGACCTGAGCTCGGCGCGGCTCGCCGAGTTCAAGCAGACCGCGGACAACGTCGGCATCGGCATCCCCGTCATCTCGGCCATCCGCCGCAGCGTGATCGAGGAAGGCAACTGGGAAGCGAACCTGGCGTACAGCCACCGCACCATCGACGCCGCCGCCGAGCTGGGCTGCGAGGTCGTCTCGTTCGGACTGCACCAGGCCATCACCGCCGAGCAGCAGAAGCAGCTCTGGTTCTGGACCGTCGAAGGGTACAAGGACCCGGTAGGGGACAAGGAAACGTGGGGCAAAGCTGTGAGCCGCCTGCGCGACCTCGGCCAGCACGCGGCCGAGGTCGGCGTCCTGCTCTCGCTTGAAATGTACGAGGACACCTACCTCGGCACCGCGGATTCTTCCGTTCAGCTGGTCCAGGACATCGGCCTGGCCAACGTCGGCATCAACCCGGACATCGGCAACCTCATCCGGCTGCACCGCCCGATCGAGGACTGGCGCGAGATGGTCGCCAAGACCCTCCCGTACTCCAACTACTGGCACATGAAGAACTACATCCGCGACGAGGACGTCGCCCGGGACACCTACGTGGCGATGCCGGCCCCGATGGAAAGCGGCCTCATCAACTACCGCGAGGCGTTCAAGACCGCGCTCTCCGTCGGCTTCCAGGGCATCCTGTGCACCGAGCACTACGGCGGCGACGGCCTCAGCGTCACGGCCAGCAACCAGGACTACCTCCGCCGCCAGGTCCTGCCGAAGACCGACGGCTACGCCCTCGGCGCGAGCCAGGTGGCCCAGGGCCGGCAGTTGCCGGCAGCCACGGCACTCGCCAGCGCCTGAACGGGCGCCTGAAGCCAGCTTCTGAACTCAGCGCCTGACCGGGCGCCGACACCGGCGCGTGGTGCGGCCGTCAAGCCACTTGGGGGGCGGCCGCACCACCCACCTCTCTACCCACAGCATTAGTTCTCCAACACGGATTCAATGAGGAACCATGACCCAGATCTTCGACAATCCCGCTGATTTCGCGGATGAGGCACTGGACGGCTTCGTTGCGGCCAACCGCGGCTACGTGGCCCGAGTCGACGGCGGCGTCGTCCGCTCCACCGAAGTCCCCTCCGGGCAGGTGGCCCTGGTGGTCGGCGGCGGCTCCGGGCACTACCCGGCCTTCGCCGGCCTCGTCGGGCCCGGCCTGGCCACCGCCTCGGCCTGCGGCAACATGTTCGCCTCGCCCGCGGCCGGCCAGGTCTACCGCGTGGCCAAGGCCGCCAACGCCGGCGGCGGCGTGCTGCTGAGCTACGGCAACTATGCCGGCGACGTCCTGCACTTCGGCCAGGCCCAGCTGCGTCTCAACGCCGAAGGCATCGAAACCCGCACCGTCCTGGTCACCGACGACATCGCCAGCGCCCCGCTGGAGCAGATCGAGAAGCGCCGCGGCATCGCCGGGGACCTGACGGTCTTCAAGATCGCCGGCGCCGCCGCAGAGGCGGGACTGAGCCTGGACGACGTCGAACGGCTGGCCATCCGGACCAACTACCGCACCCGGTCCCTCGGCGTGGCCTTCGACGGCTGCACGCTGCCCGGCGCGGAGGCCCCGCTGTTCTCTGTCCCCGCGGGGCACATGTCCCTGGGCCTGGGCATCCACGGCGAACCGGGCATCTCCGACCACCCCATGCCCACCGCCTCCGAACTGGCCGAACTCCTGGTCAGCCGGCTCCTGGCCGACAAACCGGACGACGCCGGCACCCGCGTGGTCGCAATCGTCAACGGCCTCGGCACGGTCAAGTACGACGAGCTCTTCCTGCTGTTCGGCAAGATCGAGAAGCTCCTCACCGCCGCCGGGCTCACCGTCGTCGAACCCGAATGCGGCGAGCTCGTCACGAGCCTGGACATGTCCGGGCTGTCCCTGACCCTGCTGTGGCTGGACGAGGAACTCGAGCAGTACTGGGCCGCCCCGGCCGACACCCCGGCGTTCCGCAAGGGAAACCTGGCACCCCGTGCCCGCCGCGAACTCGCCGGTCCGGACGCCGAAGAGACCGCCGACGTCGAACGGCCCACCGCCGCGGCGGCAGCCCTCGGCCGGCTGGCCGCCGACTTCCTCGGCCAGGCGCGGGACGTGGTGGTCGAGCATGAGGAAGAACTGGGCCGCCTGGACGCCATCGCCGGCGACGGCGACCACGGGATCGGCATGCGCCGCGGCGTGGACGCGGCAGTCACCGCGGCCGAACAGGCTGCCGCGAACGACGGCGGCGCCTCGCCGTCGCGGGTCCTGACCGCTGCGGGGGAGGCCTGGAGCGAACGCGCCGGCGGGACCTCGGGTGCGCTCTGGGGCTCGGCGATCATCGCCGCCGGACAGGCCCTGGGCAACCAGGACAGCTACAGCGGCGAGGACGCGGCCGCCGCGGTCACGGCCTTCGTGGATGCCATCACCGCGCTCGGCAAGGCCGAGCCGGGGGACAAGACCATGGTGGACGCCCTCTTGCCGTTCCAGGACGCGTTCCTCACCGCGTTCGACGCCGGCACACCAGTGGCCGGTTCCCTCGCCGCGGCGGCGGCCGCCGCCACAGCCGCCGCAGAGCGGACCGCCGGGCTGCGTCCGCTCAAAGGCCGGGCCCGCCCGCTCGCCGAGAAGAGCCTCGGCCACCCCGACCCCGGAGCGGTGTCTTTCGCCCTCATCGCGACCCGGATATCCACCCACACCGACACCGCAGACACAGGATCCCGGCCCGGCACCCCCGAGCCGGCGGAACAAGGAGCACAAGCATGAGCACAGCAACAGGCTGGCGCGTGGTCATCGGCAACGATGAGGCCGGCGTCGAATACAAGAACGCGCTGAAGGAGCTCCTCGAAGCCGACCCCCGCGTGGCGTCCGTGCAGGACGTGGGAGTCGGCGCCAACGACTCCACCGCTTATCCGCACGTCGCCGTCGACGCGGCCCGCAAGATCGCCGACGGCGACGCCGACCGGGCGCTGCTGATCTGCGGCACCGGCCTGGGCGTGGCGATCGCGGCCAACAAGGTCCCCGGCATCCGCGCCGTCACGGCCCACGACAGCTACTCTGTGGAGCGCTCCGTCCTGAGCAACAACGCCCAGGTGCTCACGCTGGGGCAGCGCGTCATCGGGCTGGAACTGGCCAAGAAGCTCGTGGGCGAATGGCTGAGCCACCGCTTCGACGAAAACTCCTCCTCCGCCGCGAAGGTGGACGCCATCTGCTCGTACGAACCCGAATACACGAAGGCAGTCTGAACATGACCGAATCAACAGCAACCGCAGCCGCCATCAACGCCGCCCGCAAGATCGCCGTCGTCGGCTCCGGCTACATGGGCGGCGGGATCGCGCAGGTCCTGGCACTCGGTGGCGCCCGGGTGGCGCTCGCGGATGTGTCCGCGGAAGTGGCCCAGAAGAATTACGAGCGGCTCCTGGCCGAATCCGACGAATTCGTTGCCGCCGGGCTCTTCCCGGAAGGCGCCACCGCAATCCTGAAGGAAAACCTCTGGCCCGCCAAGGACATCGAGGAAGCCGTGGCGGACGCCGACTTCATCGAAGAAGCCGTCCCCGAGGTCATCGAGATCAAGCACCAGACCCTCGCCCGCATCAGCGCGGCCGCCCGCCCGGACGCCATCATCGGGTCCAACACGTCCACGATCTCCATCGCGGACCTGTCCGAGCCGGTCACCAACCCGGAGCGCTTCCTGGGCGTGCACTTCTCCAACCCGTCCCCGTTCATCCCGGGCGTCGAAATCATCCCCCATGCCGGCACCTCGGCCGCCACGGTCGGCGCTGTCCGCGACCTCGTGCATGCTGCCAACAAGCAGACCGCCGTCGTCAAGGACGTCACCGGCTTCGTGCTCAACCGGCTCCAGTACGCGCTGTTCCACGAGGCCGCCCAGCTGGTGGAGCAGGAGATCGCGACCGCAGAGGACGTTGACACCCTGGTCCGCACCACGTTCGGCTTCCGGCTGCCGTTCTTCGGGCCCTTCGCCATTGCCGACATGGCCGGGCTGGACGTCTACAACTTCTGCTACAAGTCCCTCCAGACCGATTTCCCGGAACGGTTCGCGACGCCGAAGATCCTCACCGACCTGGTGGAGGCCGGAAAGCTGGGCACCAAGACCGGAGCCGGCTTCCTCAACGTCCCGGCGGAGCGCACGCCGGAACTGATCGCCTACCGGAACAAGGCGTACGTGGCCATGCAGAAGCTCATCGACGAGCTCGGCCCCGCCCCCATCAGCTGATTCCGTACCTTCCTTTTTCACTTCAGGAGCCTTCCCATGAGCATTTTCCCCACAGAACGCACCGCCATCATCACCGGCGCGGTGTCCGAGCGCGGCATCGGCCGCGCCACCGCCAGCTACCTGGCCGCACAGGGCTGGAACATCGGCATCATCGACCTCGATGACGCCCTCTGCAAGGCGGCGGCCAAGGAACTGGCAGCCGAGCACGGCGTCAAGGCCTTCGGCGCCGGCGCCAACGTTTCCGACGAAGGCTCGGTCCGCGCGGCAATCGACGCCATCGAGGCGGAACTGCCGCAGATCGTTGCGCTCGCCAACGTGGCCGGGGTCAGCTCTCCGGTGCCCTACCTGGAACTCGACGCCGCCGAATGGGACCGGGTGCTGAACATCAACCTCAACGGCGTCCACTACGCCACCCGCCGCGTCGCAGAATCCATGGTGAAGAACAGGATCGGGCGCATCGTGAACATCTCCTCGGTCTCCGCGCAGCGTGGCGGCGGCACCTTCTCCAAGACGCCGTACTCCGTGGCGAAAGCCGGCGTGATCGGCCTGACCCGGGCCACGGCCCGTGAACTGGGCGAATACGACATCACGGTCAACGCCATCTCACCCGGGCCCATCGACACCGACATCATGGGCGGCACCCTCAGCGAGGAACGCAAGGACGAACTCACCAAAGACCTCGTGGTCAACCGGGTCGGTTCCACCCGGGACATCGCAGCAGCCATCGCCTTCCTCATCAGCGAGGACGCCGGCTACATCTCCGGCCAGACGCTGAATGTGGATGGCGGACTCTACATGCACTAAGGAAGAAGCCTCGTGGCCCAACACAGCCAAACCCCCGCGTCCGGATTCGCAGCCTGGAGCAAGGGACGCAAGATCTACCTCGCCGTCGGGATCCTGGCCTGCGTGGCCGGCGTACTGATGATGGTTTTTTCGCGATAGTTTCTCCGGCCGGATCCGGCCCGGCCTGCCTTGGCCGGCCCGATCCGGCCACTTCTATGCAACTGATTCACCCCCCTGAGTTACACCACTGATTGCTCGACGAGGAGTTTTTTGATGACCGTAACAACAACGTCCACCCGGGACCTACTGGAGACACCGGTCCTTAAATCGGCCATCTCCAAGGCCTCCCGCCGGCTGATGCCCATGCTGGTCATCCTGTACGTGGTGGCCTTCCTGGACCGCACCAACGTGGGCTTTTCCGAGGCGGCGCTGGGCGTGGACAAGGGCATTAGTGCCGGCGCATTCGCCCTGGGTGCCGGGATTTTCTTCATCGGTTACGCACTGTTCGAAATCCCGAGCAATCTGCTCCTGACCAAATTCGGCGCCAAGGTGTGGCTGGCCCGGATCGCCATCACCTGGGGCATCGTCTCGGCCTGCTTCGCGTTCGTGCAGGGTGAGACGTCCTTCATCATCCTGCGGTTCCTGCTGGGTGTCACCGAGGCCGGGCTGTTCCCCGGCGTCATCATGTTCCTGGCCGCGTGGTTTCCGAACAAGGTCCGCGTCAAGATGTTCGCCATCTTCTACCTGGCCCAGCCGTTCTCCCAGATGCTGGGCGCGCCGCTCTCCGGCTGGCTGATCAACATCGGCGATCAGGTCCCCGGCGTCCAGGGCTGGCAGGTCATGTTCTTCGTCGAAGGCATGTTGGCCGTCGTTGCCGGCATCGCCGCCTACTTCTTCCTGATCAACAGCCCGCAGGACGCCAAGTTCCTGGACAAGGACGAGAAGAACGCGCTCCTGGAGGTCATGGCGCTCGAGGACACCGTCAAGGAAGAGTCCGGGCCGCACGGCGTCCTGGCCGCCATGAAGAACGGCAAGGTCTGGTACTTCACCGTCATCTACTTCTGCCTGCAGATCGCCGTCTACGGCGTCACCTTCTACCTGCCGCAGCAGGTCGCCCAGCTGACCGGCCAGAAGGTGGGCATCGCCGTCGGCCTGATGGCAGCCATCCCGTGGTTCTTCGGCATCTTCGCCTGCTACTTCATCGGCAAGGCAGCGAACACCGTGATCCGCCGCCGGGTCTGGGGCACCGGCCTATTCATCTCCACCGGACTCTGCATCTTCGGCTCCGCGTGGGCCGGCGCCAACCACATTCCGGCGCTCGGCATCATCTTCATCACCCTCGCCGTGTGCTCGTTCCTCTCCATCGGCCCCATCGCGTGGTCCTACCCGACGGCGTTCCTCACGGGAACCGCCGCGGCCGCGGGGATCGGCCTGATCAACTCGCTCGGAAACCTCGGCGGCTTCGTTGCGCCGATCCTGCGCACCTCGGTCAACCAGATCACCGCCTCGGACACCGGGACAATGGGCGTCTACGCCCTCGGCGTGCTCCCGTTCCTGGCAGCGGCCATGATGTTCGCGACCCGCCGCTTCAAGAACAAGGCCGACGAGCTGCTGGAGCAGTAAAGGCCCCCGGCCTCATTCCAGCGCGACGTCCAGCACCCATCCACTGGATCCAGCAGAAAGCACCAACACATGCAGCAGAGCCCCGGCAGCCAGACCTCCAACACCCGCATCCTGGTGGGGGTCAGCACCAAGATGTACCTCGGCTACCGGGACAGCCTGGACTGGCTCGAGCGGCTGCAGCACGAAGTGGACACCCGCCCGGCCCTCGCGGCCGGGCGGGTTGTCCCGTTTGTCATCCCGTCCTTCCCCGTCCTGCCCGCGGCGGCCCGGCTCCTGGCGGGTTCGCCGCTGCTCCTTGGTGCGCAGAACTGCGGCTGGGCGGACGGGCCCTGGACCGGGGAAGTGGCCCCGTCCATGCTCGCGGAACTCGGCGTCCGGCTCGTGGAGATCGGCCATGCCGAACGCCGGCGGCACTTCAACGAGGACGACGCCATGATCACCCGCAAGGTCCGGGCCGCGGACGACGCCGGGCTCGCCGCGCTGCTGTGCGTGGGGGAGCGCGACGGCGGGCAGCCGGCGGCTGCGGCGGACTTTGTGTACCGCCAGATCGAGTCGGCCGTCGACGGCGACTGGGACCTCGCTGGCCGCCTGGTGGTGGCGTACGAACCGGTCTGGGCCATCGGCGCGGCCGAGCCCGCCGCCGCCGCGTACGTGTCCGACGTCGTCCGCCGGCTCCGGGACCAGCTCACCGCCGCCGGCGTGCCAGGGTTGCCGGTCATTTACGGCGGATCGGCCAAGCCGGGACTGCTGCCAGACCTCGAGGGCGTTTCCGGCTTGTTCCTGGGCCGGTTCGCGCACGACCCGGTGAATTTCGGCACGGTGCTCGATGAGGCACTCGTGCTGGCCGAAGGCCTCCCCGCGACGGACCCCGCCACCGTGGGACATGTCCAGCCCTGACCGCGGGCGACGGGCATGATGCCTAGATCTCCCTTGGTGGAGGGGAAGAATGAGCACGTCCCATGCTGTGGCCACCGAGGAATGGGCATGTTCCGTGGGGTGGGTGGCGAAGAGTGGACATGTCCGGGCCTGACCGCGTGCGACGGGCATGATGCCTTGATGTCCCTTGGTCGAGGGGAAGAATGAGCATGTCCCCTGGGGTGGCTGGCGAAGAATGGGCATGTCCCGTGGAGTGGCTTGGCGAAGAGTGGACATGTCCGGCTCTGACCGCGTGCGACGGGCATGATGCCTAGATGTCCGTTGGTCGAGGCGAAGAATGG
>Ga0207691_10002703_pt1 | contig 17338 bp, 14 predicted proteins | sample KBSM13metaG_FD_184327 | JGI IMG/M metagenome (GOLD analysis project Ga0207691, IMG submission 184327) | Miscanthus rhizosphere microbial communities from Kellogg Biological Station, Michigan, USA - KBS M1-3 metaG (SPAdes) (version 2) | ecosystem: Host-associated > Plants > Roots > Rhizosphere >... | reverse complement strand
TGCGGAGCTGCGCGCGGACGGCATCGACGAGCTCCGCGATCAGACGATCGCTCAACTCTCCCATCGAAACCATTATCGCATCAGAGAGCCGGCGGCTTTACAGGAGGGCCGGAGATCAGGAGTTTTTACTAAGGTAACCTCCTGATCGCTTGACCTCCTGTTAACCTTCCGAACTCGGACTGCCCGGCTCAGCCAGCCGGCGGGATGAAATAAAACGCCAGCGCGAGGATGAGATAGACCGATAACAGCTGGAGCCCTTCGACCCAGTTGCTCTCGCCATCCATGACCACGATGTTGGTGGCGAGGACCGACAGCGCGATCGCCGCAATCTCGAACCCGTTGAACAGCAGCGACATCGGATGCCCGATGGCGAAGGAATAGAGGACCAGCCCCGGCGCGACCAGCAGCGCGATCTGCGCAGAACTGCCCACGGAAATCTCGACCGCCAGCGTCATCTCGTCGCGATGCGCGGCGGTCACCGCCGAGAAGTGTTCGGCGGCGTTGCCAATCAGCGCAATGACGATGACGCCGACGAACAGCTCGGTGAACCCGAACCGCGCCAGCGCCGGTTCCATCGCGCCCACGAGAATCTCTGCCTGTATCGTCGTCAGCACAGTGCCGATCGCGAGGAGCGACATCGCCGCCAACGGAGTGAGCTGCGGTGAGTCGTCGTCTCCTTCGTGGCTGGATCTGAAGAGATCGCGCTGTGCGGTGAAGGCGTAGATCAAACTGCCCGCGTAAGCGGCGATCAGGACCAGCGCGCTCCCGAAGCTGAGTCGGTCGATCTCCAGCGGCCGCGCGGCGAGATTTCCGTAGAGCGACAGATCGTAGACCGCCGGCATGACGAGCGCCACGACGGCGAGGAACAGCATGGCTCCGGTATTGTTGGCGGCGGTGCGATGAAACTTCTGCGAGCGCCGTCCCAGTCCGCCGACGAAAAAGGACAGCCCGAGCACGAGCAGCAGGTTGCCGACGATGCTGCCGGTGATCGATGCCTTGACCAGCTCGACGTGGCCTTTGTTGAGAGCGACGAGCGCGATGATCAACTCGGCCGCGTTGCCGAACGTCGCGTTCAGAAAGCCGCCCCATCCTGGTCCCGACCGTCGGGCGAGCTGTTCGGTGCCAAGGCCGATGAGGCCGGCGAGCGGTATCAGCGAGACGGCGGCCGTGATGAAAATCCAGGGCGAGCCGGGCGCCATCACCGCGAGCATCCAGGACACCGGCGCGGCTGCCAGCAGCAGGTTGAGCCGGTTGTCGACGAGCGCGCGGAACATCAGTCGCCGAACGTTTCGACGTCCTCGTCGGCGGCGCCCGGAAGCAGATCGAAGAAGGCGTCGAGGCTGCGGTCGAGCGATCGCCGCAATTGCGGGATGGTGCCGTCGAACGTGTGAAGCGTCAGACCGGCCGATGAACCGTCGGCGAGCTTGAGCGTGGCTTCGTCGACGCCTTTCAGCGTCCCTTCAGGAATGAGCCGCAGGCCGTAGACGAGCGTATATCGCGCCATGCCGGCATTGTACGTGCTCTCGTCGCGCGACCCTTCAGGGCTGCCTATCTAACCTATAATCCGCGGACTGCTCTGCCGCCTCGAACCCAGGCTCGCCGGGCGAATCCATGTTGCTTGCTCCCGGTACGCGGCTCGGACCCTATGAAATCGTCGCGCCACTCGGCGCCGGCGGGATGGGCGAGGTCTATCGCGCGCGCGACACCAAGCTCGGTCGCGACGTCGCGATCAAGATCCTGCCCGACGCCTTCGTGGCCGACCCTGATCGGGTCGCGCGATTCCAGCGTGAAGCGCAGCTGCTCGCCACACTGAACCATCCCACGATCGCCGCGATTTACGGTCTCGACGAAACCGACGGCAAGACCGCGATCGTTCTGGAACTGGTCGAGGGCGAAACGCTCGAAGCAAGGCTGAACGGGCTCAGGACGAAAGGCTCGAGGCTTCCTCTCGACGAAGCGCTCCCCATCGCACGCCAAATCGCCGAGGCGCTCGAGGCGGCGCATGAGAAAGGCGTCGTCCACCGGGACCTCAAGCCCGCGAACATCAAGATCACGGCGAACGGCGCCGTGAAAGTGCTCGACTTCGGCCTGGCCAAGATGGTCGAGCCGAGCGGGGCGAGTGGGTCGGCTGGATTGTCGATGTCGCCGACGCTGAGCGTGCACGCAACCTTCGCGGGTGTGATTCTGGGTACCGCCGCCTACATGAGTCCCGAACAGGCGCGCGGACGGCCGGTGGACAAGCGCACGGACATCTGGGCGTTCGGTTGTGTGCTGTTCGAGATGATCGCCGGCCGACAGACCTTCGACGCCGGCGATACCGTCAGCGACGCCGTCGCCGCGATTCTCAAAACTGAACCCGACTGGTCGGCGCTGCCGGCCGACACGCCGCTCCGGGTTCGCGCCCTGCTTCGCCGATGTCTCGAGAAAGATTCGAGCCGGCGGCTGCGCGACATCGGCGACGCGCGGCTCGAGCTCGACGACGCGATCGCCGACCCGTTGCCGCCTGCGCCGGTTGGCACCGCGAAACGCCCGTCCACGAGCGCGCGGCTCGCGTGGTCAATCGCCAGTGTGCTCGGTCTCGCGCTGGCCGGTGTGGGCGTCACCTACGTGCTGATGCCCCGCGCCACAGTGCCGGTCGTCCGCTTTCAGATCCTCGCGCCGGAGGGCCGCTTCGACACCAACATCGGCAACAGCGGCCTCAATAGCGGCACCGTTTCGCCGGATGGCCGAAAGCTGGCGTTTGTGCTGACGCCGAAGCTGCAAATCTGGATTCGACCGATCGATTCCCTGACCGCGACGCCGCTCGCCGGCAGCGACGGCGCGGCGCCGGACCTGTTTTGGTCGCCGGACAGCCGCTACGTGGGATTCTTCACGCAGGACAAGCTGAAGAAAATCGATGTCGGCGGCGGTCCGCCGCAGACGCTCTGCAATGTCCCGGGTTTAGGCCGTGGCGGCGCGTGGAATCAAGACGGCGTCATCGTGTTTGGTCAAGTCAGCGGGCCGCTGCTCCAGGTATCCGCGAGCGGCGGCGAGCCTTCGGTCGCGATCAAGACTCCAGCCGAGGGCGACGCGCTCTGGAATCCAACGTTCCTGCCCGACGGCCGGCACGTGCTGTACCGAGTGATGGGGTCGACGCCCGGGATGTTCGTCGGCACGTTGGGAGTGGACGCCGTTTCTCGAGTCCTGAACGAGGACCTCCACGCGAGGTATGCGTCCGGTCACCTTCTGTACGTGAAGGAAGGCACGCTGCTGGCGCACCCCTTCAATCTCTCGACGCTCTCGACGTCGGGAGATCCGGTTCCTGTCGTCGAGCGCGTGTCGTTTAGCGGCATCCTCGGCGCATATTCGGCGTCGAACAACGGCGTCCTTGCCTATCGAAACGCCGTATCGTCGGGCGACGATTTGCAGTTGACATGGGTGGACCGCGCCGGAAAGTCGCTCGCCACCGTCGGCACCCCCGGGTCCTATTACGGAGTCGACCTCGCCGCCGACGGGCAGCGGATCGCCGTCCATCGCCACATGGATCAGGGCGGCGACGTCTGGGTGGCGGATTCCGAGCGCGGCACGATGTCGCGTCTCACGCTCGACTCGTCCCAAGACAACGTCGCGCCCGTCTGGTCTCCCGACGGTCGTCGTATCGCGTACAGCTCCAGTCGTGGAGGTGCGTGGGCGGTCTACGCCAAAGCGTCGGATGGTTCCGGCGACGAGGAGACGCTGCTCGACTTGCGACCACAGTTCCCGAAACTCATGAAGAGCTGGTCGTCGGATGGCCGCTACGTGCTGTTCTCGATGGCCGACCCGAAAGGCATCACCGATCTGTGGGTGCTGCCTCTGTTCGGCGATCGGAAGCCTTTTCCATTCTCGCAGACACCCTTCGCTGAACTGTTTGCCGAGATTTCACCGGATGGCCGATGGGTCGCCTATCACTCGACCGAAAGCGGCCGCTCGGAGGTGTACGTGCGGCCGTTCCCGAGCGGTCCAGGCAAGTGGCCGGTCTCGACGGACGGGGGCGTGTATCCGCGGTGGCGCCGCGACGGAACGGAGCTGTTCTACGTCAACAACGTCAACCCGTTTGGTGGCTCGCCGCTGATGTCGGTGCCGATTCAAACCAGCGGATCGACATTCCGCGCCGGCATCCCCAAGGCGCTGTTCGACACGCAGTTTTCGGCTGGGTTGCGCCACATGGGCGGGCCGGCCAACGTATTTGCGGTCGCTCCCGATGGCCAACGCTTTCTGATGCTGACGCCGGCCGCCGGCAGCGCCAGAGAACCTGCGGCGTCGACGATTACCGTCGTCCTCAACTGGCCAGCGCTTCTGAAGAAATGATCGCGGCAGGAGCACTCGAGATCAGATCAGGCGTTTTGCTGCTGCGATCCCTTCCTCCAGGTTAGTCACGCTCCCGTCCATCTGCAGCTCGTAGACCGCCTTCAGAATCTCGCCGACGCGCGGACCGGGCTTCAGTCCCAACTCGAGAAGATGACGTCCCAGCAGGATCGGTTTCGGCGGACCCTTGTCGGCGCCGATCGCTCGCGCACGTTCGAGGAACCAGTCCATCGCGGTGCAGTCGAACGTGCCAGGCTTCCGCCCTTCGCAATCGGATTTCGCGACGCGCGCCAGCAGCTCGAGATCGACCTTGTGCGCCAGCCGCCGAAAGGCGCCGTCGCCCACTTCGTCGCGCACCTTGAACCACGACCCGGGTTTCAGATGCTGCGCGGTGATGCCGAGGACCTGCCGGCGCACGTCGTAGCCGTCGATCGAGTTCACGTTCAGCCGATCCAGCCACGCCGACGCCGGCGCTACGCCGCGGTCCTCGTGATCGATCGATCGGATGCGCCCGTCGCTGAACGCCGTCGTCGCTGGCTTCCCCAGATCGTGAGCGACCGCGCCCAGCATGATGGCGAGCTGCTGCGGGCGCGGCAGATCGTCGATGCGCGTGCGCGCGCGGTCGATCACCTGGAGCGTGTGCACCCAGACGTCGCCTTCGGGATGCCACTCCGGTTCCTGCGGGCAGCCTGCGAGCGCCTGCAGTTCCGGAAACAGCGCGGCGACGACGCCGAGGTCCATGGCCAGCGCAAAACCAACCGATGGCCGCGGCGCAAGCAGCAGCTTCTCGATCTCTCCCCAGATCCGTTCGGCCGGGAGATCGTCGAGCTGAATCGTCCGGCAGAGCGCGCGCGTTTCGGGGTCGAGCTCGAGATTGAAGCGCGCCACGAACTGGACCGCGCGAAGCACGCGCAGACTGTCGTCCGGGAACGTGCGGGCGTCGACCATCCGCAGGTAGCGCCGCTCGAGGTCTTCGCGGCCGTGGAACGGATCGAAGTATTCGTCGGTCAGCGGATCCCACGAGATGGCGTTGATCGTGAAATCGCGCCGCCGGGCGGCCTCCTCGATGGACATGTCGGGATCGCCGACGACGACGAACCCCTTGTGTCCGCGCCCGGCCTTCGAGTCTCGCCGCGGCAGCGACACGTCGATGTCGCCGAGCTTGAACACCTGAAAGCTTTCGCCGACTGCCTCGACGCGGCCAAACCCTTCGAGCACGCTCCGGAGCCGGTCGCCCGGCATGCCGAACACCTCGATGTCGACGTCAGGCGACTCGTGTCCGAGCAGGCGATCGCGGACCCAGCCGCCGACGACGAGCGCGCGCCCGCCGGCGTCACGGACGGCAGTGGCGATCTCGACGGCGCGCTCGTGCGGAGGGTTCACGCGCGGGTGCCTTCGCCGTTAACGGAGGATACGGCGCGAACGGGATCACACGGAGGAACGGAGCAACCGAGGTTCAACAGAGAAGACCGGTTCGACCTCTGTTTCTCCGTTGCTCCGTGGTTTCCCGCTCGCTCCGTCATCTCGGTTCCCTCTGCAGAGGCTTGCGGCCGAAGCGCTGGACGATGCGATCGCAGAATCCCGGCGCGAACGCGTTGAGCCACACCAGCGCCCGCGATTTGAACCACGGGTACACCTCCGGCACCGGGCGCTCAATGGCGCGCGCGATCGCGTCGGCGACCGCCTCGGCATCCTGCCGCGGACCGGGTCCGCGCACCACCGTCGTGCCGGTCTCGTGCGACATTACGCCGAAGAACTCCGTGTCGGTCGAAACCGGATACACCACGCTGACGTGGATGGCCGTGCCGACCAGCTCCGAGCGCAGGCACTCCGCGAGGCCCACCTGCGCAAACTTCGTGGCGGCGTATGCGCCCATGTATGGCACGCCGCGCTTGCCGACGATCGACGAGACGATGATGATGTGGCCGTGGCGCTGCCGGCGGAACACCCGGAGCGCGGCGCGGGCGGCGTAGTAGGTGCCGAAGTAGTTCACCTCCATCACCTTCTGCGCCTGCGCCGCTGTGACCTCGTCGATGGCGCCGGCGACACCGTAGCCGGCGTTGCACACCATCACGTCGAGCCGCCCGAAGCGATCGACGACCTGGCTGACGAAGCGTTCCATGCCGTCCGCATCGGTCACGTCCGCGGGAATCGCCAGCGCCTGCCCGCCCGCTGCCGTGATTTCGGCGGCGACCGCTTCGAGCCGCTCACCGCGCCGGGCGCAGATGGCCACCGCCGCACCGTCGCGGGCGGCGCGCACGGCCGTCGCGCGTCCGATACCCGCGGATGCGCCGGTGATTGCGATGACGCGGTTCATCGATCGAGCATACGCGAAGGCCACGAAACCACGAAAACACGAAATCGGAAATGTACACGAACGAGAGTTTGGTTTTCGTGGTTTCGTGATTTCGTGGCACGCTAACCGTCAATGGACCCAGCGATCCGCCTGCTTCGCGATCTCGTCGCGATCAACTCCGTCAACCCGACCCTCGTCCCCGGCGCGCCCGGCGAGCAGGAAATTGCCGCCGCCGTCGCCGCCGCGATGCGTGGCTTCGGTCTCGACGTGTCCGTGGAAGCGGTGGCGCCCGGCCGGCCGAATGTCGTCGGCGTGCTCGAGGGGCGCGGGAAGGGCCGCACGCTGATGTTCTGCGGCCACACCGACACGGTGGGCGTCGCCGGCATGCGCGATCCGTTTGTGCCGACCGAGCGCGACGGCCGCTTGTACGGCCGCGGCGCTCAGGACATGAAGGGTGGTGTCGCGGCGATGATCGCCGCCGCCGGCGCGATTGCGGAAAAAGGTCTCGCCGCCGGCCGTCTCGTGGTCGCTGCTGTCGTCGACGAAGAGCATTCGAGCATCGGCGCGGACGCACTCGTCAAGAACTGGCACGCCGATGGCGCCGTCGTCACCGAGCCAACCGATCTGGCGATCGCCGTCGGCCACAAAGGATTTGCGTGGGTGGCGGTGGAGGTGATGGGGAAGGCGGCACATGGCAGCCGTCCGGCGGAAGGACAGGATGCCATCCTGCGCCTGGGCCGCGTACTTGCCCGTCTGGAAGCGCTGGATACCGCGATTCAGGCGCGGCCGCCTCATCCGCTGATGGGCGCCGGTTCACTGCACGCCTCATTGATCGAAGGCGGCCGCGAGCTAAGTAGCTACCCCGACCGCGCGAGTTTACAAATGGAGCGGCGGACGCTGCCGGGCGAACCCGAATCGACCGCGCTGCACGAAGTGCGCGACATTCTGTCGGCCCTGACACGCGAGGATCCCACCTTTTGCGCCAGCGCCTCCGCAATGTTCAGCCGGCCTGCGTACGAAGTGCCTGCCGCTCATGAACTTCCGCAGACACTGGCGGCCTCGCTGTCGCACGTCAGCCACACGCCCGCCATCGTGGGTGCGAGTTTCTGGACCGACGCGGCGGTGCTTGGACATGCCGGCATTCCGTCGGTGCTGTTCGGGCCTGGTGGCGCAGGCCTGCACTCGACCGAAGAGTACGTCTCTGTCCAGGACGTTCTGGTGTGTCGAGATGCGCTCGTCGAACTTGTCGCAAGGTTCTGTGCGGCGGGATGACGGTCCGCGCTCGGGTCGCTCGCGCTTCACACATCGAAGGCGAAGCGAACCCGGCGCGTTATGCTCGTCGGCGGCCTGTCGGGATCGACTACGCGATCCGTCGTGCGCTGACCAGGTGCGGGGGCATGGCGGCGGTCCGCCTCGCATCACCCCGCATCGTCACCGTCGGCGGCGCCTCGGTCAATTCCCAGCCTGGCGTTTCGTGCCCGCAGGATACGCAGCGCAGGGACATTCGATCCTGCTCAAAATGCAGCAGTGTGTCGTGTCCATGAAGGCCGCACAACATCTGCCGCATGCGATCCAGCACGCCCAGCCCGTCCGTGTGCACGTGATCGGCGGCTGCGGCGCCGTCACGCGAAGCGATCGGGTAATTCGTCACCATCGGCCAGCTCCTCAGCTGCAAGTTCGTCCTTTTCTAAGGACGCGAGCAGCGGTCATTCCGGTTCAGTTGACTTCAAGAGGCGTGCCGAGGGGTTTCGGCTTGGTAAGTACTGACGGTGCGGGAGGTTATCCGCACAAATCCGATGAGTCGGATCGAAAGGTATGGCTATCGGCGGCAAACAGCTGGAATCTGGCTACCTTTGTTCTCCAACAATGCCGCGAATCACAAAACTGACGTTGGCTGGCCGCTCGCCCAGCCGGCGCATGAAATAAGGAAACCATTCGCGTCCGAACGGCACGTACACACGGACGCGGTAGCCCTCGCTGACGAGCATGGTTTGCAAGTCGCGGCGGATGCCGTACAGCATCTGGAACTCGAACGCATCGCGAGCGACGTGGGTTTCGTGCGCCCACCGACGCGCCGTGTCGATCATCGCGGGATCGTGGGTGGCGATCGCCGGCGAATGGCCATTCGTCAGCAGCGTTTTCATCATCCGCTCGTACGCCGCATCGACGTCGCTCTTGTGCTGATACGCGACCGCTTTCGGTTCCTTGTACGCGCCTTTGACCAGCCGCACACGTGCGCTCAGCGCGTTCATCCTTGCGAGATCGGCCTCGCTGCGGTGCAGCGCCGACTGCAGCACGACGCCGATCTGCCGGTGGCCGTGACTCCAGAGCGTCTCGAAGATCTCCAGCGTGACGGCGGTGTACGCCGAGCTCTCCATGTCGATGCGCACGAAAAACCCGGCCGGCTCGGCGCGCTCGAGAATCTTGCGGAGGTTGTCGACGGCGCTGGCCTTGTCGACGTCGATGCCCAGCTGCGTGAGCTTCAACGAGAGATTGCGTTCGACGCCGGACTGGACGACCGCGTCGACGACGGTCAGGTACTCGCGTGTCGCCGCTTCGGCTTCCTCGAGGTTGGTGACGCTCTCGCCGAGCAGGTCCAGCGTCAGCTTCAAGCGGCGCGTTTCGAGCGCGCGCGCCGCCTCGATTGCTTCCTGCACGGTTTCGCCGGCGATAAACCGCCGGGCGAAGCTCTCCGGCCGGCGCATGCCGTACCGGGACGCCAGCGCTTTCAGGGTTCCGCTTCCGGCGAGCAATTGAAAGAAGGTTTTCGCAGCGCGATCGAGCATCAATGCGTCCGGCCGGGGGTGGCCAGCAGGTGCTCGATCGTCCGCGCGTAGTAGCGCAGGACGGTGCGCTCCCGCACCCGGAAACGTCCCCGTTCGGCAACGACGATGCCGCGCGTCTCGAGCGGTTCGGCGGCTTCCTCCACCGCCTGGCGGCCACTCGTCACGCCGAGGTTCGCATGACGGACCGCGAGCTCCTCGAGCAGGCGATCGATGCGCGTCTCGAGGTCGCGCCGGGTGATCGACGGGCGCATCGACGCCGCGAACACCGCCGTCGGCAGCACCTTGTACAACTCGCCGGTGCGCGCGCGCACGACCCGCGCCAGTTCGAGCACCTCGGTTCGCGAGTGGACATCGACGCCCGCCACGCTGATCGGCGCGCCGAACGTAGTGAACGATCGGGACCGATACCCGACGGCGTATCGCACCATTTCGGCGATTTCGCGGCCGAACGGACGCTGCCGTCTTTTGATGCGTTGATGCGCGAGGATGTGATCCTCGAGCACGAGGTCGTAGGCGATCGCCACTGGAATGATGACCAGATCGGACCGGTCGGCGCTCAGTGCGGCGTTGAACAGTCCGGTCTTCGCCGCCTTCAGCTCGCCGCTGTAGCTCCGGCCGCCTTCCGGGTAGAAGAACAGATCGTGCTTCTTGAGGATTTCGGCGACGTACGCCTTCAGCGTGATCAGGTACGCGGGATCTTTGGTGTTGCGCCGGATCGGGATCGCGCCGGTGACATGCTTGTGGATGAGACCGAGCGGTCCGCCGAACAGGTTGATGCCCGCGGCGATCAGCGGCGGACGGATGCCGTTGTCGTCGAGGACCAGCGGCTCCACCAGATAGTCGGTGTGGCTCTTGTGATTCGACGCGTAGATGATGCGGTGGTCGCGCACGGCGCCGATGACGTACTGCAGGTTCTCGTGCTTCCGTTCAATCTTCCGGAGGATGGGATACAGCGGATGTTGCAGTGCCCGGTAGAACTTGTGCCGCTGCGTCGTCCGCAGCTCGTCGAGGTAGGCGTTGACTTGCTCGCGGGGGTATTTGAGAAGCTCTTCGCGCGACAGTACGGCCTCGGCGATTTCGTCTAGCATGTGGCCGGTGCGACTATAGCACGCCAGTTTCCAGTCGCACGTTTCAAGTCTTCGTGACACCCCTCAACTCTGTGCACCGGGAGCCTTGAGCCTTGCAGCGTGAGAGTTGGTCAGCGCTTCACAGACCGCGTCGGCGAATTCGAGCGTCGATGCCGTGCCGCCAAGATCGCGCGTGCGGACCTGGCCGACGCGCAGGACGTCGCCGAGCGCCTGCATGACGCGATCGGCCGCGTCGGCTTCGTCAATGTGTCTGAGCATCATCACCGCCGACAGCAGCAACGCGGTCGGGTTGGCGATGCCCTTGCCCGCGATGTCCGGTGCGCTGCCGTGGACGGCTTCGAACACGCCGATGCCGCCGCCAAGGTTGGCGGCGCCGACGACGCCCAGCCCGCCGACCAGCCCGGCGCACAAGTCCGAGACGATGTCGCCGTACAGGTTGGGCAGGAGCAGCACATCGAACTGCTCCGGGTGCATGACCAGATGCATGCACGCCGCGTCCACGATCCGTTCGTCGTAGGCGATATCGGCGTACTGGGGCGCCACGCGACGGATGCTCTCGAGGAAGAGGCCGTCGCTCATCTTCATGATGTTGGCTTTATGAATCGCGGTCACCCGCCGTCGGCCGTGCTTGTGCGCGTGCTGGAACGCGAAGTGGGCGATGCGCGTCGAGGCTCGCTCGGTGATGATCTTCAGGCTCTCGACCACCCCCGGCACCACCTCATGCTCGAGGCCGGCGTAAAGATCTTCAGTGTTCTCGCGCACGATGACGAGGTCGACCGACTGAAATCGCGCGGGGACGCCCGGCAGATTCCAGACCGGTCGCAGATTTGCGTACAAATCCAGCGCCTTGCGCAGCCCGACGTTGACGCTGGTGAATCCCCGCGCGACCGGTGTGGTGACCGGTCCCTTCAGCGCGACCTTGTGGCGGCGAATCGAATCGACCAGCTCGACCGGCAGCGTCTGCCCGGTCCGTTCGACCGCCAGCACACCAGCCAGCTGGCGGTCCCATTCGATCGCCACGCCGCTGGCGTCGAGGATCCGCACGACCGCATCAGTCACTTCGGGGCCGATACCGTCGCCGGGGATCAACGTGATCGTGCGCGCCATTAGTCGAAGGCCATCCCTCATTATAATTGCCGGCTTGGACGATCCTCGTGCTGCGGAGGTCGAATCGATCGCGGCGATCGCGCTCGAAGGCATCCTGACGCGCCCGCCTGATCCGATCGCTCTGGTGTTCCTGCTGCGTCAGTTTGCCGCGACCGATCGCGACGCGATCAGGGACCGCCTGGGCGAGGCGCTCACGGACGCGCTCGCGCAGCACACCGGCGATGCGGCTCCGGCGCAGCGCGCCGCCTGGCTGCTGCTGTTTCGCGAGGCCGCGGCGCTGTCGAGCGACGAGCGGCTTGCCGCCGCGGCCGTCGGCCTGACCGACAGCCTCCGGCGCGGCTGGCGATCGCGTGCGAGCGTCGCGGACGCCATGTATGCGGTCGATGCGTGCCTGCGCGCGGCCGACGTCGGCGGCGACGGCACCGGCGCGCCGATCGCGGCAGCGATCGACGAGCTGGAACGGATCGTCGGCGAATCGTACGAGCCGGGCGAAGGAATCGGCGACTACGCCGATCACATCCGGGCTGCCGCCGCGCTGATCACGGCGTACGACGTCACCGGCCGTCTGCCGTATGCGATGCTCGCCGAAGAACTGATGCAGGCCTCGGCGCGCGTGTCCGCCGGACGCGGGTTCACCATCGAGTGCGAGGCGGCCCGCGTGTTCTGCCGGCTGGCCGCCCTCCACGACGACGATGATTATCGTGCGGCGGCGGTGATTGCGCCGGACGCCAACTATCGCGCCGACGCGTCGCGGCTGCTGACCGCGTTGTCGCCGCGCGCGCGCGCCGAAGGCGCGCCGATCTACGGCCTCGCGCTCAGCGAACTGCTGGCCCTAAACCGCGTAGAATCTCCCGACAACTATGACTATTGATCGCGCGCTGCTCATTCCAGCCTTGAAGAACATCGCCACGCGACTGCGGATCGATTCGATTCGCGCAACGTCGGAAGCCGGCAGCGGCCATCCGACGAGCTGTTGCTCGATGGCCGACATCATGGCCGCGCTGTTCTTCGCGGAGATGCGCTTCGATCCGAAGGAGCCACAGAATCCGGACAGCGATCGGTTCGTGCTGTCAAAGGGGCACGCCGCGCCGATTCTCTACGCCGCCTGGGCCGAGGCGGGCGCGTTCGATCGGTCGGAGCTGCTGAAGCTGCGCCGAATCGATTCCGATCTCGAAGGCCATCCCACGCCGCGTCTGCCCTTCGTCGACGTGGCGACCGGTTCGCTGGGCCAGGGCATTTGCGCCGCCATCGGCACCGCGCTCAACGCGCGCCGCATCAAGTCCGCGTACCGGACCTACGTGCTCCTCGGCGACGGCGAGTCGGCCGAGGGATCGGTGTGGGAAGCCGCCAACATCGGCTCGGCGGATCGGATCGACAACCTCTGCGGCATTACCGACGTGAACGGACTTGGCCAGAGCCGTCCAACGATGTGGAACCACCACCTGGAGCAGTTCGAGCGCCGATGGTCCGGCTTCGGGTGGAACGCCATCGTCATCGATGGCCACGACATGAATGCGATTCTCGACGCCTTGGAGCAGGCCCGAAATACCAAAGGGCGTCCGACGATGATCCTCGCGCGGACGATCAAGGGCAAAGGCGTGTCGTTCGTCGAAGGGAAGGAGGGCTGGCACGGGAAGGCGTTCAAGAAGGGCGAGGAAATGGACCGGGCGATCGCCGAGCTCGAGCAGCAGTTCGTGCCCGTGCCGGAGAGCGGTCCCGCCGCCAACCTCGCCGCGCAGATTCCGAAACCCGCCTCCGTCCCTCGCGCCGTCGTCACGCCGAAACCGATCGCGCCGCCGGCCTACAAGAGCGGCGACGAGGTGGCCACCCGCGAGGCCTATGGCAACGCGATCGCCAAGCTCGGAGAGGCCGATTCGCGCGTGGTGGCGCTCGACGCCGACGTCAAGAACTCGACGTTCAGCGACAAGTTCGAGAAGGCGCTGCCCGATCGCTTTTATGAAACCTTCATCGCGGAGCAGGTGATGGTCGGTGCGGCGATGGGCCTGGCGGCGCGCGGAGCGATTCCGTTTCCTTCCACCTTCGCGTGCTTTCTGACGCGTGCGGCCGACTTCATCCGGATGGCGGCGATCAGCAACGTCAACGTCAAGCTGGCCGGCTCGCACGCCGGCGTGTCGATTGGCGAGGACGGCCCCTCGCAGATGGCGCTCGAGGACCTGGCGATGTGCCGCACCGAGCCAAACTGCACGGTGCTGTATCCGTCCGACGCCGTCAGCACTGAACGGCTCGTGGCGCTGATGGCCTACCACCCCGGATTGGCGTACATGCGCACCAGCCGGCCCAAGACCCCGATCATCTACTCGAACGACGAGACGTTCACCATCGGTGGTTCGAAGGTTCTGAGAGAGAGCGACAGCGACGTCGCCACCGTTATTGGCGCCGGCGTGACGCTGTTCGAGGCGCTCAAAGCCTACGATCAGCTCAAAGCTGCGGGCACGTTGATCCGGGTGATTGATCTGTACTCCGTCGCGCCGGTCGATCGGGACGGCCTCGTCAAGGCTGGTCGCGCCACGAAGGGACGCCTGATCACGGTGGAAGATCACTACGCGGCGGGTGGTATCGGCGACGCGGTGGCGGAAGCGGTCGCCGATGCGGGTCTGACGGTGCGACGCCTTGCGGTTCGCGAGATCCCCCGCAGTGGAAAACCAGAGGAGCTGCTCGAGCGATTCGGGATTTCCGCAGCCCACATTGTCGAGGCGGTCAAGAACCTCTGACAAGGAGACAAAGGGGAACAGAGGACACAGAGGGCGCGGACCTCTGTGTCCTTTGTCCCCCTCTGTGTCCTTGTCCGACTACCGGCCGCTGCGTCCCTGCTGGCGGCTCTGTATGCGGTTCTTCATGTCTGCCAACCGCTTCTTGATCTGCGCGCGCTGGTCGGCGGTCAGGAGCTGAAAGACCTCGGCGTGCGCGTGAGCTCGCGCGACCGCCATGTCGGCGTCAATCGCCGCGGCTTCCGCGCTCTTCTGGCGGATCAGCGCGTCGTCGATCGTATCGGCGGTCACCGCCTCGTTGAGCGCTTCGTGCGCTTTCCGGGCCCGATCGCCGAGCGCCTGCCATTCGTCCTTGTGTGAATCGGCGATGGCCTTGATCTGATCGCGCTGCGCGTCGGTCAGGCCGATCTCCCGGCCGAACATGGGCAGCATCCCCATCGGTCCGCCCGGGCCACCCCATCGGCCCGGCCCGCCTGGCCGCCCCGGCCCGCCAGGTCCGCCCGACCTGAACGGCGGCGGGTCCTGATTGGTATTCTGAGCAGAGGCATACAGTCCGGCACTGACCCCGAGGGCCAGAACGGCTGCGGCACCCCCGAATGCGATGCGACGTATCGTTGCGGTCATGGCGTTCTCCTCGTCCGGCTCCGCCTTCGCCGCGGCGCGGCGTCGGCGACACATTTGAGCCGAAACACTGTGTATGGTTAGTTTGACGGGCGCGACATGGCGGCCCGATGGACAAACGGTGACAAAACAGTGACGCCGCGAGTCCTCGTCGTCGAGGACGAACCGAACATCCGCGAGCTGGTCTGCCTGCATCTCGGCCTCGAGGGCTACGCGTGCGACGGCGTAGGCGATGGCCGGGAAGCGCTGAAGCGCACCGAAGCCGAACGGTTCGACCTCCTGGTCCTCGACGTCATGATTCCCGGCATCGACGGGTTGTCGCTGTGCCGCGCCGTGCGCAATGGCCGGGCGAACCGCGATGTCCCGATCCTGATGCTGACCGCGCGTCGCGACGAATCCGACAAGGTCGTGGGACTCGAGAGCGGCGCCGACGATTACCTGACCAAGCCGTTCGGCGTTCGTGAGCTCGTCGCCCGGGCGCGCGCGCTGCTGCGTCGTCCGCGCCAGACCGCCGCGGCTGCGCCTGGTGCCGATCGCGACAATCTGCCCGTGCGGATTCACGGCATCGACATCGATCCCGCGCGGCGAACCGTCAACGTCGAGGGGCGGCCGGTCGAGTTGACCGATCAGGAATTCAGACTGCTGCATCTCCTTGCCACGAACCCCGGAATCGTGTTCAGCCGCGAAGCGCTACTGACGCGAATCTGGCGCGGCGACACGTTCGTCACCGTCCGCAGCGTCGATACGCTCGTCAAGCGCTTGCGACGACGCATCGAAGCCGAACCGGCCCACCCGGCGTTTCTGCTGACCGTTTGGGGAGTCGGCTACAAGTTCGCCGACGTCGAAAAGGCGTAGGCGGTCGCGGCAGTGTTGAACTGTGCAGCGTAATGCTCGAGCCTGAGGGCCGCCCGGAAGCTCAGCGGGGCAAAAAATCGGCGCCAGCGTCTATATTGCTAACCTGAGCAACCGATACGTGTGATAGGATTTACAGACATTTCCGCGCCCCCGCGGAAATTCCTGCTTACAACCGAAAAGAGATGGCGCGCGCTGCGCGGACGTGCCCGGTCCGGATGGCGCTAGCCCCTGCACGAAACGGAGCGTCACGTGTTTTCTCGCAAGTGGTCCCGCCGAAGCATCTGGATCGCCGCCGCGGTCGCCTTGGTGCTCGTATCCGGCACATTCCTGCTTCGCACCCGCCAGCCGGTCGCGGTCACGCAGGTTCCGTTCTCGGACTTGCTGCGCGATCTCGACCGCAACGTGGTGTCGGAGGTCGTCGTCAACGGCGACACGCTGGACTTCAAGCATACCGACGGACGCCTGTTCCGCACGGTCGCGCCGGCGAGCTACGTGACGGCGAACGCCGCCTTCGTGCCGGAGCTGGCGAAAAAGGGCGTGCGGCTGGACGTGCAGTCAGGCACTGATCAGGCGGCCTACAGCTACGGCGCTCTCGCCGTCGGGATGGTGTTCCTCGGTCTTCTCGGCTTTACGCTCTACCGTGTCAGCAGCGGACGCATTCCGGCCCTCGAAAGCAAGACCCGCGAGGCCGACAAGGAAGCGTCCACGGTCACGTTTGCCGACGTCGCCGGCGTCGATGAAGCGAAAGAGGAAGTGAAGGAGATTGTCGACTTCCTGCGCGAGCCGGCCCGGTTTTCCGCGATCGGCGGACGCATTCCGAAAGGCGTGCTGCTTGTCGGACCTCCGGGCACCGGCAAGACGCTGCTCGCGAAGTCGATCGCGGGCGAGGCGGGTGTGCCGTTCCTGTTCGCGAGCGGCTCCGATTTCGTCGAGATGTACGCCGGCGTCGGCGCCTCGCGAATCCGCAAGCTGTTCAAGGATGCGCGGCGTCATCCCTCCTGCATCGTGTTCATCGACGAGCTCGACGCGGTCGGCCGGAGCCGCGGCGGCAACTCACTGAGCCATGAGGAGCGCGAGCAGACGCTCAACCAGCTGCTCGTCGAGATGGACGGCTTTGCGGTCAGCGCGGGCATCGTCGTCGTGGCGGCGACCAATCGGCCTGACATTCTCGATCCTGCCTTGCTGCGGCCGGGGCGATTCGATCGACAGGTGACGGTTGGCTGTCCCGACCTGAAGGGGCGCGAGCAAATTCTGCGGATTCACGCCAAGAAGGTGGTGCTCGACAGCGCCGTCGACCTCCGGCAGGTCGCGCGTGGCACGCCTGGATTCTCGGGCGCGGAGCTGGCGAATCTCGTCAACGAAGCGGCGCTGTTCGCGGTGCGCGCCGGACACGCCGAGGTCACCGACAACGACTTCGACCAGGCTCGCGACAAGGTGCTGATGGGTGCCGAGCGGAAGTCGCTGACGATGAGCGAGCACGAGCGGATTACCTGCGCCTACCACGAGTCGGGCCACGCCGTTGTCGCGGCGCTG
>Ga0207691_10002697_pt1 | contig 17362 bp, 13 predicted proteins | sample KBSM13metaG_FD_184327 | JGI IMG/M metagenome (GOLD analysis project Ga0207691, IMG submission 184327) | Miscanthus rhizosphere microbial communities from Kellogg Biological Station, Michigan, USA - KBS M1-3 metaG (SPAdes) (version 2) | ecosystem: Host-associated > Plants > Roots > Rhizosphere >... | reverse complement strand
CCGAAGCGAGCCAGAGGGCCCTGCTGCCGGTTGCCGAACGCGTCGCTCCCGGACGGGGCGAGCATTTGGTCGAGCTGGCGAGCGCCACCGTGCGCGCCGTGGCGAAGGGTGTGCTGGGGGTGGCTGCCATTCAGGCCGTGCTGGCTTGGGTCGGCATGGCGGTGGCCGGTATCCCCGCGCCGGGAGCTTGGGCGCTGCTGGTGTTGATCTGCGCGGTGGCTCAGCTGCCGACGATCATCGTGCTCGGCCCGATGATCGTGTACGTGTTCGCATCCTCCAGCGTGAATGTCGCGATTCCGTTCACGATCTGGAGCCTGTTCATTGGCGTGATCGACAACGTCTTGAAACCCATCCTGCTCGGTCGCGGCGCCGGTGTGCCCACGTTGGTGATCGTGATCGGAGCCATCGGCGGCATGATCAGCTCGGGGATCATCGGGCTTTTCGTGGGCGCGGTGGTGCTGGCGGTTGGCTATGAGCTGTTTGCCGCATGGGTCAAAGGCAGCGAAGGCGAGACGGACGCGCTGGCTTCGGCAGCGGCCCGGCTGACGGGCACGCCGCCGCCGCCGCCGGATGTCGTGCGGGTACCGCCCGGCGCCTGAGCGACACGATTCGTTTCCAGTCCGATCCGGGCCAGTGGCTACGCTGATCGAATTTCACGGTTCCCTGCATGCGGAGCGCGCCCTCGTCGAAGGCAAGGGAGCAGCATTCACTCGGGATCCCTGAGACCGCTTCGCTCGGGCCGGGAATCGAGTATGGTCTTTCCCGCATGACAACCAGCGTGCCCTCGCGCAAGGGCGACAAGGTTCTCGTCGATGTCGATAGCCATGCACGTCGAAGTAAAGACGGCGTGGCGACTCGCTTCGATGTGCAAAATCTGCTTGGCGAAGGTGGCATGGGCAGCGTCTTCGTCGCGCACGATCGCGGGCTCGGCCGGATCGTCGCGCTGAAGCGACTACGGGAGGGGCTCGAGAAGGATCAAGGCCTGATGCGCCGCTTCATTCTAGAAGCGCAGATCGGCGCGCAACTCGAGCACCCGAATATCGTTCCGCTGTACAGCTTCGAGCAGTCCGAGGGTGGCGCGCCCGCGATCACCATGCAGCTGCTCGAGGGCACGACGATGGCTGCCTATATCGAGACCGCAGGCCAAGCGCCGAAAGAGGCGCGCGGGATGCGCGGCGAGTATTCGCTCAAAGAGCGCATCGGGACACTGCTGGGCGTGTGCGAGGCGATTCATTTCGCCCACGAGCGCGGCGTCATCCACCGCGATCTCAAGCCCGACAACGTGATGCTCGGCCGCTATCGCGAAGTCTATGTCATGGACTGGGGGCTCGCGCGCGTCGTGGGCAGCCCGATCGATCTGGCCACCGAGCAGCGAGGCGATGCCGAGCCGCCGGCGGCGTCCGCGAGCGAAGATCACGAGGCGCTCGGGAATCTGGCCACTATCGCCGCTCCCAGCCCAGCCGAGAAAGAAAACGCGGTCTCCTCGACAGCCACCCGTCAAGGGGAGGTGATGGGTACGGCGCAGTACATGCCGCCCGAGCAAGCGCTGGGCTTGATCGATCGCGTTGGGCCTGCGGCGGATCAGTATTCGCTCGCGGTCATTCTGCAAGAGCTCGCTACTCTTCGACCGGCGCGCTCGCACACTTCCGCCATGGCAGCGCTCTCGGAGGCGCTGCAGAATCAGCTCGCGCCTGCCATCGACCTCGACGGTCGTCCGCTGCATCCCGCGCTCGCGGCGATCATTTTGCGCGCGACACAAAAGGAACCGGAGGCACGCTACCCGGACGTGCGCACTATGACCGATGACCTGCGACGCTTCATCCGCGACGAGCCGGTCTCGGTTTACCGCGAGGGCGTGTCGCGCCGCCTGGTACGAGCCGCCGCGCGCAGACCCGGCGTCGCGTTTGGCATTCTCTCGCTGCTCGGATTCTTGACCAGCCTCGCGGTCATTCTCGCCGTGCTGCGCGACGCGCAGCAAACCGAGCGTCAGGCGCGCGAGCTGGAGAACACGCGGCGCGTGCTGATTGCCGTGAGCGGTCGGGCGCACACCATCGACGTCGAGCTGAGCGATCTCGCGTCAGGCGTAGAGGCGGTCGGGGCGGCGACCGTCGAGCTGCTCGAACGCAACCCGCAAGAATTCGATCACCATCCGCGCCCGCTGCCACCGTTGTCACCGTTCGAACCGTCCGGTGGCGCGCCCGTGAGCTTCGAGTCCAGCGTCGTGATTTGGCCGGGCAAGACGCCGGACGCCGAGCTGCCAGCAAACGCGGCGAGGCTCACGCACGCCGAGCGCTGGCTGCGGGAAGCCGTGGCTGACTCGCTCCCGGATGCCGATCGCATGGGCTCCGTCGCCAGCCAAAACGCGGCGCTCGTTGCCGGTCGCGGCCTACTGCTGCGTTGCTTCGTCGGCCTGGAAGACGGCACGTTCGCGCAATATCCGGCTCGCGAAGTCACGGCCGATCCACGCCCTCGACCCTGGTACCGCATGGCCGCTCGCGATCCCGGCCTGCATTGGACCCGCCCCGTCGTCGACGCGACGAAGCGGACGCTGCGCATCTCGGCGGTGTTCGGCGTGCAGTCCCGGGGCAAGCTGCTCGGCGTTGCCGGTTGCGATGTGCGGGTGGCGTCGCTCGCCAAGCGCCTCGCTCTCGATCTGCCCGGTTTTAGTCGAGCCTACCTGGTCAGCGAGGATGGCAAGATCGCGGTCAGCGAAAGCTTGGAGGCTACCATCCTACCGCACGTGACGGACCCCGACCAAGACCTGGTCCTGCCAGGCGTGGACGATCCGACCTTGGCGGCGCGCATCGCCGGACCGGAGCGCGGCGGCTACTTGGAGTCGGGCGATCGCTTGCTCGTCTTCGCCAAGCTCGTCTCCCCACCTTGGACCTACGTCGCCGAGCTCGAAAAAGCTCGTTACGTCGAGCACTGACGAAAGCCACCTGGTGTACTCATGAGAGCATTGCGATCTCGGTTGCTCAAGGTTGTGCTGCTCGCATGGTTGCTGTTGCTGTTGCTATTGCAGGGCGCAGGCTGCGCGACCGAGATCACCTCGGGAATGGCAGCTCCTGGCGCAGCCAGCGAGGGCGACAGCAAGCCGGCCGAGAGTGCCAAGCCGGCCGGCAGTGCTACGCCAGAGCAAGAAGACGGGCCACGTCCAGAAGACGCGCTCAAGTCGAGCGCCGATCTCGTCACCCGGGTGCGGGCGGCCGTGCGCGACTTCAAGAGCATCAGTGCGCGCGCCAAGCTCTCGCGTGAGCTCGAGCAGGCCGCAGCCGAGCTGCCGGCTCGACGCGCCTCGCTCGCGTCGCGCGTGGCCGTGGCAACGGACGGCATCCGACGTTCGCGAAGGGCCGCGTGGGTCAGGGACATTCGCTACTCGTTCGCCGAGGACAAGCAGCAGATCGACGCATTGCAAGCGCAGGTCGACGAAGTAAGCGTGGCAATGGCGTCCGATCGCAAGCGCACGGACCAGCTCTTGGCCTTTTGGCAGCGCGTCAAGGTGCTGGCAGTCGAATCGGAAGTGTCTCCGGAAGTTCGCGAGCAGATCGCGGAAGTGATCAAAGAAGGCCAGCGCGCCGAGCTTGCGTTGGCGCGCCCGGACGCCGTCATCATTCCGCTGCAGTCGACGCTCGTGGAGATGCAAGAGCTGACGGAATCGGTGCTGCGCACTGCCGAGCGCGACGGGCCGGATCTGCTGCAGGACGCGACCCAGCACGATTTCCCGATCTGGCGAGTGCTGCAGGATGTGAGAAAGCTCCCGGATCCCCTGGGCACCGCGCTCAAGACGAGCCGCAACATGCTGCACACGGGGGAGATCTTCATCGACCAGAATGGCGAGCAGCTGGTGATGCACGGCATCTTCGCCGTGGTCGTGCTGCTCGTGCTCTTGAGTGTCAGGTCCGGTGCCAGCAGGTGGGTAGGCGAGGAGCACGAAGGCCAGGTCGCTCGCCAGACGGTCGCACATCCGCTCGCGGCTTCACTGCTCGTCAGCATGGTGGCAAGCCCGTTGTTCTACCAGGCCGCACCGACCGTGACCGTGCTCGCCGTGTACACCCTGGCGACGGCGTCAGCGCTAGTGCTGTTTCCGCGCTGGCTGGAGCCGCGGCTGCGCCGCTTTGGCTACCTTCTCGGCTGCTTCATGCTGCTCGATGCGTTTCGCTTGTTCGTGATCCAGGTCATTCCGCTCGAGCGCATCATCCTCACTGTGGAGCTGCTGCTGACTTTCCTGATGCTCGGCTGGACGCTACGTCGGCGGCACTGGCAAGCCTCGCCGTTCTCCGAACGCTGGGCGGGGTTTCACCGCGCGGTTGCCTGGCTCTGGCTTTTCGGCGCGGGCGTCGGCCTATTGGGTGCTGTTTTCGGCTATGGCAGCGTCGCAGAGATCCTGGGCGGTGGCGTGCTGGTCTCGATGTACCTCGGTCTGATCGTCACGGCCGCGCTCGAGGCGGTCGGGGGCACGTTCTGGATCCTGACTCAGAGCGCCCTCTTACAGAGGGTGAACTTCATCAAGGCTTACCGAGCGCGCGTGGTCACTGTCGTCACACGAGCGCTGCGCTGGGGGGCGCTTTTGTTCTGGGCTAACGTCTCGCTGCGCTTCCTGACGCTCGACGATACGGTCAAGGACATGCTGGGCAAAGTGCTGGGCGCGTCGCTCGAGGTCGGAGCACTGAAGGTTTCCGTCGGCGACCTGGCGATTTTGGCGCTGGGCGCGGTGCTTGCCGTCTACAGCTCGCGTTTCATTCGCTTCCTGCTCGACCAAGACGTGCTGCCGCGCCTCGAGCTGGCGGAGGGCAGCCGCCAGGTTGCGTCATCGAGCATCTACTACCTCGCGCTGCTGCTCGGGTTCTTCCTCACGCTGGCCGCGGCTGGCATTCAGTTCGATCGGCTGACGGTGCTGGCCGGGGCCCTCGGCGTCGGCATCGGCTTCGGTCTTCAAGACTTGGTACAAAACTTCGTCGCCGGGCTGATCCTCATGTTCGGTGGTCCGCTGAAGGTGCGCGATAAGATTCAAGTCGGGGACTTGATGGGGGAAGTGCACACGATCGGTTTCCGCTCGAGTACCGTGCGGACCTATCAAGGCGCCGAGGTGATCGTCCCGAACTCGAAATTGATCGCCGATCAGGTCATCAATTGGACGCTGTCCGATCAGAAGCGTCGCATCGAAATCGCGGTCGGTGTCGAGTACGGGGTCGATCCCGAACGAATCCTGTCACTCTTGTGCGAGATCGCGCGATCGCATCCGAAGGTGCTGCCCGAGCCACCCCCGAATGCGCTCTTTCTCAACCACGGGGAGAGCTCGCTCGATTTTCAAATGCAGTGCTGGGTGAGCTTCGACGATTTCGACTCGGTGCGGAGTGAATTGACGGTGCTCCTCAACCACTGCTTCACCGAGCAGAAGATCGGCATGCCGTTCCCGCAACGCGAGGTGGCCCTGATGTCGATTTCCCCTGAAGTGACCGAAGCGCTGCGCACGCTGCGGAACAAAGCCGAGGAAGGCTGAGCTCGCGCGCGGGCGCGCTCACAAGACACTGCGCTTGCGCAAGTCTTTCACGGCTTTCCAGCCGTAGCTCGCGATCGCGACCAGGAACAGCGGTTGCGCAATGAAGGTGAACGCGCCCATGGCATACGGGCCCGGATCCCAGACGTAAATCAGGCTGATGATCGAAGCCAGCCCCACGCCCAGGCCTTCCCACTTGAGCTCATTCATGGTCGGCCTCGGCGAAGCTGGGCGCAGCGATCAGCGCGTTGTAGCGGGCTGAGCCCGGGGTGCGATCCGCGCGCGTGGGGTGCGCGCGGCCATGGCAATTGAGACAGCTCATGTTGGAGGACTCCAAGCGTGCCAGGACGTCCCCGTGCACGTGCACGCTTTCGAAGGGCGTTTTCCCCTGGTGGCACTTCAAGCATTGATGGTTGTCGAAGCGCGTGCGCGCGGCCAGGGGCTCCTTGTAGGTGCGCGTGGTGTAACGCGCCAAGTGGCGAAAGCCCTCCATTTTTGCGGCCATGTCGCCGCTGAAACCGTAATCACTGTGACAGGCGTAGCATTGTCCGGTTGGGATGTAGCCGTTCTTGAAATGGCGCGCGGCCAGGTTGTCCGAGTTGGGATCGTGCAGATCGTTCACCATCGGCCGCATCACGTGACACTGACTGCATGCCTGCACCTCGTGGACACCCACGAATGTGTGATAGTTGGCGACCGCGATCGTGGCCGCGGGCAGGATGGCGATGATGGCCAAGGCGCTCAGCTTCCAAAAAGCCGTGGCCGAAAGCGTGGCGATGCCGAGCGAGACATCTGGCCGTTCAGCCAGACGCGCGAAGTTTCGGCGCGCGATCAGCAAGCCGCCCACGATCGTGAGCAGGCAGGTGAGCGTGCCAATGATGCGAACCAGGGTGATCCAGCCCATGATCAGGCGAGCTCCAAGCGCACGGCGGTGACCTTGTACTCCGGCTCCTTGGACACCGGGTCGACGTGATCGGCGACCACGCGGTTGATCAACAACTTGACGTCGTAAAACGCAGCAAACAACGTGCCTGGCCGGCAGCGGTCGGTGATGTGGGCGAGCCCCTCGACGCTCCCAAAGCGGCTGGTGAGACGAAGCGGGGAGCCTTCAGCGACGCGCTGCCGGTCGGCGTCGCTGGGCGAGATCTCGATGCGCGCCGGACCCGCTCCGTCCCGGAGCTCCGGAATGCGCATGGTCATGGTGCCGGTGTGCCATTGCTCCACGACGCGCCCGGTCGTGAGCTGGAGCGGAAATTCCGGAGTCGGCATCTCGGGCGAGCGCACGTAGGGTCTGCTGGCGATCACGGCTTTCTTGTCGGGAAATCCGTAGAACTCGATGCCCGCGCCGGGCTCGACCAGCGGATCGGAGCCTTCCACGAAGCGCCGCACCGTACCCGGATGGTCGGGCGTGGGGCAGGGCCACTGCAGACCGCGCAGCGCTTTCAAGCGCGGGTAGGTGATGCCCGCGAAATTGTATTTCGAATGCGCGGACACTTTCCGCCATTCGTCCCAGACGGCTTCTGGCGTGCGCGCCGAGATCAGCTTGCCGTGCCCCAGGCGATCGGCCAAATCGACCAGGATTGCGAGATCGCTGCGGCATTGTCCCGGCGGCTCGAGCAACTTCGGAGTGTATTGATAGCGTCGCTCTCCCTGACCCGTCACGCCCTCCTTCTCGATCCAGAGAGCCGCGGGTAGCAGCACGTCGGCGAGCTTGGCCGTCTCCGAATCGCCGAAGATTTCCGCCACGACCAAGAACCCCGCTTTGCTCATGTTGCTGCATTGCACGGCAGAGTTCGGCAGGCTCTGCGCGGGGTTCGTGCACATGACCAAGGCGGCACGCACCTGGCCGTCGCCCAGCGCCTGAAACAAATCCACCGCCGGTAGCCCCGGTTTGGGATCGATCGTGCCGGGAGGCACGCCCCAGATCGCCTCCATTTCCTCCCGGTGCTTCGGGTTGGCGATGACGCGGCCGTTCGGCAGCGCGTGCGACAACGCTCCGGTGTCGCGCACCCCGCCACAGGCGTTGGGCTGCCCAGTCACGGAGAAGGGCGTCGCGCCTGGTCGACCGAATTGACCAGTGAGTAGGTGCAGTCCGCTCACCATCGCGTTCAAGGCGGTGCCTTGCGTGCGCTGATTGAGTCCCATCGTCCACAGCGACATCGTGGCTTTGGACTTGGCGAAGCGATGTGCGACGCGGCGAATATCAATCGCGGTGATGCCCAGCTCTTGGCTGACCTGCTCGGGGGTGTAGCTCGCGTCCAAGAAGGCCTTGAAGGCGTCGAAGTCGGTCGTGGCGCTGCCGTCGGTGAAACGAACGTGGCGTTTCACGAAGTCGACGTCCAGCAGGCCATCCGCGCAGATCACCTGCGCCATGGCGTTTAGCAGCAGCAAATCCGTGCCGGGCACCGGAGCCAGATGAATGTCCGCGTGATCAGCGGTGTCCGTCCGCCGTGGGTCGACGCAAATGATCGTGGTTTCCGGGTGCAGGCGTTTGCGGCGCATGATCCGCTCGTGCAGCGGGGGGTGACAGTGGAAGGGATTGGCACCGATCACGAACAGACAGTCCGCGTGGTCGATATCCTCGTAGCTGCCCGGTGGTTCGTCTTTGCCGAATGTCTGGGTGTAACCGGTTGCGGCAGAGGCCATGCAAAGTCGTGGGTTGCCATCCACGTTGTTGCTGCGGATGCCTGCCTTGAATAGCTTGTTGGCGGTGTAACTCTCTTCGGTGAAGAGCTGTCCCGAGCCGTAGAATGCGACGCTGCTCGGGCCGGACGCGGCGATCGCTTCCTGGAACTTTTCCGCGACCAGGCTCATCGCTTCTTCCCAGGTCGCCGCTGTCAGCGGCGAAGCCTTGCCGGCTCGACGAATCATCGGCGTGGTCAGGCGTCCTTGCACGTACGGCAACGCGCGCAGCATGGAGCCTTTGACGCAGATCACGCCCGCGTTGTGGGCCAGCTCGTCGCCGCGCACGTCGGTGACGCGGCCTTCGCGCATGCCGACTTGAATGCCGCAGCCGGTTCCGCAAAAGCGGCATACGGCTTTGGTCCAGGAGTCGGCATTGCCCTTCGGCAACAATACTTCGAGTGCGCCCCAGGTCAGCGCGCCCATGGCGTTGGCTCCCGCTACGCCGGCCAATAGGCGCATCAGATCGCGACGGTCGATGCTCGGTTCGTCTCCATTCGACATGCGGCGACAGTAGGCGTTGCGCGCGCGCTGCGTAAGCCGGCGTTTTGTCGCGTTCGGGGCCCGGCCTCCAGGCCCACGCCGCGCGCCCTGTCTCACTGGCTCGGGCCAGCGTCATGGATCGGTCATGCTTCGCAGCGCGATGCCGTGTTAGGAGCAGGCGGCGAGGATCGACATGACGGTCGTCAACGTCGAGCCCGTGTTACCTGTCGAGGGACGAAAAATGAGCGTCATCAGCGTGGCAAAAGGCTCGAGCGCGCCGCTCGGCGCAACCGTTTGCGACGGCGGCGTCAACTTCAGCGTATTCTCACGCGATGCGACGCTGATCGAGCTGCTGTTGTTTGCCGATGCCGAGGCCTTGCAGCCGATACGCATCCTCGCCCTCAATCCAGCGGAACACCGTACCCAGCACTACTGGCACGTGTTCGTGCCCGGCATTCAGCCCGGGCAAATCTACGCGTACCGCGCACACGGGCCGTTCGCGCCGCAGCGGGGCCTGCGCTTCGATCGCGAGAAGGTTCTGCTCGATCCGTACGGTCGGGCGGTGGCCGTACCCGCGCGCTACGACCGAAGTGCCGCGCAGCGCGCGGGCGAGAACGCCGCTTTCGCAATGAAAAGCGTGGTCGCGCGGCCGGGCGGCTACGACTGGGAAGGGGACAAGCCGCTGCGCCGACCCTTCGAGCAAACGATTATCTACGAGCTCCACGTGCGGGGCTTCACGCGGCATCCGAGCTCGGGCATCGCTGCCGACAAGCGCGGAACTTACGCCGGCCTGATCGAAAAAATCCCGTACTTGAAGGAGCTGGGCATCACCGCCGTCGAGCTTTTGCCGGTATTTCAGTTCGACCCTCAGAGCGCGCCCGAGGGTCGCGTCAACTATTGGGGCTACCAGCCCATCTCGTTCTTCGCGCCTCACCACGCTTTCAGCTCTCGAGCGGATCCGCTGGCGGTGCTCGACGAGTTCCGGGACATGGTGAAGGCGCTGCACCGCGCCGGGATCGAAGTCTTCCTCGACGTGGTCTTCAACCACACCTGTGAAGGAGACCAAGAGGGTCCAACGTTCTCGTTCCGAGGCCTGGCCAACTCGACCTACTATATCCTGGAGCAGGATCGCGCGAAGTATCGTGACCTTACCGGTTGCGGCAACACGCTGAACGCGAACCAGGCGGTCGTGCGCCGGATGATCCAGGACAGCCTACGCTACTGGGTCGAAGAGATGCACGTGGACGGCTTCCGCTTCGATCTTGCTTCTGTGCTGTCGCGCGACGAAGACGGCACCCCGCTGCCGAATCCGCCAGTGCTCTGGGACATCGAGTCCGACCCGCAGCTGGCCGGCACCAAGCTGATCGCTGAGGCCTGGGATGCCGCCGGCTTGTATCAGGTGGGCTCCTTCATCGGCGATACCTGGCAGGAGTGGAACGGTCGTTTCCGCGACGACCTGAGACGCCTGGTGAAAGGCGAAGACGGGGTAGTGCCGGCGCTTGCCTCGCGGCTGCTCGGCAGTCCCGATATCTACGCTTACGAGCAACGAGAAGCGGAGCAGAGCGTCAACTTCGTGACCTGTCACGACGGCTTCACGTTGAACGATCTCGTCTCCTACGACGCCAAGCACAACGAAGCAAATGGCGAGGACAACCGCGACGGCACGAATGACAACCTCAGTTGGAACTGCGGTGCGGAGGGGCCGAGCGACGACCCGGCGATCGAGGGGCTGCGCAATCGCCAGGTAAAGAACCTGCTCGCGCTGTTGCTGCTCGCGGCGGGCACGCCCATGTTGCTGATGGGCGACGAAGTGCGACGCACGCAACGGGGCAACAACAACGCCTATTGTCAGGATGGCGACATCAGCTGGTTCGACTGGCGTTTGCTCGATCGCCACGCGGACGTTTACCGCTTCGTGCGGCTACTCAACGAGTTTCGTTTGCGCCGCGACGTGGTCGTGCAGGGAACGCGGATGACACTGCAAGAGTTGCTGGAGCGCGCCGATATCACCTGGCACGGCGTCGAGCTCGGCTGCCCCGACTGGAGCGAGAAATCGCATTCGCTCGCCTTCACTTTGCGCAGCTTGCGTGGGCACTATTCGCTGCATGGCATGATCAACGCTTACTGGGAGCCACTCAGCTTCGAATTGCCGCCCGCCGCAAGCGGAGCTTGGCGCCGTTGCATCGATACGGCGCTCATCTCACCCGACGACATCCGGCCCTGGAGCGAGGCGCCAGCGCACCCACAATCATCCTATCTCGTGAGCGCGCGCTCGCTGGTCTTGGTCGCGCTCGCGCAAGAGCCCGACTGAAGGGGCCCCGGGCCAGCACTGATCCGCTGCGGGAGCGCTCCTCAGCCGGTGGTCCGATTGCTTTCCGGCAACGCCTGAGCGACGACCACTCGACCCGGATCGCATGAGCTTGTTCCTGCGCCTCTTGCTGTTGCTCTTGACCGCACCCTTCCGCTCGCGCTGTGAGCTGTTCGCGCCCGCGCGCAAACGCTTTCGGGTTTGGCCGCCGGACTTGGACGTGCTTCTTCACGTGAACAACGGCGTTTACCTGTCGATGCTCGACGTGGCGCGTGTCGATCTCTTGCTGCGCTCGGGCCTGGCCGGAAAGCTTTGGCGAAAGGGGCTGTATCCGGTGGTTGCCGCCGAAACGATCCGCTTTCGGCGTTCGCTGCAGCTGTTCCAAGCCTTCGAGGTCGAAACCACGGTGCTCGGCTGGGACGACAAAGCCTTCATCATCCAACACCGCTTCCTGCGGCGCGAAGAGTTGGTGGCTGAAGCGTTCGTGCGCTCCCGCTTCCTGCGGCGCAGCGGTGGGACGGTGAGCTCGCGCGAGCTGCTCGAGCTCGTCGGCCGAAGCGAGCCCTCCCCGGCGCTGCCGGACTGGGTCCAGGCCTGGAATCTGGAGAATTCCCGCTAGCGTTGCGCAGCGCGCAGCGCGAACGCCACACAAACCGTCTCGGGAGCGTCACCGACGCCGTCTGTAGTCGGACTGACTACCGAGACAGTGCGCTCCTGGGTTGCTAGGGTCCGGATCAGTGGCGCGGGAGGGCTTTCGAGGGAGCGCGCCCAACCAAGGGAGTCGAAACAACATGATGCGTCTTCGCCGACGAAATGTGCTGAAGCTTTTGTCGTACTCGGCAGCTGGTTTGGCAGCAACCCGCGCTGCAAGCCTACTTTGGCTATTTGCAGCAGCTGAAGGCAACCTACTTCGATCTCGATTCGAGCTTCGATTTGCCGAACCCGGTGCCGCCCGATCTGACCTTGAAGTTCAGCGACTTCGTGGCTCTGCCATGGTTCGCAGCGCGTTCCAATTTGGCCAGGGCGCGGGCGACATCCTGAACATGCCCGCCGTGTACGCGTTGAAGCTGTTCAGCTCACAGGTAGTCAGTTCGATTTTCGGCATCAGCGGTGGCTTTTTGGCCTGCCCCACGGGCAACAGCACCATCTACGAGAACGCCACGGCGTTGCTCGGCGACGACGTCTGCCGCAATTGCCCGGTCTATACGGGCTCAACCCCACGCGCGTGCCTGGCATTTGGAACGTGAAGTTCGGCAGCACCGTGCCGCTCAGTGACTTCGACGTCAAGGCGACGATCGTCAACCAAATCCGCCGTCTGAGCGATCCGACGTACTTCCCCAAGCCCCCGCGCGTGCTGGATATCGTGACCTTCAGCGCGCACACGCCGTTCGAGCTCCACGTTCGCAGCGCCGAAATCGCGCAGGGTTTCTACGGCGCCCTGCATGATCTGCAAGGCCGTAACTCCACGTACTACAACGGTGCCGCCTTCCAGGTCCACGATTCGTCGCTGATCTGGCGCTACTCCAAGGACACGCTGGTCCCTTTGCTGCTCGGCTAGCGATTTCCGGTAGAAGAATGGCGATAGGGCCAGCGTCGACCCCATCGCCATCCGCGACTGCGCGGGCGTCAGCGAGGAAGCACGAGCTGTACCGCCGCGGCGAGTGCGGCTCCGACCAGCGGGGCGACCACCGGTACCCAGGCGTAGCTCCAGTCGCTGTCTCGCTTGCCAGGCACGGGTAGAAGCGCGTGCGCGATGCGCGGGCCGAGATCGCGTGCCGGGTTGATCGCGTAACCGGTGGTTCCGCCGAGCGACAAGCCAATGGCAACGACGAGCAGGCCGACGGGCACGAGGCCGAGCGTGCCGAGACCGACGGTGACCTCCCGACCGGGGACCTCGAGCGTCGGATCCACCATCAGAAAGATGGGTAGGATGAGACAGAACGTGCCGAGCACTTCGCAAAAGAAAGCCTGCGCGGTGTTCCGGATCGCCGGTGCGGTGCAGAAGCACGCGAGCTTGGCGTCGGCATCGCCTTCCGCCTTGAAGTGCTCGCGATAGAAAAAGAAGACCAGCGCGCCACCTACGATGGCGCCCAGCATTTGCGCGCAGATGTAGCCGGCTACCTTCGCCAGCGGGAGCTTGCCGGTCAGCGCCATCGCCACGGTCACCGCCGGATTCAAGTGCGCGCCGCTGTATTTCGCCGAGCAGAACGCAGCGATGAAAACCGCGAGCCCCCAGCCGAGTGTGATCACGATCCAGCCCGAGTTGTTGCCCTTCGTGCGCGCCAGAACGACGTTGGCTACGACGCCGTTGCCGAACAAGATCAGCAAGGTGGTGCCAACGAACTCGGCCAGGTAGCCACTGCCGATCATGAGGGGAGCCTGAAATGGCTGGCCGTCTCGGCGAATGCGCTGAGCTGGGCCCTTTGCCACTGCTCGTCGCGGCCGAGCTCCTGGGCGAGCTCGCGGGCGACCTGCGGCGCCTTGACCAGCGCGCCGCGCTCGTCGAGGAAGAGCAGCCGCGTGCGACGGGCCAGGACGTCTTCGACCGTGCGGGCCATCTCGTGGCGCGCAAACCAGCCGGCATCGTCGTCGTGGATGCCGGGATTGTGGATCTCGAGCTCGCGCGTGACGCTCGGCCGTTCGATGAGACTGCCAAGCACGATCGCGTGATCGACGGCGTCTTCGGCCATGTGGCGATAGGTCGTCCACTTGCCGCCGGCGATGGTGAGCAGGCCCGACGAAGAAATCGCGATCGTGTGATCGCGTGAAAGCGCAGCTGTACCCGACTCGTCGCCGGCTTTCACCAGCGGGCGGACACCGGTGAAAACGCTGAGCACGTCGGCGCGCGTCGGACGCTTTGCGAGATAATCGCTGGCCGTCTCGAAGATGAAGTCGATCTCCTCGCTGGTCGCGTTCGGCTCGAGCGTCGCCTCGGCAATGGGCGTGTCGGTGGTGCCCACCAGCGTGCGGCCGTGCCACGGGATGGCGAACATCACCCGGCCATCGCGCGTGTGCGGCACCATGATCGCCGTATCGCCGGGTAGGAACTCCTTCGGTAGCACGACGTGCACGCCCTGGCTCGGCGCGATGATCGGCTTCGACGCCGGATCGTCCGCACGCCGCAGCTCGTCGCAAAACGGGCCAGTCGCGTTGATCACGCAGCGGGCCGCAAGCGTGTACGAAGCGTCACGTTCCTGGTCGCGAAAAGTCAGTCCGTTGACGAAGCCCTCGCTGTCTTTGGCGAGCGAGACGACGCGGCTGTAGTTCACCAGGCAGGCGTCGTACTTGGCGGCGGTGCTGGCCAGGTCGATCAGCAGTCGGGCATCGTCGAACTGTCCGTCGTGATATTTTACGCCACCCCGGAGCCCGTCCTGCGACAGCGTCGGGATGCGCGCGAGCACTTCCTCGCGCGAGAGGATCTGCGACGGGCCAAAGCCGTATTTGCCCGCAAGCAGATCGTACACCTTCATGCCGATGCCGTAGAACGGTGTCTCCCACCATTGGTAGTTCGGTACGATGAATTCCTGATCGTGGACGATGTGGGGCGCGTTCTTCAGCAACAGCCCGCGTTCCTTGAGGGCTTCCATGACGAGCGAGACGTTGCCCTGTTGCAGGTATCGGACGCCGCCGTGCACCAGCTTGGTCGAGCGGCTCGATGTGCCCTTGCCGAAGTCATGCTGCTCGAGCAGCACCACACTATAGCCACGTGATGCGGCGTCGACCGCGATGCCCATGCCAGTGGCGCCGCCGCCGATCACCGCGACGTCCCAGGGCCCTCTGCGCTCGGCAATGCGTTGCAAAGAAGCGTCGCGTTGGAGGAGTGGTTTGCTCATGGGTCTTGTTGGTGATTGCTGAGCGCTTATTCGTGGGTCTCCCAATCGCGCGCGCGCTTCAACGCTTGGTTCCAGCGGGCGCGACGGTGCGCCGCCTTGTCGGCGCTCATTTGCGGCTCGAAGGTTCGGTCGACCTGCCACGATCGCGAGACATCGGCGAGGTCCTTCCAGAAGCCTACCGCGAGTCCGGCGAGATACGCGGCGCCGAGCGCGGTTGTCTCGATCACCTTCGGGCGCACCACGGGCACTTGCAAGATGTCGGCCTGAAATTGCATCAGCATGTCGTTCGCGCTGGCGCCGCCATCGACGCGCAGGCTGTTCATCGCGATGCCGCTGTCCTGCCTCATCACCTCGAGCACGTCGGCGACCTGAAAGGCGATGCCATCGAGGGCGGCGCGCGCGAGGTGGGCGGCGGTCGTGCCACGGGTGATGCCCGTGATGGTGCCGCGCGCGTATTGATCCCAATACGGCGCGCCGAGTCCGGCGAAAGCGGGGACGAGATACACCCCCCCGCTGCTGGGCACGGTGGCGGCGAGTTGCTCCACCTCAGCGGCACTCTTGATGATGCCGAGCCCATCGCGCAGCCACTGCACGACCGCCCCGCCGATGAAGACGCTGCCCTCGAGCGCGTATTGCGTCTGCCCGCCCCGCTGCCACGCGACCGTGGTAAGCAGCTTGTGCTTCGAGATTTGTGGCTCGCCGCCGATGTTCATCAGCATGAAGGAGCCGGTGCCGTAGGTGTTCTTCGCCATGCCGCGCTCGAAACAATTCTGCCCGAACAGCGCAGCCTGTTGATCCCCTGCAATGCCGGCGATCTTGACCGACCCGCCGAAGAGCGTGGTCTCGGCATACACTTCGCTCGACGGGCGCACCTCGGGCAAAAGCGCGCGCGGTACGCCGAGGATGCCGAGCAGCTCGTCGTCCCATTCGCCGCGCAGATTGTAGAGCATCGTGCGCGAAGCGTTCGAGGCATCGATGATGTGCCTCGCGCCGCCCGTGAGCTTCCAGACCAGCCAGGAATCAATCGTGCCGAAGCACAGCTCGCCGCGCTCCGCCCGCTCGCGGGCGAGCGGAACGTTGTCCAGCAGCCAGCGCACTTTGCTGCCGGAAAAATAGGCGTCGATCACCAGCCCCGCACGCTGTTGAATCAGCTCGCTGTGACCTCGGGCCTTGAGGCCATCGCAGAACTCCGAGGTTCGCCGGTCCTGCCACACGATCGCGTTGTGGATCGGCTCGCCCGTCTTGCGATCCCAGATTACCGTCGTCTCGCGCTGATTGGTAATGCCGATGGCTGCAAGGTCGGCCGCCGTCAGCCCCGCCTTTGCCAGCGCGATACGAGCTGTCTCGAGCTGCGTCCGCCAAATCTCGTTCGCGTCGTGCTCGACCCAGCCCGACTGCGGGAAGATCTGCCGAAACTCCTGCTGGGCGACGGCGCGAATCGAGCCGTCGTGCTCGAAGACGATCGCGCGAGAACTAGTCGTGCCTTGGTCGAGAGCAAGGATGGCGTTCATGGGGAGACCGAGGGGCAGCATAGCCCCCTACCCCCCAATGCTCGCTTGCCTTAGCCGCTCCAGTCCACAGGATTCTCACGTCCACTGACTGCGACGGATATTTCAGGGAAACCATCGGCGTGCGCGAACACCCCGGTTCAGCCGCACTCGCCGCCGAGCAAACCTTTCTTCAGTCCGGCGTTCGGTGGATGTTTGCCGAGCCAGATCAAAAACAGGGCCCGAGCAAAGTCGGCGCCTTCAATCGTCGTGCTGGCGCTGCGGCTCTTTAGCTCCAAACCGTTGCCAGGACGATACGTGATGGTGAAAAGATCGCCACTCTTGAATTCGGGCAACATCGCCAGCAGCCTTTCCACGCGCTTCTTCAGCTTGCCATAGTTGTCGCCTGCCGCTTGCAAGAAGCTCTTCTGAAGGGCTTCTGCCATGTCGCTCTTGCTCACGTTGCGCATGAACTGAATGCGCATCTGCTTGGGCTCTTCCGCCGCAGCAATCTTCTCGCCGTCGCTGGAGCGCTTCAACAGGTAGAGCGCAGCCACGTACACGTTGACGTTGAACACCGTGGCCTCGCGCAGGCCCATGCCGTTCAGCACTAGCTTCGTAGTGTCGACGGTAACTTGGTCAGGCATGCTCACGCCCTCGCAAGCGCGCGCAGCCGCAGGCAGAGCGAGCAACAAGACCGGCAGCGATAGCCCCAACGCGACGCGGCGACTCGAGCGCATCACGTGATTCTACCCGCAAACCGAGCTGACGCACCCGCTGGGAGCGCAATCAGCGTCGCTTGCGCCCGTTGCATGGATGCAACAGCCGAGCCCATCGACATTTTGCCATGGTAGACACATGCCATGAGCTTTGACGTTCGCCGCTACAATCGGGGGGGCCTGGGATGCGGGCCACGCGCGCCGTGCGTTCACGGTGATCGGTGCTCCCCGTGGCGCTCAGCGCAGGGCGTCGTCGTCGTTCTGACGCCCTAGTCTATTGAGCGCCCAGCGAAGCTGCGGCCGGCTCGTTGCGCTGGACGACATGGCCACTGAACCAGAGCCGCCAGTGAGCG
>Ga0207691_10002696_pt1 | contig 17370 bp, 13 predicted proteins | sample KBSM13metaG_FD_184327 | JGI IMG/M metagenome (GOLD analysis project Ga0207691, IMG submission 184327) | Miscanthus rhizosphere microbial communities from Kellogg Biological Station, Michigan, USA - KBS M1-3 metaG (SPAdes) (version 2) | ecosystem: Host-associated > Plants > Roots > Rhizosphere >... | reverse complement strand
AGCGTGAGTGAGCCGTCGTCGTTCTTCTTCAGGTTAGGCAACATCGGCGAGTTAATAAGGTAGCGGTTGATCGGGTTCTTGATGAGGAGCTGCGTCTTACCGTCATACATGGTGACGGACCAGAAGGCGTTCACCGGCGGATATTGGCCGGCGGGAAAGAAGAGGGTGTAATTGTGCTTGCTGCCGTCGAGTGTCTCACCGGCTTCGTCAATCCGGGTCAGCGGATAGGTGGCTTCGATCGGGTCATTCGCATAGATGCCGGCCTTCGCGACGGCGGCGCGCTTCAGCCAATCGCCGTGGAAGAAGGCGCTATCGCCACCGGCCAATCCGCCAAGCGTCCAGCCGTTAATGTTCTTGCCGGTGCCGGCGACCGCCTGTGCCACCTTCGCTTCCCCAGCCTTCACGCCCTCAACTAACGCCGTTTGCTGCTCACCTGAGAGAGACTTGAAGTCGAAAGGCTTCCCGGCGCTCACACCGAGGCGGGACAGCTTTGCCCGAATCTCTTTCTCTTCGGGCATGGGAGGCGCGAATTGCAACGCGAAGGCAAGGTAGTCAAAGAAGCCGGTCTTGATCAACTCCGCATTGATCTTGGGGAAATTGATTGGCGGGGCCGCAGGCGGCGCGGGCTGTTTTGAGAAGGCCGAGAGCGGTTGCACTTTGTAACCGGACTGGACCTTGACCACGTTTGGCATGTCCTGCGGGCCGAGGAGCTGCGTGCGATACGCCGCGAGCGAGAACTGCGTGCCGGACCGGAACACTTTCTTGATGCCGGCGGGAGTTTCGCCCTTCCAGGTGGGACCCGCCACCATGTAATCGCCGGCATCCGGTCCGGTGGCCCGCTGGCCGATGTAGCCGTAGTTGAAGGTGTTTCCGTCGCAGAGCTGCACCGAATAGTAACGCGATTTTTCCACCGCCGGGACGGAGAGCACAATCGGCTCGGCGCGCAAGTCCAACCACAAGGCAGAGTACGGCGTGTCACTGTTGGGTGTGACGACCGCCGTGTCCTTGTAAGTATAGACGCGGGCTTCGTTCTTAATGTGGTTAAACGGCGCCTTGAACTGGCTGGAGTTCTTGTCGACCGCATACTCATACATGACCGCGTAATTCATCACGATGGGCAGGCCGTAGATGAAGCCCTCCTCGGCGATGGTTTTGGTTTCGGCGGGAGTGAGGTCGGCCGCGCGGGCGCTGGCGAATGCCAACCCGCAAACCAGCGCGGCGGCGATGAGGTTTGGGATATGTCTTGGTTTCATGGTTTTGGATTGGCTGAATTGGTTCGCTGGTGAATTCGCGGGCCGCCACGGAGGGACGGCCCGCGCGTTTCACAACCGAATCAGGAACCTAGTCGCCACCACCCTTGATTTGCGGCGGTTTGCTCGGATCGAGCGCCGGCACCGGGTTTGCGGGATTTTGGAGGTTTGGCCTCAAGTCGTTCGATGCGCCGCCCGGGAAGCGTTTGATATTTGGATACTTCATGATGGACTGGTCGAAATCGATGATCACGGGATAGATCAGTGCCAAGACCCAGCCATTGTCCTCTCCAGCGTACTGCCCGGGCGAGGCTTTCGGCAGGCGTGATGCCATCGCGCCGTTGAAGATCATGTCGTATTTCTCGTAAGGGTCCATCGTGAGGTTGTAGAGCGAACCGATCGATCCCAAGTCCTGCTGCGGTCCAAGCCAGGTATCCTTGGCCGTATACATATATTTCCAGGCGATGTGAACATCGTCGTTCTTGGGATCGCCGCCGATGTCGAAGCGTGCGGCCATGAAATTCTCGCCGTCGATGTAAATCCACGAGTTCCGCGCCGAGTGCTTCGCTTTTCCCAGGATGTAGGCGCTGTTGTCAATGCTATCGAAGTAGATCGGCTTGCCGTTATTATCTTTCCATTCGCCGTGCGGAGGCGGAGTCAGACCGACCATCGACGCCAGTGTCGACCAGCAATCAATATGCGACATCATTTCGTCGTAGACTACGCCTGCCGGGATGTGACCCGGCCACCACATGATGCCCGGCACGCGCCAGCCAGCTTCGAATGCCGAACCTTTCTCTCCACGGAACGGATGAGTGCCGGCGTCAGGATATGCGTCCTGCCACGCGCCATTATCAGCCGTCGTGATGACGATCGTGTTGGGCGCTTCCGCGCGAATGGTATCCAGAATGCGGCCGATGTGGTCATCGAGCTCTAACATCGAATCCGAATACCTCCCGAGGCGAGACTTGCCCGCAAACTTCTTGTTGGGATTGTTCGGGTTGTGCATCTTCATGAAGTTGACGTCCATGAAGAAAGGCTTGTTTTCTTTAGCGTGTTGCTTGATATAGTCGATGGCGCGGTCCGTCTGGATCATGTCGAAATCCGCAAGGTAATCCCACGTGATATAGGGACCTCTCGTGGGGGGCTGACCAGCGACGCCTTCCCACTCGTACATGTTCACGACGCTGAAGTATGCCTTCGAGAAGTCCGGATTGTAGGAGGGAAACCATGGGTGGAACCACGAGGTGGTGTCGGCGTAGGTATAGACGCCCGGATAGTAAGCCCCGAATGACTTCATCTCATCGAAACCGTGCTCGATGGGATAGCCATCCGGTTTGTCGCCGAGATGCCACTTGCCGGAGAAGTAAGTCGTGTAACCGTTTTTCTTGAAGAACTCCGCAATCGTCGGTGTTTCCTTACGCAGGAAGTTCTCGTCGCCCGGTGCCACCACAATCGAGAGGGCCGAACGAATCGGAATGCGCCCCGTGATGAACGAGGCACGGCCCGCGGTACAACTCGCCTGGCCATACCAATTCGTGAACATTGCGCCTTCCTTGGCCATGCGATCAAGGTTCGGCGTCGGATGTCCAAGGGCTTTGCCACCCAAATAACATCCGAAGTCAGCCCAGCCGGTATCGTCCTGCATCAGCATGACGATGTTGGGTCTCTTGTCCGCGGCCTGCACCGAAGCGGACATGCATAAACTCGCTGCCGACGTGGTCAATAGCAACAAGACGCAAGTAACTAGGTTTCGTTTCATTTCAGTTTCCTTTTTGTTTGTTTGTTCCAGGGAGACTTAGTCGTTTGTGAAGTCACGGGTCGCCTCGTGAAAGGCGGCCCGTGTGTTTCACAACCGAACCTATGAATTGGCTGCAACGATAAGAGATCGGTATTTCCAGACGAAGAGGCGGCCCGTTTTCGAGCCGCCCGCCGTCGTTATTTATCCTAGGATGGCGATCGGTTATTGGCTCGGATGCTGCGCGTCCATCTCCTTCACCTTCTGGAGTATGTTGGAGAGGTTGTAACTCGCTGCCTCCTGGAGCGGCGGAAACTCAGCGTAAGACATGAGTTCCTTCATCCACATGAGCTGGCCGATGGGCAGGAGGTTCCAGTCGTACAGGTACGCCGTGCTCGGGGAAGCGAGGACACCGCCGTACCCCGTCACGCTCTTCGTACCGTCTCCCCAGGCCTGTTCGAACGGATCGCGCGCGATGTTGTCGATCTGAGTCCAGGCGTACGTCTCAGGGGCTTCGATCGACCGGACGCCGGTCGCGCCCATCATGGTGTAGTAGAACTTCCAGTTCTTGTAGCGAACCGCCGATGGGATGGAGCCCTGGTAGTAGAAGAAGTAATCGCGATTGCTCTGCGATTTGCCCTGGAGGTAAGAGAGCTGGTTGATACCGGCGAGCTTGGTCTTCTTGATGCCCTCGTACTTGCCCTCCATGACCTGCTTGTTCAGATCATCCCCCTTAGGGCCGCCGGCGATTTCCACGAACGTGGGCAGCCAGTCATACGAGGCGAAGATACCCTTGAAGACCGTGCCCGGCTGGATCACGCCTTTCCAGCGTATGACGGCTGGAGCGCGCATGCCGCCTTCCCACGTCGTCATCTTGGTGCCTTTGAACGGGGTGACGCCCCCATCCGGGTAGGTTTGAGTCTCGGCACCGTTGTCGGTGGTGAAAACGACGATGGTGTTGTCGAGCTGGCCCATGTCTTCGAGCTTCTTCAGCACGAGGCCGATGTTGTCGTCCATCTGCTTCATGCCTGCTTCGTTGGGGCCCCAGTCCTTGCCGCCCTTAGTGCCCAGCATGTCCAGATACTTCTGCGACAGCATCGTCGTGATGTGCATGCGGGCTGGGTTGTACCAGACGAAGAAGGGCTTGTTCGTCTTTTTGGGATCGTTTCGATCGAGAAAGTCGACCACGTGCGAGGAAATCTCTTCATCCACCGTCTTCGAGCGCTCCAACGTCAGCGGACCTTCGTCCTTGCCCTTCTGGTTCTTGGCCGTGCCGTCGGAGGACTTCATCCAGAGGACCGGACGCGGCGGCGTCAGGCAATTGGCGGTCTTCGGGTCCACTTCGCCCGGGGGGGGCGGGACTCCGGGAATCGGAATCGTTTTGCACGGGGGCACGATGCCCTGTTCCGTGGGGGTCTTGTTGATGTCCGGGAAGCTGACCTGCTCCATCGCGTCCAAGTGATAGAGGTAACCCCAGAATTCCTGGAAACCGTGCGCCGTCGGCAGGGAATCCGGATTGTCGCCCAGATGGTTCTTGCCGAACTGGCCGGTGGTGTAGCCCAGATTGTAGAGGAACTGAGCGAGCGCCGGCGTGCCGGGGCGCAGATACGAAATTGCACCCGGCAACTGCGGCATGAGCATGCCCGCGCGCATGGGGGTCATGCCCGTGAAGAAGGCCGTGCGTCCGGCGGTGCAACTCGACTCCGCGTAGTAGGTCATGAACTTGCCGCCTTCGTTGGCGATCCGGTCAATGTTAGGTGTTTCCCCAACCATCAAGCCGCCGTGATAGCAGCTCGGCTGCATCCAGCCGATATCATCGCCCATGATGAACAGGATGTTTGGTTTCTTGTCTTGTGCCTGAACTGATCCGGCTGCGCCAACAAGCGCGACCGTCACTGCCAGCAGCAATAAACTGCCATGGACCAATTTTCGTGTTTTCATTTTTTTCCTTTGTTCTTTGGTTTGCTCCTCAGATTTGTAGATCCCGCTGAACTTTTGCGACCGATCTCAGGTTTCATCGTTCCCGAAATTGCCGCCTTTGCCTATGGGACTTTGGTCCTACGCACAGGTAGCCAAGGAAGCCGTTTGTCAGAGCGAATCGGCCTCGCCGATTCAATTGTTGGAGATGGTTCGGATGCTTGATGCGATCGAGGGTGTTTGGTCAACCAACGGCTTCCGTACCGAGCCTTCTTGTCGGGCAAGCCCGCGCGATGCCAGTGCGGCAAAGACGTAGGCGCCCGCCAGGGCGCCAAAGCCCTTCCAGATGTGGGTCCACTGCACATCGCCTCCGAACAACTTCGAAAAATGACCGATGGCCAGGTAAATGTGCACGATGGCGATGACCACTGCCGTGAGCGGGCGTAGCACAAAGACGGGCAGAGGCAATACAAAGCCCCATCGCATGGCGTTATGAGCTTTCAGTTGGAAGAGCCGAACAACTCGACGGTCGCGAAGGGCTCCGCCGACCACGGTCGGAAGCGATTGAGCGTAAACTTCGTCGGCTTTCCGGGTTGCACGTCCACTAGCAGGTAGTTGTATTCCTCCTTGGGCGGTTGGCCTTTCCAGTATAAGTCCTCCGGGTAGCCTGCGGGCACTTTGAAGGTCGTGCGACCCGGGAGGATGGGATCCTGTTCCGCACCGCCACCACCGAGCACCAAGTATTTCACGCCGTCCGTTTCATAACACTCGGTCGTGTGGACATGGCCGTTGAAGACGACGATGTCGAGATCCTTGGCATAGGAGGCGAGAATCTTGTGCGGATTCTGCGCCTCCGGGATCGGGCCCATGCCGGCGCGGCAGAAGGCCGGGGCGTGGAAGGAGATAAAGACTTTCTTCGTGCCGGCGGCCTTGGCTTCGTCGAGCCACTGCTTTAACTCCTTAATCTGGGCCTCGTAGGCCGGCCGAGTGGCATCCCAGCTCGAGGGCTGGCGATAGTCATATTTGCCGGTCCAGAGGAAGATAAAGCGGACACCGTTGAAATCGAACTTGTAGATGAGTCGCTTGTCCGAGACGCCGAACTTATTCAAATAGGGAAATGCCGCGAGGAGGCCTTGCACGTCGGTGTCGTTCCATACTTCGTGATTACCCACGGCGGGGTAAACGCGGCCCGGCAATCCGGCGCCCAGCATCTGCGCGTCGGGCGCGGGCATCTGCTTGAGCACGTCTTCATAGACTAGCTTCCAGTAAGGGTTCTCGGAGGGTTTGGCGCCCTGGTTGCCCCACCAAACCATATCACCGGTGTTGAGAACGAACCTGGCCTGACCGTTCTTGACTGCATTCACGATCCCGCGGGCGACCCATTCGCCACCATGCAGCCGGAACATCACTCGGCGTACGCCCGGCAGCAGTTTTATGTCCTCGACCGAGGCCTCGGTGACCCAGCCCTTGTCCACCGTCAACGTCATCACTTCGCTGCGGCTCATAAAGGGCATGACAATCTGCGCGAGTTCCTTGGTGGCCGGGTCGTAGGTAAGTTTGACATCCTTCTGTACGACCGCTGCCGCGATCTTTTCCGGCATGACTAATTCGAACATATCGACAACGAGTTTGATCGCCTCTTGCTTCTGATTCTCGCCGGGCGGGAGATACATCATCGAGCGCGAGTCGCCATAGACGGCAAAGGAGAATCCGGCGCCAGGCGGTGCAGCCAGTGCTGGCGTTTGTGCGTGGGTGGTGGTGGGGCTAGCCAGGGCAATCGCCAGCAGAGCAAAGGTGCCAAGCACGGTCGAACCTTCACTGAATAGTTTGCTTTTCATTTTTGCCTCCTGATTGTTTTCATTTGTCCGTTGGACGGCCACTCGCAGCGCGCAGGCCAGCCAATTCCCCCTTTGGTTTGCGCGGAGTAATGGCCATCTAACGCGCATGTTGCTCCCCGCGTAGGTTGAGGCGCAATTGGACTTTGGTCGTACGACTTTTCTCCAATTAACGCGACCGCGGAGCGCGCCCGAAATTGCCGCCGTTGCCTATGGGACTTTGGTCCTATGAAGTGACAGCTGAGAAAGGCGGTTTTTCAGATTGGTGATAAGGGTCAGTCTTTGTTTGCGCCTTCGGACAGTTTCGTCATTGCATCATCCAGCGAGAAGCTGCCGCCTTTCTGGCTCGGCGGGTACTCCCTGAACGACGCGAGGAATTGCCCGACATATTGCTGTGCCGGCACTAAAACGAAGGCGTGATCGACCCGCCACTTGCCGTAACTGATGCTTTCGTGGTCAGCGGTCTCGAACGGATCAGAGCGCAGATTGAACAGCTTGGGGAACCGCAGCGGCACGAAGGGATCCTGCCAGACATCCAGACCGGTAGCGCGCTGTTCGGCAAAGACGATCTTGTACTGCTGGTAACGCAACCCGACGAGTGAGCCGTCGTCGTTGAAGTAGAAAAACTCTTTGCGCGGGTCGGGCGCTTTTTCAGCCAGTGTGTCAGAGATGTTGTAACCGTCGAGATGAACCTTAAACGTTTTGGCCCCGACTTTCATTCCCTTGAGTAACTGTTCCTTCACGTCGGGCACGCCGGCGGCCGCGAGGAGCGTGGGCAGCATATCTTCGTGCGAGAAGATGTCGTTGAAGACGGTGCCGGGTTTGATCACGCCGGGCCAGCGGATGGCGCAGGGTACGCGGTAGGCACCTTCCCAGTTACTGGCTTTTTCGTTACGGAATGGCGACGTGCCACCGTCCGGCCAGGAGAACTTCTCCGCGCCGTTGTCGGTGGAATACATCACGATGGTGTTCTCTTCGAGACCGAGTTCCTTCAGCTTGTCGAGCAGCAGACCGACATCATAATCATGCTCCATCATGCCGTCGGGATAGACGCCGAGGCCGGTCTTGCCTTCCCATTTTGGGCTGAGATGCGTCCAGATGTGCATCCGCGTGGCGTTCCACCAGAGGAAGAACGGCTTGTCCGCCGTCTTCGCGTCAGTCATGAAACTTAGCGCCTCGTTAGTGAACTCATCGTCCACGGTTTCCATGCGCTTGATCGTCAATGGACCGGTCAGATCGATTTTTTGCGTGCCATCCGGGTTGGCCCAGGTGTGGAGGACGCCGCGCGTGCCGTACTTCTTGATCATCTCCGGATCCTTGAAGTAATCCGGATGCTCCGGTTCTTCCTCGGCGTTGAGGTGATAAAGCGAGCCGTAAAACTCGCCGAAGCCGTGCGCCGTGGGCAGATGTTCGTCACGGTCGCCGAGGTGATTCTTGCCGAATTGTCCGGTGACATAACCCTGGGCCTTGAGCAGATCGGCAATCGTCACATCGCGTGCCTGCAATCCTTCCTTCGCGCCCGGCAAGCCGACTTTGAGCAGGCCGGTGCGGAAGCCCGACTGGCCGGTGATGAAGCACGAGCGGCCGGCGGTGCAGCTTTGCTGGCCGTACGAGTCGGTGAACAATCCGCCTTCCTTTGCGATGCGGTCGATGTTCGGAGTCTTATAACCCATCATGCCTTGGTTATAGGCGCTGAGGTTCCAATACCCAATGTCGTCGCCCCAAAGGATAAGGATGTTGGGTTTCTTGCCTGCTGCGCCGGAGCCTGGCGCCGGCGAGTCCGCCGCCTGCGCCGGGACACCGACGACGGCTGCCAGTCCTGTAGCTAACATAAGAAGCGCTCGTTTTAAGATACGTTTCATTCTTTGCCTTTCTGCCTTCGCGGGTGAATTCGCGGGCCGCCTCGTGTGAGACGGCCCGTGCTTTTCACAACTGAACCGATGAAATGCTTGCGACTTGGTAAAATCTTGCGTTTCCAGAGTGGCGGGCGGCCCTTGCGCGCCGCCCGATTGTGAAGGTCATGACCTTAGTTGCCTGCGGCGGCCTTCGCTGCCGCCATTTTCTTTTCCAATTCTGCCTTCAACGCGGACATATTGAAGCTCGCGCCTTCTTGCATCGGCGGGTATTCGAGAAAGGTTTGGGCATATTTTCCGACCTCTTGCTGCGCAAAGACGAAGCGCCAGAACTCAAAAGCGAACCAGTTGTAATAGGCGATCGATCCGTTGTCTTTACCGTTGAACATTCCTAAACGCTCGAACGGGTCGAGGCGGAGGTTGGTGAGAATCGGCCAATCCACTTTCACGGTAGCACCAAGCCAGCCGCCGGGTTGGTCAGTGAAACGATATTTGAAGTCGTTGATTCGCACGGCCGCAAGCGTGCTCTCAGTGAAGTAGAATATCTCGTGGCGGGCCGATAGGCCTTTACCGGTGATCGCATCCATCTGGTTATAACCATCGAGATGAACCTTGTAGTTCTTGTCCCCGAGTTGTTTTCCCTTGAGCAGTTCCTGGCCGATGTTGGGATTGCCTGCCGCAGCGACAAAGGTGGGGAACCAGTCCAACCCGGAGAAGATTCCGTTCTGGATCGAGTCCGCCGGCACCTGACCAGGCCAGCTCAGGATGCAAGGCGCCCGAAAGCCACCTTCCAGTCCCGTCCCCTTGCCGCCGGCGAATGGCGTGTTGCCGCCGTCGGGCCAGGTAAAGTTCTCCGTGCCGTTGTCCGTGGTGAACACGATCATGGTGTTGTCTTCGAGACCATTGTCCTTGAGATACTTCATCACCGAGCCAACGATGTCGTCGAGCTGCGCCATCCCGGCTTCCTCGATCGACCAGCCATTGTCGGAGTTGCGCATCTTTTCATACTTGTCCGAGAGATGCGTTACTACGTGCATGCGGGTCGGGTTAAGCCAGAGGAAGAACGGTTTGCCATCTGCCTTGGCCTTATCAGTGAACTTGAGCGCGAGGTCGAGGATCTCATCGTCGACCGTCTTCATCCTTTCCGGATAAAGCGTGCCCGCGTCCTCGATCTTCTGTTTGCCGATTTTGCCCCAGCGCGGCATCACCGTCGCATCGTCCGTATCGGTCGCCCATGAGTGGACCATGTTGCGCGGGCCAACCTGGGACAATAGATTCTGGGGATAGTTAGGGTGGGCCGGATCTTCCATCGCATCGAGGTGATAGAGGTAGCCGAAGAACTCATCGAACCCGTGGACGGTGGGGAGGAACTTATTGAGGTCACCGAGGTGGTTCTTACCGAACTGCCCGGTGGCGTAACCCATGGATTTGAGTGCCGTGGCGATGGTCGGCGCCGCATCGGGCATGCCGATCGGCGAACCTGCCTGACCGACCGTGGTCAGCCCTGTGCGGATGGGCAATTCGCCGGTGATAAAATTAGCACGTCCTGCCGTGCAACTCGCTTCGGCGTAATAGTCGGTGAAGAGCATGCCGCCTTTGGCGAGCCGATCCAGGTTTGGCGTCCGTCCGGCCATCATGCCCCGGCTGTAGGCGCCGATGTTCCAGATGCCGATGTCATCACCCATGATGACAACGATGTTGGGTTTCTTATCCGCCGCCTGTGCCGGAGGCACAGCGCACACCAGCGCCGTTACAGCGGCTAGTATGACAAGGCCGCTATTAATTGGTCTTAGTTTCATTTATATTATCTCTGTCTGGTTTCTTGGTTTTGGTATTTCCGCTCGTTTGCTCCTTGGAAATACCTTGTTTCGCTGGTGAATTCGCGGACCGCCTCGTGAGAGACGGCCCGCGCGTTTCACAACCGAACCGATGAAGTGGTTGCTTTTGTCTTTTCTGCTTTCGCTGGTGAAGTCACGAGCCGCCTCACGAGAGGCGACCCGTGTGTTTCACGATCGAAAGATTGCCCTGATCAACTCAGCGCCATCCCCATCCGCCATATCCGCCCCAGCCGCCCCAGGCGCCCCAATTCATGGTCGCCATCTGGTTCATTTGTGCGGCCTCCAGGTTCTGATTACTCAGGTGCTGGGCCAGACGGAGCTGTTGGTAAGCTTGATACTGTTCGGCTCCACCAACATAGGCCTGGTTGTTCGCCACGTCCGGCAGGACGTAATATCGCTTCCCCTTGTAGTCGACCGGCGTCACTTTGTCTGCCGGGAGTTGGGAAAGGATGGTCTGCTGCTGCGCATTTGCCGGCGTGATGACTTTGAAGCCGGCCGCAACAGCCAGGTTCTGTTTTTCCTGAGTCTCACTGGCGCAGCTCACCGCGAATACGCCAAGCGCAATCACGATGAAGAACTTCAGTGTCGTAAGTGTCTGTCTCATTTCTTTGGTTCTTTCTAGGTTTTCGGTTGTGTTAGTTCTGGGTTTTATCGGGAAGGTGTTCTAGCGTCTCTGGGTGGCTCGCAGTCACCTTTCAATCGAGCCCGTGCGCTCATTTCATGATCGAAGGAATCCGGTCTGGCGGATAGGTCAGCTCAGCGCCACCCCCAGCCACCATACCCGTACCAGCCGCCCCAGCCGCCCCAATTCATGGTCGCCATCTGGTTCATCTGTGCGGCTTCCAGGTTCTGATTACTCAGGTGCTGGGCCAGACGGAGTTGTTGATAGGCTTGATACTGTTCGGCTCCGCCAACGTAGGCCTGGTTGTTCTTCGCGTCTGGCAGGACGTAGTAGGTCTTACCCTTATAGTTGACCGGCGATACTTTGTCGGGCGGCAGTTGGGCGAGGAGGGCCTGATGCTCCGCAGTCTTCGGCGTGATGATTTTGAAGCCGGCTGCAATGGCCAGATTCTGTTTTTCGTGCGTGTCACTGGCGCAGCTCACCGCGAATACGCCAAGCGCAATCACGGCGAGAAACTTCAGTGTGGTTAGTGTCTGTCTCATCTCATTGGTTCTTTCTAGGTTTTCGGTTGTGCTGGTTCCGGGTATATCGGGAAGATTTTCGAGCCTCTCTGGATCGCCGGCTTCCGTCAATCAAATCTATGCGATCATTTCATGGTCGAAAAATCGACGTGCCGGATAAATCAGACTGGCTGGCCGTCAGCCTGAATCAGCTTAACGCCAACCCCAGCCGCGATACCCGTACCAGCCGCCCCAACCGCCCCAATTCATGGTCGCCATCTGGTTCATCTGGGCGGCTTCCAGGTTCTGATTACTCAGGTGCTGGGCCAGACGGAGCTGTTGGTAGGCTTGATACTGTTCGGCTCCGCCAACGTAGGCCTGGTTGTTCGCCACGTCCGGCAGGACGTAGTAGGTCTTGCCTTGGTAATTGACCGGCGTCACTTTGTCCGGCGTCAGCTGCGTAAGGATGGTATGCTGTTCCGCAGTTTTCGGCGTGATGATTTTGAAGCCGGCTGCGATGGCCAGGTTTTGCTTGTTTTCAGCCTCACTGGCGCAACTCACCGAGAGTACGCCAAGCGCAATCACGGTGAGAAACTTCAATATGGTTAGTGTCTGTCTCATCTCTTTGGGTCTTTCTAGGCTTCCGGTTGTGTTGGTTCTGGGTAACGGGAGAAAGGATTTGTCCGCCCACCTTCCGAATTTACGGATTGCTTGGTCGCCAGAGAGTACGCGGTGTATGAAAGCAGTTTGTGCTTTTCGGCACGGAGGAGTGAAGCCTCAAAACAGTACCGTTGCGGCCGGCCGGCCGGACGGCGTTCATCTTGCGATGCGGCCACGCTCTCTTCAGCGCAGCACGTTCGAATGGTTTGCGGTTGTTCCAAGCTCTGTTTTCTCCAAATCGTCCGTCCCGCCTGCGTTCCGTAACGAGGATTCAAGAGAGAGACTTGGCCAGATTCCGCGGCGTTGCCTATGGGACTTTGGTCCCATACGGCATGCAACTTCCGATCCGGTCGGTGAAAACGCTGTTATTATTTGGCGGTTTGCTCGACCTGAACGCCTGCGCCAACCGGGAACCGGTAATAGCTGATCTTTGGGGGGTGGGAGCGTTCCCGGAACATTGATCGCACCCGTTTTGAAAAAGGGGGACGTCCAGCCGATACGACTCGGCCCAAGCGTCTAGGGTCCGTGGCAGCAGACCCCCTGCTTCGGGGCGGCGCACTCAATTTCGTTTGATAGGGGCACTAGTGCGCCGGGCCCTCGCGGCTGGCGTAATAGGCCGTTACTTCAGCCAGAGTGAGTGCGCCATCGTGATCCGTGTCCGCCTCCCGCATGATGTCAATCACGACACCGCTAGCGCGCCCATAGGCGATCGCTTCCTCCATCGTCACGATCCCATCGTTGTTTGCGTCACGCTTCTTGAAATCCGCGCTGCGCGTGGGATCGCCGCCGATCCATTCCTCCAACGTCATACGGCCGTCATGGTTTGAATCGCGCGCAACAAAAACCCGGATGACAATAAAATCGCTCGCTTCGTCGCGGGACAACTTTCCGTCGTGATTCGCGTCAGCCGGGCTGAAGGCATCGGCTCCAGCGGGGACAACAGTTTGTGGTGGCGGCGTGATTCCATTCGCCGGAAAGGCAAAGAGGGCGACAGCCGCGAGCACAAGGATGACGCCTCCAGGGTGGCGGATCAAAGAGCGACAATTGCGTGCGAAAATTTGGATAATTGGCTTCATAAGATTTGGTTTGTTTCGGCTCTCTATACGGAAAGTAAAGAGGCAATCAATCCGGCAATTCCAAAATGCGACGAACCTCCGCGATGGCCTGTGGGTTGCGGGGCGAGCTGTGGTTTGAGGGAACGATCAGCTCCGATTGCGCGCCCTCCAAATGTGAACTCCAATAGGCCACGACGCCGTCACTGCTCTGCGGGGTGTCACCGCGCCCGCGATCGCCAATGATGGAATAATAGGGGATGCCCGGCGTGATCCGGAGGTTGTTCACTTCGACGACAAACCGGTTCTTTGGAGAAAGCGTATCGATGCTGTTGGGGAATCGTTTGATGGTCGGCGCCCCCGGACCGGTTGCCGCTGCGGAGATCACCGTGATCGGAATGGTCGCGACCATCACCGGCATTCTAACCAGGCTTGCGCCAATGCGGCCGACCCAATTGGTGGCCAGATCGGCTCCGCGATGAGGCGCCGACATGAATATGACGCGTTGGACATCGGTTCGATGATTAAAAATAAGCGACTCTTCAAGGATCTGGCGCTCCCGGCCGGAAATGGGTGTTTGCGCGGGCGGTTTCCCAAAGCGGGACAGCCAAAGCTTGTCGCCCGCATCGGTAATCATGAGCCGGCTGATCATCCCGCCCATGCTGTGACCAATGAGCACGATGCGTTTGTGATGGGGAAAAGCGTGTGCGACCCCATCCAGTTCGTGGCGAAAAAGAGCCGCCGAGTAGGGGTACGGGTATCCGCTCGGATAGCTGTAAACCCAGAACTGATAGCGGCGGCGAATCTCGGGGTCGGCGCGCAGAGCGTTGATCATCGGCGCCCAACTCGCCGGCGTGTCCTGCAGGCCATGAACAAAAATCACCGGCGTACGATTGGGATCGTATGGCTGTAATCGTGTCAGCCGCGCGGTGTCGGCATATTTGTCCGGGCGTAGAAGCCGGACGAGCCCGAGCTTGTCTGGTCGTTCAGTAACTAACCCGAGTGCAAGCGGAGCGGAAAAATCGGCCGCGAGGGGGAGGGTATGCCCGTTCAAACTGACCTTGTCCGTCGAGAATGGCTCCATGAACTCGATTCGTGCCCGGTGATTGTCGAAGCGAATGATCGCGGTGGCGGCCGCAAAAAGGCGCCGCGACGCGTAACTCTTGCGGAAATCGATTTTTTCTTCGCGCCCCATGGCGACGACAGGCGCGCCGACGCCGGGAACAGTGATGCGCTTTTCAAAGTAGGTTCCTCCGATGACGATCGAGTCGGCTGGAACAATATTGTAATTGGCCGGATCGCGATCCGCGGCGCGATGTCGAATCGCGGTTACGAGATATTCTCCATCCGGCGAGGGCACCGCGAGAGACTTGTTCCACGGATCAAGCGGAGTGTGTTCAACGACTTCGATGCAGCGTGCGACCGCGAAGTTATAAAGGTCGCGGGCTCCTCGGTCGGTCGGATGATGACCCAACTCGTCGTAAGCCGAATGGGCCAAAGCGAGGTAAGCGCCGAGTGCGCGCAACGGATCAGAGCGCTGCAGTTTTTCCGCGTCTTGCAGTTGGCGATCGGCCGCATTCAATTCGCTTCCCTGGATTCCGACAGGCGCGAAATGCGGGGTTGTTTGTTTAACCGTCGCGATTTGCGCGCAGCTACTCAGGATGAGGGCTGCAACGAACGGTTTTATTATGCCAACAAGCTTATTCATGACGATTGCCGCCCGGACAGTCCGTTGGCGAAGTTCATGTTAGCGGAGACCGGGCAGCGTGCAATCTACCCAGTATAGTAGCTTCAGGAAATCGACCTATTAGCGTTAGAATGTGAGGACTTCAACCGGAACGCCAAGCCATTTTGCGGCCGCGCTGCGTTCCGTAAACAAAGCCACCTCAAGCGGCGAATAATCGGTCAACATGGCATGTAATTTGGCGTAATGGGTCGTGGCTGGGCTGGTAACCCAAAAGGCGGACTTAACGGGTGGATGCCGAGCATAGACAAGGCGACGGTGCAGCGCGACGTGAAAAACGAACTTGAAATTGAGATCCACCGCGTCGAGGGCAGTTGTGTCGCAGAATCGGTTGAAGGGCGCGCTGGCTCTGGCTTCCGCAGCGTCGATAAAGGCCACCATTTCGCTCACAATGGCCTCGTTCAGAATCCCATGTGGTTGCCAAAGCAGGAGAGACAGGTCCTTGCGGAAAGATACGTGAGCAGGAAGTCTCATCTAGTTAGCTTGGCGCCAGTGTATTGGTTTAGTTCGCTCCCATTGATTCTGTTCAATTGTACTAGCTGCGACCGTTGCCGATCGTGTACCAAGGATGCTTTCCATCGCATCCCTTCCAGTGAAACCGGGAACTAAGTCTTCACAGTTCGCTCGGACGGATTGATCAGGTTGAAGACGAGGGCGGCCACCACGGCCGCGGCGAAATTCGCCGCGAGATAAATCCAGATGTTGCTCCAGCTGGCAAGGCCGAGGATGGAAATGCCGACCGCAACCGCGGGATTGAACGCTCCGCCGGAAATGTCGCCGACTGCGAACGCGCCGGTCATCACCGTCATTCCGATTGCCAGGCCGTAGAAGGAATTACCCGAGGTATCCTCGGCTGTGGCCGAGTTGAGAACCACATAGACGAGCGCAAAGGTAAAGAGAAATTCCGCCACCAACGCGGGCCCGATTTTTGGTACCATCGGGGTTATGACGATCCCGGCACGGAGAAACTTCACGGTCGCGGCGGCCGCAGCCGCCGCCAGGAGCTGGGAAATAATGTAAGGGATCGCATCTGTTACCGTGACCTTGCCGCGAATCAGGACCCCGAGCGTTACCGCCGGATTGTAATGCCCGCCCGAAATGTGACCACCGGCGTAAACCATTACCATCAGCGCGGCGCCGATGGCGAGCGGTGCAATTACCCCCGGAATGGCACCGACCACTGTGCAACCGATGGTCAGGACGAGGAAGAAGGTTCCAATGAATTCTGCGATGTATTTATTCATAATTTAAAGGTGCTGATGGTGTCGCTGCTCCCAACCTGGTTGCAACATCAAAATAATCTTTCGCAAAGGAGCCCTGGCGCCAATTATTTCACTTTGGCGTTTCCGAGTTCAACATTGGGAACGCCGCCTTCAGCTTCCTCTCGGCTTTGATGCCGCGAAGGGTCTCTTCCAGGACGTTCGCTGGATTAAACGACGGCGGGAACGAGCGTGGCGGAAATTCCTTGAACGTCGCGACGAACTTAAAGACGTCGTCCATCATGCCATAAGCACTGCCGACGTGGTTGAGCTGCCAGTCCCAGAAGGTATTGGAGGTAATGTCCGCACGTTCGTAGGGATCCTGCATCAGGTTGAAGATTTTTTGCAGGCGTAGGGTGGTGAAGGGCTCGGCCCAAACACCCAACGTCCCTTCCTTGCGCTGCTCCGAGAAGACGTACTTGTAGTCGCCTTGTCGCATCGCGACGAGCAGGCCGTCATCGTCCGAATAGAAAAACCTGTCACGTGCGCTCTTCACGCCGTTGTTGTTGGCCGCGGTGCCGCTCACTTCACGTAGAAACTTGGACTGGTCGTATCCGTCGAGATGAACTTTGTAGGTCCTGCCGTTGGCAGTGTAGCCCTTCAACAATTTGCCTACGATGTCAGACTCCCCGGCGGCGGCGCAGAATGTTGGGATCCAGTCGTTGTGACTCATTAATTCGTTAGTCACGGTGCCCGGTTTGATTACCCCCGGCCAGCGGACGAGACAGGGAACGCGAAAGGCGCCCTCCCAGTTGGTGTTCTTTTCGGAGCGAAACGGTGTCATCGCGCCGTCTGGCCAGGAGTTCATATGCGGGCCATTGTCGGTGCTGTAGACGACGATGGTGTTGTCGGCGATGCCCATGTCGTCAAGCGCCTTGAGCAGTGTGCCGACGGTATCGTCGTGCTCGATCATGCCATCGATATATTCGCTGTCGCCGTGCTTGTAGCGACCCCGATGCTCAGGCCTGACATGGGTGCGCAAATGCATGCGGGTTGCGTTGAACCAGCAGAAGAACGGCTTCCCGGCGGCATACTGACGTTTCATGTACTCGATCGCGGCGGCCGAAGTCTCGTCGTCGATCGTTTCCATCCGCTTCTTGGT
>Ga0207691_10002695_pt1 | contig 17372 bp, 13 predicted proteins | sample KBSM13metaG_FD_184327 | JGI IMG/M metagenome (GOLD analysis project Ga0207691, IMG submission 184327) | Miscanthus rhizosphere microbial communities from Kellogg Biological Station, Michigan, USA - KBS M1-3 metaG (SPAdes) (version 2) | ecosystem: Host-associated > Plants > Roots > Rhizosphere >... | reverse complement strand
GATGGCTCGCGGCCTGGGGACCGAGCACGTGGAAGAGCGGATCGAGGAGCGGCAGGTCGATCACCTGGCCCTTGCCGCCGTTCACTTCCACCTCGCGCAGCGCGATGAGCACGGCCGACGCGCCATACAGGCCCGCGTACGAGTCCGCCATGTACATGGGCGGCAAGACCGGCTCGCGGTCGGCGAAGCCGTTGAACGACGCGAAGCCGGAGATGCCTTCCACGAGCGTGCCGAAGCCGGGACGCCGGCGATACGGCCCGCTCTGCCCCCACCCGGAGATGCGCACGATGACGAGCCGCGGGTTGCGCTCGAGCAGCACCTCGGGCGCGAGGCCCATCTTCTCCAGCGTGTCGGGCCGGAAGCTCTCGACGAACGCGTCGGATTTCTCCACGAGCTTGAGGAGCAGCTCGCGCGCCTCGGGCTTGCGCAGCTCGAGCGCCAGGCTCTTCTTGTTGCGCGCGTAGAGCTTCCAGTTGGTCTGGACATCCTTGGTGCGCCAGGCGCGCAGCGTGTCTCCCGCGGCGGGCTCGACCTTCACCACCTCCGCGCCGAAGTCGGCGAGCAGCCCCGTGAGGGTGTTGCCGGCGACGAGGCGCGAAAGATCGAGGACGCGCACGCCATCGAGGGGACCCTTTCTCCCCGGCGTGTATTCCTTGCGCTTCAACACGGCGTTACTCGGCCTTGATATTGGCGTCCTTCGCGACCTTCTTCCAGCCTTCGATCTCGGACTTGATCGTGGCGGCGAACTGCGTCGGCGACATGATCACGGGCTCGGCGCCCTCGCGCAGGAACACTTCCTTCATCTCCGGCGTGGCGAGGATGCGGTTCACGTCGGCGTTGATCTGCGCGACGATCTCCGGCGGCGTCTTCGGCGGGGCGAGGATGCCCCACCACAGCTCGAAGCTGTAGCCCGCGGCGCCCATGCCGGCCACGGGCTGCAGGTCGGGCACGACCTGCGAGGGCCCCTTGCTCGTCACGCCCAGGCCGCGGACTTTTCCGGACTTCACGTGCTGGTAGATCGACGGCGCGCTTGCGATCAGCACATCGACGTGGCCGCCGATGACGTCGGTGACCGCGGGCGCCATGCCCTTGTAGGGCACGTGCGTCATCTTGATGTGCGCGGCCTCCATGAGCAGCTCGGTGGCGAAATGGTTGGTGCTGCCCTGCCCCGACGAGCCGTAGTTGAGCTTGCCCGGGTCCTTGCGCGCAAGACTGAAGAGCTCGAGCGTGGTCCTGGCGGGCACGTGGTTCGCGACCGTGAGCAGCATCGGTCCCTTGGCCACCATCGCCACCGGCGAGAAGCCGTTCACCGGGTCGAAGGGCAGGTTGGGCTGGATCGCGGCGTTGGTCGTGAAGGACGAGGAAAGAAGGCAGATCGTGTAGCCATCCGGCGCCGCGCGCGACACGTACGTCGCGCCGATGTTTCCGCCCGCGCCGGGCTTGTTCTCGATGATCACGGGAAGCTTCCACGCGTCGGAGAGCTTCTTGCCGATCTCGCGCGCGAACGTGTCGTTCGATCCGCCCGGCGGATACGGCACGACGATCGTCACCGGCTTCGCCGGAAACTTCTGCTGCGCGAAACCGGTGTGGGACACCATGATCGCCACGGTGGCCGCGGCTGCCGCGGCAATGCGAATCACGTTCATTGGAGAGTGCTCTCGTCTGGAGGGATGAGTCGGAGTTTGCGCGCGAGCGCGAGGATGGCCTCGGCGCGGCGAACGAAGGGGGCGTCGACCATCCTGCCGTTCACGGTGAATGCGCCCACGCCGCGCGCTGCCGCGTCGCGGGCCGCCTCGACCACCTTCAGCGAGTGGGCGATCTCCACGTCGCTGGGACGGAATACGGCGTTGGCGAGCGCGATCTGCGTGGGATGGATGCAGCTCTTGCCGAGGTAGCCCAGCCGGCGCGACGCCTCGGCCTCCCGCTTGTAGCCTTCCTGGTCCTTGATGTTCGCCCACGCGCCGTCGTAGGCCCACACCCCCGCTTCGCCCGCGGCGATGCGGATGTGCAGGAGGCACGCCTCGATCATCGCCGAGTTGTAGCGGTCGATGTCGAGCGGCTCGATGAGATCGCCCCAGCCCGCCTGCAATCCGATGACGCGCGGGCTCGCGGTGGCGAGCTCGGCGGCAAGGCGATACGCGCGCGGTGATTCGATGTTCACGAGGATCGCCGCGGGCACCGGCACGCGCGCCTCGCGCTCGGCCATCGCCATGGCGCGCGCGCATTTCTTCACGTCATCGGCCGTTTCGGGCTTGGGCAGGTTCACGATGTCCAGCCCGGGTCCCGTGATGGCGGCGATGTCGGCGGCGAAATGGGGCGTCTCCAGCCCGTTCACGCGCACGATGATCGTCTTGCCGTGGTTCTCGGGCAGCGCTCGAAGGAAGCGCGCCACCTCCTTGCGCGCCGTGTCCTTCATCGATTCGTCGACCGCATCCTCGAGGTCGAAGGAGAGGCCGTCGGCCTCGCTCGCCATCGCCTTGGCGAAGAGCTCGGGCCGGGAGCCCGGCACAAAGAGTTTGCTGCGCACGCGCGTTCCTTACAGGTTCCTGATGATCGCCTGGGTGAATTGCTTCGTGTTGGCCTTGCCGCCCAGGTCGCCGGTGCGGATGTTGTCCTTGTTGAGCGTCGCGTCCACGGCCTTGCGCACGCGATCGCCCTTGTCCTTCATGCCGACGTGGTCGAGCATCATCGCGCCGGACAGGATGAGCGCGATCGGGTTGGCGATGCCCTTGCCGGCGATATCCGGGGCGGATCCGTGCACCGCCTCGAAGATCGCCGCGTCGGCGCCGATGTTGCCCGCCGGCGCCATGCCCAGGCCGCCCACGAGTCCCGCGTTGAGATCCGAGAGGATGTCGCCGAAAAGGTTCGTCGTGACGATCACGTCGAACTGCCACGGGTTCATCACGAGCTGCATCGCGCACGCGTCGATGATCCGCTCGTCGCACGTGATGCCCTTAGACTCGTACTTCTTCGCCACTTCCTTGCCGGTCTCGAGGAAGAGGCCCGTCAGCGCCTTCAGCACGTTCGCCTTGTGCACGAGCGTGACCTTCTTGCGTCCGTGCTTCGCCGCGTAGTCGAACGTGAACTCGCAGATGCGCCGGCCGCCCGCGCGCGTGTTCACGCCCGAAGCCACGGCCACCGCATGCGGATCGTCCCCGATCGGGATGTAGTGCTCGAAGCCCACGTAGAGGCCCTCGAGGTTCTCGCGCACCAGGATGATGTCGATGTTGTCGAAGCGCCCGCCTGGAATGAGCGTGCGCGCCGGGCGCAGGTTCGCATAGAGATGGAATTCCTCGCGCAGGCGCACGTTGGAGGAGCGGAAGCCGCCGCCCACCGGCGTGGCGAGCGGGCCCTTCAGCGCGAGGCGCGTGTGCCGGATGCTCTCGATGGTCGAGGGCGGCAGCGGATCCTTGTGCTTGTTCAGCCCGGCCACGCCGGCCTCGTGCGTTTCCCAGACGAACGGCGCGCCGACCGCTTCGAGCACCTCGAGGGTCGCCGCGCTCACCTCGGTGCCGATTCCGTCACCGGGGATGAGGGTCGCGGGAATTTTCTGCGGGGAGTTCATCGTGACTATCCTAGTATGATTCCCAAGATTATGACCGACGAGAAAGACAAGGGACTCGAGAAGGGTCTCACGAGCTACGGCGACCGGGGTTTCTCCCTCTTCCTGCGCAAGGCGTTCATCAAGGGCGCGGGCTACACGGACGACGCGCTCACGCGTCCGGTCATCGGGATCGTCAATACCGGCAGCGCCTACAACCCGTGCCACGGCAACGCGCCGCAGCTCATCGAGGCGGTGAAGCGCGGCGTGATGCTCGCGGGCGGCCTGCCCGTGGACTTCCCGACGATCTCGATCCACGAGAGCTTCGCGCACCCGACCAGCATGTACCTGCGCAACCTCATGTCGATGGACACGGAGGAGATGATCCGCGCGCAGCCCATGGACGCGGTGGTGCTGATCGGCGGCTGCGACAAGACGGTGCCGGCGCAGCTCATGGGCGCGGCATCGGCGAACGTGCCGTGCATCGAGCTCGTCACGGGCTCCATGCTCACCGGCTCGCACCAGGGCGAGCGTGTCGGCGCGTGCACCGACTGCCGCCGCTACTGGGGACGCTACCGCGCCGAGGAGATCGACTCCGACGAGATCTCACGCGTTAACGACCAGCTCGTGGCGAGCGTCGGCACGTGCTCGGTGATGGGCACGGCGAGCACCATGGCGTGCATCGCCGAGGCGCTCGGCATCGCGCTGCCGAGGAGCGCTTCCGCGCCCGCCGTCACGGCCGATCGCATCCGCGTGGCCGAGAAGACCGGCACGACGGCGGTTGCGATGGCGAAGTCGAAGCTCACGCCCGACAAGATCCTCACCGAGAAGGCGTTCGAGAACGCGCTTCGCGTGCTGCTCGCCATCGGCGGCTCGACCAACGGCCTCATCCATACGACCGCCATCGCGGGACGCCTCGGCATCCACATCGATCTCGCGCGCGTGGACGCGATGGGCCGCGACACGCCCGTGCTGGTGGACCTGAAGCCCTCGGGCCAGCACTACATGGAGGACCTGCATCGCGCCGGCGGGCTGCCCACGCTGCTGCGGGAGCTCAAGCCCCTCCTCCACCTGGACGCCATGACGGTGACCGGCCGCACGCTCGGCGAGGAGATCGACGATTGCGGCGCGCCATTCCCGCAGGGCGTGGTGCGCCCGTTGTCGAATCCCATCTATCCGCAGGGCGGCATCGCCGTGCTGCGCGGCAATCTCGCGCCGGGTGGGGCGATCATCAAGCAATCGGCGGCGGACCCCAAGCTCATGAAGCACGAGGGCCGGGCGGTCGTGTTCGAGAACGCCGAGGACATGGCGAAGCGCGTGGACAGCGATGCGCTCGACGTGAAGGCCGACGACATCCTCGTGCTGAAGAGCATCGGCCCGAAGGGCGCGCCAGGAATGCCCGAAGCCGGATACCTCCCGATCCCGAAGAAGCTCGCGCGCCAGGGCGTGAAGGACATGGTGCGGATTTCCGACGGCCGAATGAGCGGCACGGCCGCGGGCACGATCGTGCTGCACGTGACGCCCGAGTCCGCGACCGGAGGCCCGCTCGCGTGGGTGCGCACGGGCGATCGCATCCGGCTCGACGTGGAAAAGCGCGAGCTGATGCTGCTCGTCGCCGACGACGAGATGAAGAAGCGCAGGGAAGCGAGCCCGGTGCACGAGCCCAAGGCCGCGCGCGGGTACCTCAAGCTGTTCCTGCAATCCGTGACGCAAGCCGATCAAGGCGTCGACTTCGATTTCCTGCGGAAGTAGATGACTCATTTAGAGCTGGTCAACCTGACCAAGCGTTACGGCGACGTTGTCTCCGTCGACGCCATCGACCTCGCCGTCGAAAAGAGCGAGTTCATCTGCCTCCTGGGCCCCTCGGGCTGCGGCAAGACCACGACGCTGCGCATGATCGCGGGCTTCCTCGAGCCCGACGGCGGCGAGATCCGCGTGGGCGGCAAGGTGGTCTCGTCGGGCGCGTCCGTCGTGCCGCCCGAGCGGCGCAACATGGGGATGATCTTCCAGAGCTACGCGGTGTGGCCGCACATGACGGTGCGCGACAACGTGGCCTACGGCCTCAAGATGAAGAAGGTGGAGGCGGTGAAGTCGCGCGGGCAGGTGGATGCGATGCTCAAGGCCACGAAGCTCTTCGAGCTCGCCGCGCGCTATCCCTCCGAGCTTTCCGGCGGACAGCAGCAACGCGTGGCGCTCGCCCGCGCGCTGGCGCCCTCGCCCGACATCCTGCTGCTGGACGAGCCGCTCTCCAACCTCGACGCGAATTTGCGCGGCGAGATGCGCTTCGAGATCCGCCGCCTGCACGACCAGTTCCGCAACACGTCCATCTACGTGACCCACGACCAGGTCGAGGCCATGACCATGGCCGACCGCATCGTGGTGATGAACGCCGGTCGCATCGAGCAGATCGGCACGCCCACGGAGGTGTACGAGCGCCCCATGTCGAAGTTCGTCGCGCGCTTCATCGGCGCGGGCAACGTCCTGGATGCGAAGCACGTGGAAAGCAACCGCGTGGAGGTCGGCGGCACGACCCTCGAGGTCGGCCAGGGCGAGTTCGCCGGGCCCGGCCGCGACATGAGCTTCTGCGTGAAGACGCACGACATCGAGCTGCTGCCCGAGGGCCAGGCGAGCGGCGCCAACGTGCTCAAGGGCGTCGTGCGCAGCCAGGCGTACCTTGGCAGCACGCGCGATTACATCGTGGACATCGGGCAGGAGCTGCTGGTGGCGGCGCCGCCCGGTTTCAACGTCCCGCCCGGTTCCACCGTCGGCCTGCGCATGCGCGCCGACCGGCTGAGGGGTTTGGTCCGCTGAAGTCACAACAACGAGGAGGATGAGATGAGGAACATGGTTCTCGCGGCAGTTGCGGCGGCGTTCGCGCTGCCCGCGTCCGCCCAGGAGACGACGCCCGCGATGGTCGCGGCGGCGGAGAAGGAGGGAAAGGTCGTCTGGTACGCGTCGGTCGACGTGAAGGTGGCCGAGGAGGTGAAGAAGCTCTTCAAGGCCCAGTACCCCAAGATCGACGTGGAGGTCGAGCGCACCGGCTCGGAGCGCGTGCTCCAGCGCATCAACCAGGAGGCCGGCTCCAACATCTACAACGTCGACGTGGTGAACTCGTCGGACGCGTCGCACTTCCTCTTCTGGAAGCAGCAGGGCTGGCTCGCCAAGCACGTGCCGCCGGACGTGAACAGGTTCGCCGCGCAGTACAAGGACCCGGAAGGTTTCTACGCCACGTGGCGCGCGTCGCTCTCGTGCATGGCCTACAACACCAACATCGTGAAGGAAGCCGACGCGCCCAAGGGCTACAAGGACCTGCTCGACCCGAAATGGAAGGGCAAGCTCACCAAGGCGCACCCGGGCTACAGCGGCACGGCGCTCACCGGCACGTACGCGCTCGTGAAGGTGCTGGGCTGGGGCTACCTCGAGCAGCTGGCCAAGCAGGGCGTGCAGCAGCTGCAGTCCACGACGGCCACGCCGAAGAGCATCGCGAGCGGCGAGCGCGCGGTGATGGTGGACGGCAACGAGTACAACGTCTTCATCGAGATGGCCGCCAAGAGCCCGGTGAAGCCGATCTACGCCGTGGAAGGCACGCCGTTCATCGCGTCGCCCACCGCGATCTTCGCCAAGGCGCCGCACCCGAACGCCGCGCGCGTGTTCCAGAACTTCATCTACACCGCGAAAGTCCAGCAGATGATGGTGGACGTGGGCGGACAACGCTCCGCGCACCCGGACGTGAAGGAGCCCGCGGAGCGCACGCCGCTCGCGCAGATCAAGCTGCTGCCCGACGACCCGGCGGGGATGATGCCGCAGGTGGCGGACATCAAGAAGAAATACACGGCAACCTTTGGCAACTAGGCGCCGCCAGCACGGGGCCGTCGACATGACGGCCCCTTTTTCCGCGGCGATGATGGTGCTGCTGGCGGCACTCGTGCTGCTGCCGATGTACTGGCTCACGGTCACCAGCTTCACCAACGAAGCGTCGAAGGCCTGGACGCTGGAGCACTACAAGCATTTCATCAACGACGAGAGCTTCATCAAGCCGCTCGTCACGACGATGTGGACGTCGGCGGCCGTCGGGTTCCTCTGCGTCGCGTTCGCCGCGCCCATGGGCTGGCTCGTGGCGCGCACCAACCTGCCCTTCAAGCGCACCATCCGCACGCTGATCCTCGCCTCGTTCGTGACGCCGCCCTTCCTCGGCGCCTTCGCCTGGGTGCTGCTGGGCGGGCCCAATGCCGGCATCCTCAACCAGTGGTATTACGCCCTCACGGGCCTCAAGCCGTTCGAGGACGCCTCGCTCATCAACATCTTCTCCGCGTGGGGGATGGTGTTCGTGATGGCGCTCTACACGTTTCCCTACGTGTTCACGTTCGTCACGAACAGCCTCGAGCTGATCCCATCGGAGCTCGAGGAAGCCAGCGCGATCCTGGGCGCGCCGCCATGGCGCACCGCGGTGAACGTCACGATGCCGCTGGTGATGCCGGCGTTGCTGGCAGGGTTCCTCATCGCCTTCCTGCAGTCGATGACCCTCTTCGGCGCGCCGGCGATCCTGGCACTCCCCGCCGGCATCGACACGATGACCACCAAGATCTGGAGCCTCTTCCAGTTCCCGCCCCAGCTGGGCCTGGCCGCCGCCGCGTCGCTTCCGCTCCTCGTCATCACCGTGCTGTTGCTTCGCGTGCAGGCGACGATCATGGGCCGCCGCGGTTATTCGGTGATCGGCGGCAAGAGCACCGGCACGCGGCTGGCGAAGCTGGGGCCGTGGATGGTGCCGGCGATGGCGCTGTTCGTCTTCGTCCTGGCGTGCTCGATCGTGCTGCCGTACGGCGTGCTGGTGCGCACCGCGTTCGTGAAGAACTGGTCGGCGCCGCTCGCGGGCAACCTCACGCTCGACAACTGGAAGTTCGTGTTCTTCGAGTTCAGCCAGACCAAGCAGGCGCTGCTGAACACCTTCGAGCTGGGGCTCGCGGCGGCGACCGCGGGGACCGTGCTCGCGACGATGGTGGCGTACCTGAGCCTGAGGAAGCTCGTGTGGGGTCACCGCGCCATCGCATTCCTCTCGACGGCGCCGGTCGCGATCCCCGGCATCGTCCTCGCGGTGGGCCTTTTCCTGAGCTACACAAAGCCGCCCTTCGTGCTCTACGGCACGCTCGCCATCATCTTCCTCGCCTACCTCACCAAGGAGCTGCCGGTGGGCTACCAGCAGGTCGCGGCGAGCCTGAAGAGCGTGCACCCGGAGCTGGAGGACGCGAGCCGCATCTTCGGCGCGACGCGGCTGCGCGCGCTCTGGGACATCACCGCACCCCTCATCCGCAACGGCGTGATCGCGACGTGGGTGCTCATCTTCATCGGCTCGATCCGCGAGCTGTCCGCGACGATCCTGCTCTTCACCGTGAAGACGAAGACCGTGTCCGTCGCCATGTTCGACCTTCGCGAAAGCAACGACTGGGGACCCATCGCCGTGCTGTCCATCACCATGCTCGTGATCACGTTCCTCATGGTCGCGGCGATCTACCGATTCACCGACCGGAGGCCCGCATGAGCGGCCATCTTCCCGTGCTCGGCCTCATGCTCGGCGACTACACCGGCATCGGCCCCGAGCAATGCGCGCGCGTCCTCGCCGACAAGCGGCTTTCCGATGCGGCGCGCCTGGTGGTCGTGGGCGATGCGCGCGTGCTGGCGCAGGGCCAGCGCGACGCCGGCGTGCGCTTCGACTGGCGCACCTACAAGACGCCCGGCGAGATCGACTGGGCGAGCGACGACGTGCCGCTCATCGACCTGGGCAACCTGGACCCCGCGCAGGGCTTCGCGCGCGGCGTGGTCTCGGCCGCATCCGGCCGCATCGCCGGGGAGACGCTCGCCGTGATGGTGGAGATGGCGCTGGCGCGGCGCATCGACGGCATCGTGTTCGCGCCGCTCAACAAGAAGGCGCTGCACGAGGGCGGATGGAAGTACAACGACGAGCACCAGATGTTCGCGTACCTCACCGGCCACAAGGGTTTCTTCGGCGAGATGAACGTGCTCGACAACAAGTGGATGTCGCGCGTGACCTCGCACGTGTCGCTTCGCGAGGCCATCGACCAGATCTCGGCGGAGCGCATCGACAACGCGCTGACGCTCGCGGATGCCACCATGCGCGGCGCCGGCTTCGCCAATCCGCGCATCGCGGTGGCGGCGCTGAACCCCCACGGCGGCGAGAACGGCCTCTTCGGGCGCGAGGAGATCGAGATCATCAAGCCCGCCGTGGAGAAGGCCGCCGCGCGCGGCATCGACTGCAAGGGCCCCTTCCCCTCGGACACCGTTTTCATAAAAGGCTTCGGCGACGAGTTCGATGGCGTACTCTCCATGTATCACGACCAGGGACAGATCGCGACGAAGCTCAAGGGCTTCAATCGCGGCGTGACCGTCACTGGAGGCTTGAGGACGGTTTTCTGCACGCCGGCGCACGGCACGGCGTTCGACATCGTGGGCAAGGGTGTCGCCACCACCGGTGCGTTGGAGCAGGCCGTGCGGCTCGCCGCGCGGCTGGCCGCGAGCCGGAAGAACCCGCAAAGGAAAGAGGAAGACCATGCCAGCCCCTAGCGCTCCGCCCAAGGCTGAAGCCAACGCAGTCACCGATTACGTCGCCGGCTTCATCACGTCGACCAAGTCTTCCGACATCCCGAAGGACGTCGCCCACCTCGGCAAGCGCTCGGTGCTCGACGGGATCGGCCTCGCGCTGGCGGGGGCGGCATCCGCCACCGGCGCCGTGACGCAGAAGTACGTGAAGGCCCTGGGGTTCGTGTCCGAAGGCGGCAGCAGCGTGATCGGCACCGACATGGTGATCCCGGCGCGCTTCGCCGCGTTCGCCAACGGCATCTCGATCCACGCCGACGATTACGACGACACCCAGCTCGCGGTGGCGAAGGACCGTGTGTATGGGCTGCTCACGCACCCGACGGCCCCCGCGCTTCCGCCCGCGCTCGCCATCGCCGAGCGCGACCGGCGCAGCGGGCAGGACATGATGCTCGCCTACCAGGTGGGCGTCGAAGTCGAGTGCAAGGTGGCCGAGGCGATCATGCCGCGGCACTACCAGACGGGATTCCACAGCACCGCGACGTGCGGGTCGATCGGCTCCGCGGCCGCAGCCTCGAAGCTGCTCGGGCTCGATCGCGACGCCACGCGGCGCGCGCTCGCCATCGGCGCCACGCAGGCGGGCGGGCTTCGCGAGAACTTCGGCACCATGACCAAGCCCTTCCATGCGGGCCGTGCCGCGGAGAACGGCGTCGTCGCCGCCGAGATCGCGGCGGCCGGCCTCACCGCTTCGCCGAACGGGCTCGAAGCCGACCGCGGCTTCTTCCGCGCCGCGGGCGGCGGCTACGACGCGACGGCCATCCAGGGCAAGCTCGGCAAGCCGTGGACGTTCCATTCCCCCGGCGTCTCGATCAAGCCGCATCCGTCGGGCTCGCTCACGCACCCCGGCATGGGCGCGATGCTGAACCTGATCCGCAAGCACGACATCAAGCCCGCGCAGGTGAAGCGCGTGTCGGTGGGCACCAACAGCAACATGCCCAACGCGTTGATCCACCACCAGCCGAAGAACGAGCTGCAGGCGAAGTTCTCCATGGAGTTCTCCATGGCGATCCTGCTGCTCGAGCGCAAGGGCGGGCTGCAGGAATACACCGACGAGGTGGTGAACCGCGCCGACGTGCAGGACCTGATCTCGAAAGTCTCATTCGGCGTGCATCCGGAAGCCGAAGCCGCCGGCTTCGACAAGATGACCACCATCATCGAAGTCGAGCTCACGAACGGGAAGGTGCTGAAGACCCAGGCCGACTTCGGCAAGGGCGCGCCCACGAACCCCATGAGCGACGACGAGCTCTCGGACAAATTCCGCGAGTGCGCCGCGTGGGGCGGCCTGGACAAGGCGCGCATCGAGGAGGTGCTGAAGCTCGTGTGGAAGATCGAGGAGCTGAAGGACGTGAACGAGCTCACGCGGCTCCTGCGCAAGTAGGCGACGACGGGACCCCGCACCGCAGCGCTGCTCCTGGTCTTCTCCACGGCGGGCGTGGCGGCAGCGCCGCCGCGCGCCCTGCCCACTCACGAGGTCGAGTACAAGGCCGATCTCGACGGCCTCGTGCAGCGGCGCCTCATCCGCGTGGCCGCACCGTACAGCCGCACGCTCTACTACAACGACAAGGGCCGCGAGCGCGGCCTGAGCGCCGATTTCGTGCGCGACTTCGAGGCGTGGATCAACCGCAAGTACGCCAAGCGCCTGCGCAACCGGCCCATCACCGTGGTGCTGCGGCCGGTGACGCGCGACGAGCTGCTGCCCACGGTCGCGGGCGGCCTCGCCGACATCGCCGTGGGCAACCTCACCATCACCGACGCGCGCCGCAAGGTGCTCGACTTCGTGCCGCTGCAGGGCATGCCGCCGGCCCGCGAGATCGTGGTCACCCATTCGCGTTCGCGCCCGATCGCCACAGCCGACGACCTCTCGGGGCGCACGGTGCACGTGCGCCGCTCCTCCAGCTACTACGAGAGCCTCGCCGAGCTGAATCGCCGCTTCGAGAACACCGGGCGCGAGCCCGTGCGGCTGGTGCGCGTGCCCGACGCGCTGGAGGACGAGGACTTGATGGAGATGGTGAACGCGGGCCTCGTGGGCGCGATCGTGGTGGACGACTGGAAGGCGCGCATGTGGGCCACGGTCCTGAAGCGCCTGCATCTCAACGAAGGCGCCGTGGTGCGCTCCGGCGGCACCATCGGCTGGGGGGTGCGCAAGGCAAATCCGAAGCTCGAAGCCGCCGTGGCCGAGTTCCAGGCCACGTACGTGAAGAAGCAGAACCTGTACGCGCAGCGCATGAAGTCCTTCGCCGACGGCATGGCGAAGCTGAACGACGCCGCGGCGGAGCGCGACCGCAAGCGCTTCGAGGACACCATCGAACTCTTTCGAAAGTACGGCGCGCGCTACGGCTTCGATCCCCTGATGCTCGCGGCCATGGGCTACCAGGAATCGCAGCTGGACCAGAACGCGAAGAGCCGGGTGGGCGCCATCGGCATCATGCAGCTCATGCCGGCCACGGGCGCCTCGCTCAAGGTGGGCGACATCCGCATCGCCGAGAACAACGTGCACGCGGGCGCCAAGTACATGGACGAGCTGATGGCGAAGTACCTCGCCGGCGCGCACTTCGACGAGACCAACCGCAGCCTCTTCGCGTTCGCCTGCTACAACGCCGGTCCCGGCAACATCGGGCGCATGCGCGAGGAGGCGAAGAGGCGCCGCCTCGATCCCGACAAGTGGTTCGACAACGTCGAGATCGTCACCGCCGAGAAGATCGGCCTGCAGACGCCCACCTACGTGCGCAACATCTACAAGTACTACGTCGCCTACAAGCTCATGTCCGAGGTCGAGACCGAGCGGCACGAGGCGCGCGAGAACATGAAGAAAGGAAGGAAATAGTGTTCGAGTCGTTCACCACGCGCGAGGTCGAGGGCGACGGCGCCCGCATCCACCTGCGCACCGGCGGCAAGGGGCCGCCGCTCCTGCTGTTGCACGGCAACCCGCTCACCCACGTCATGTGGCACAAGGTGGCGCCTCGCCTCGCGCAGCACTACACCGTGGTCGCCACGGACCTGCGCGGCTACGGCGACAGCGGGAAGCCGCCCAACGACCCCGAGCACTTCAACTATTCGTTCCGCGCCATGGCGCGCGACCAGGTCGCCGTGATGAAGGCGCTGGGCTTCGACCGCTGGTTCGTGGCCGGCCACGACCGCGGCGGGCGCGTCGCGCATCGCATGGCGCTGGATTTCCCGCAGCACGTCGAGAAGGTCGCCTTCCTCGACATCGTGCCCACGCTGCACATGCTCTCCAACATCCCGCTCAAGTGGGCGGTGGATTCGTACCACTGGTTCTTCATGGCCCAGCCGCACGACTACCCGGAGAAGATGATCGAGGCGTACGGCTTCGAGCGCTACATCAACAAGAAGCTCAACAAGCCCGGCGTGGGGCTGTCCGCATTCACCCCGGAAGCGATGGCCGAGTACGTGCGCTGCTGCAACGCGGAGAACATCCGCGCCGTGTGCGAGGACTACCGCGCCGCGGTGTCGATCGACCTCGAGCACGATCGCGCGGACCTCGACCGCAAGATCGAGATGCCGATGCTGGTGCTGTGGGGCGAGAAGAGCCACGTGCACCGCAGCTACAAGCCCATCGAGGCGTGGCAGGCGTGCGCCGCGGATGTTCGCGGCAAGGCGCTGCCGTGCGGGCACTACCCCGCGGAGCAGGTACCGGATGAAACGTACGCGGAGCTGAGGGCCTTCTTCGGCTGATCGCTTCCCACCTGTGCAGGTGGTGGCTATTGCGTTTCACAAGGTCTAGCTTGGAACCACCGGCCGGCAGTCCGCCGCCCGGGCCCAATCACTGGGAGGTTCCGATGAGAAAATTCTACTTGCCTGCCCTCGCCGCGCTGGCGGCGCTGTCTTTTTGTACTCCCGCCGATGCGAAGCAGGGCGCGCCGCTTGCTTGCAGCGTGGACGCGCCGAACGTGAGCTGCGTCATGAACCAGCTCGACGACCCGCGCGCGCTGGCGTTCGGTCCGCAGGGCACTCTTTTCGTGGCCGAAGCGGGCAGCGGCGCGGCCCCATGCCGCGGCGGGGGATTCAACTGCTACGGGCACACCGGGGCCGTCTCGCGCCTGTGGCACGGCGAGCAGGCGCGCGTCGTCACGGGGCTTCCATCGCTCGCGTTCGCCCTGGGCGCGAGCGCGCGCGGCCCGCACGGCATCCTCATCTGGTCGGGCCCGGGAACGCAGCCCTCGGCGCTCGGCGGGGAAGGCGCCCTGGTGAGCATCGGCCTCGAGATGACTTCCGCCGCACGCAACGCGGCGGGCCGCGGCGACATGGGCCGGCTGGTGAACGTGCCCATGGACACGCTCCTCGCGCCCCCGTCGCAGCTCTGCCCCGCATGCTGGACTTCCGTGCTCGACATCGCCGGCGGCTTCGATCCCGGCCACGAGAGCGATCCGTACAACATGCTGCTGGAGAAGGGACCCGGCGCGGACGACGACACCGTTCTTCTCATCGATTCGAGCCGCAACGCGCTGCTGCGCATCGACACGCAGGGGGCCATCTCCTCGATGGCGACTTTCCCGTCGCGTCCGCAGCGCGTGACCGATGCCGTGCCGACCTCGATAGCGCGCGGGCCCGACGGCGAATACTACGTGGGCGAGTTCGTCGGAATCCCGTTCCAGACCACGGCGACCGCGACGCGGCAACCGGCGAACATCTACCGCGTGTCGGCGGATCCACCGCACGACGTGAGCGTGCTGATCGGCGGCTTCAACGCGATCATCGCCATCGCCTTCCACGGCGAGGACCTGTACGTGCTGCAGCACTGGAGCTCGTTCGCATCGTCGAACCTGAAGGACGGGCGCCTCATCCGCATCGCATGCCACGACCGCCCGCTGGTGTGCGACGGCCCGCGCGAAACGGTGATCGACAATCTGGACGTGCCCACGGCGCTGCTCATCGGTCGCGGAGCGATCTACATCTCGCATCACGGCGCGACGCCGGCATTCACCAGCCAGACGTCCCCGCCGCAGCACCTGGGCGAAGTGCTGAGGATCCCGCTGGACGACGAGCCGGAAGAATCGGACGACTAGAACCGGGACGGCTTGAACGCAGGCCGCTAACGCTCCGGGGGCTTCTCCGCACGCCCCGGAGCGGCTACCTCGGGATAGGTGGTCTGGCCGACCACGTCGGCCAGATCCACGTCTTCCCACCGGAAGTCCTCCACGTCCCGGACCTTCCTGCCGAGGTATTCGGTGTGGCAATAAAGACCCGTCACCGATCGGTTCTGCAGGTACGGATCGGCCAGGAGAGAGAACCTCGCGACGATCGGGTTCGACATCCCCGCCTCGATGCACTCGAATCCCAGCGCCTTCGAGAACAACGTCCGCAGCGCCATGTCGCTGAACTGGAAGAAATGCCACGGCCGCTCGTGGGAGGAATACGAGAAGTGCGTTTCGTGAAACGTCATGCCGCCGACCTTCAGGAGCCTGGCGATCTGCGTCGCCACCAGCCACGGCATGGCGAAATGCTCGAGGACCGCCGAGGAGTAGATCAGGTCGAATTTCTCGCCCTCGAAGTACGAAGCGAGCTTGTGCGCGTCGCCCACGACGTCCACGTTCCTTCCCGCATAGAGGTCGAATCCGACGTAGTGGGCGTTTGCAAATCGCTCCCGCACGTTGGATTTCCCGGTCACTTCGCGGCTGCCGATCTCGAGGACCCTCATGCCGGGCTTGTTGAAGAGGCCGATGAGGTGACTCACCCACTGCAAGTGGGAGACGGTCTTGCAGAGCGGCACATCGGCATGCAGGAATTTCGCGTCGATGTCGGCCTGGCTTGCCGGAGGATTGTTGCTCATCAGCGCACCGTGACCCAGTGGGGCCGCATGAAGTTGTTCTTGAGGTGGATGACCGAGACGTTCGCCTTGGAGACCCACGGGATGACCTGGTGGTGCAGCGGGATCGTGAGGACCTCGTCCTGGACGATCTTCAGGGCCTCGTTGATCATGGCGGCGCGCTTCGCGTGGTCCATCTCGACGTCGATGGCGTCGATCAGCTCGTCCAGGCGCGGCACCTTGAACTCGCCCCAGTTGGAATCGCCCACGCCCGTCGCCTTGTCGCGGCTGTGGAAGATCGGCTTCAGCGTGTAGATCGGATCCGAGGACCCGCCGCCCCAGCCGTGCATGAAGGCGCTCACCTCGCGGCGACCCGCCTTCGGGAAGTACTGCGCGCGCGGCAGCGCCTCGACGCGCACGTTGACTCCGATCCGCGCCCACATGGCGGCGAGCGCGGTGCAGATCTTCTCGTCGTTGATGTAGCGGTCGTTCGGGCAGTGCAGCGTGAAACCGAAGCCGTTCGGGTAGCCCGCTTCGGCGAGCAGCTTGCGCGAGGCGCCCGGATCGTAGGGCAGGCGCTTGTCGAGCTCGGGCCGGATGCCGGCGCCCCTGGGGTCGGGCAGGTTGACCGCCGTGGGCCGTGAGAGTCCGCGCATCACCTGCGTGCGGATCGCCTGAACATCCACCGCCTGGTAGAGCGCCTGGCGCACGCGCTTGTCCTTGAAGGGGTTCTTCCCCTTCACGTCGCTGTAGAGCAGCTCGTCGCGCGACTGGTCGAAGCCGATGTAGATGATGCGGATCTCGTCGCCTTCCCAGACCTTGAGCGACGGCTCGCTGCGCAACTGGGCGATGTCCTGCACCGAGGGGTCGAGGACGAAGTCGAGCTCGCCCGAGCGTATCGCCGCCATCCGCGTGGACGCGTTGGCGATGGGCCGGTACTCCACGGTCTCGACGTTGCCGCTGAACCACCCCTCCTTGATGCCCCACCAGTCCTTGTTCTTCTCGTGGAGCGTCTTCACGCCGGGCTGGTAGGTGACGAGCTTGAAGGGACCCGTCCCCATGGCGTTGCGCGCCGAGTACGCGTCTTCCTTGTCGCGGTAGTTCTGCGGCTGCGTGACCTTGTGCTTCTCGGCCCAGGCCTTGCTCATGATCATGATGTCGTTGAGCCCCTCCACGAAGATCGGATTGGGCGCGGGCGTGGTGAACTCCACCGTGTGGTCGTCGATCCTGCGCACGATGCCGGCCTGGGTCGCGTAGAGCTTGAAGGTGCTGTTGGAGGCGCGGGCGCGATCGAACGAGAACACCACGTCGTCGGCGGTGAAGGGCGTCCCGTCGTGGAAGCGAACGCCCTGGCGCAGCTTCACGATCCACTTCGTGGGCGAGACGTTCTCCCATGAAGTGGCGAGCCACGGAACCATCCTGTACTGCCTGTCGCGCTGCGCGAGGTACTCGTAGACC
>Ga0207691_10002690_pt1 | contig 17383 bp, 18 predicted proteins | sample KBSM13metaG_FD_184327 | JGI IMG/M metagenome (GOLD analysis project Ga0207691, IMG submission 184327) | Miscanthus rhizosphere microbial communities from Kellogg Biological Station, Michigan, USA - KBS M1-3 metaG (SPAdes) (version 2) | ecosystem: Host-associated > Plants > Roots > Rhizosphere >... | reverse complement strand
GAGTGCGACGATAAAACCTGTTTTCTTCATGCCGCGAATGGTAACGCGTTCCGCTGTTCAGCGGTAGTCTGGGGTGCATAAAAACCACTCAAATTCAGATCGGTTTGTTTTCGCTGCTGCTGCCTGGCACAACGGCGCACTAACTCACGACACCGTTGCAAGCACGCTTCTATTTCGTGTGTTTACTAAAGAATTTGAATACATCCGGCATTGCTCCCGCGATGATCGTGCCATGATCCAATCCAGGCATCATTTTGATCTCGCATTGGAAACCCAGCGTCTTGAGTTGATCCGCCAGTGCCTGCGAACTCGCTGGACGAACGGTCGTGTCGTCTTCACCCTGCATGATGAGCAGCGGAACGTTTTTCAGTTTCGACGCCGCAGTCCATTGAAAGCCGAATGCCGCCGGCGCCAGTGGAGCAACCGCGGCCCATGTATCGGCGTACTTTTCGCCCATGTGCAATGCACCGCCACCGCCCAGCGAATGTCCCATCAGGTAAATGCGGCGATCATCCACGTTGAATTCCTTGCGCACGATATCAAGTACGTATAAGGCATCCCTTTCGCTAAGTTCGGCGACCATTGCAGCGTCGGTTACGGCTGTTCCTCCGATCGGAGCGCCCCCCCTTCCCCCACGTGGGGCGGCAGGCGATGGCGCGGGACCTGCCGCTGACGCCCGTGCGGGGCCCTGCGTTGCGCCACGGCCGCCGAAGGGCATGCCGAACGAACCGCCGGGGCTGTAACCCATCGCACCAACGAGGATGTACCCGCCCTCTTCAGCCGCATCAACGGCGGCGGTGCGCATGAAGGTGCCGTGATTGCCACTGAACCCATGCAGTGCGAGGACGAGCGGAGCCTTCTTATCCCTCGTGACCTTCGATGAAACGAACACCGCATAAGGAAGGTTCTCGCCGGTATCTTTGAATCCATATTCGCGCAGTTCCACGCGATCGTCGACAGGATCGCCTCCAGTACGGCGGCTCTGTCCGGCCGTTTTGCTTAAAGGTGCACTCGTCACCCTGGAAACTCCGGGAGCCAATCGCTGTTCCGTTGGCGTCCCTGCGGTAGCGGCACCGAGCGCAGTCTGCGCGGACAGGCGACCCGCCTGAAGGCAGGAGAATAGAAGAAAAGCAATTGCCGTTCGTTCAAATCGCATCGTGAATCTCCTTGGGTTCCAGAATACCGAGCGTGCAGCCGAACCAATCGTTATCGGATTCCGGCCTCGGGAATCCAGTGATGTCGAGCCAGGAATCGCAGCGCCTGTTCAGGCCATTCCTTAATCGCCTCATCGTTGAGATTCGCTCCCATCCCAAACCCGTGGGGACCGTTCTCCAGAATGTGCATTTCAACGGGCACTCCCGCCTTGAGACAGGCCTCGTAAAACAGCAGCGAATTCTTCACCGGCACCAGTCGGTCATTCGAGCCCTGGACAATGAATACCGGCGGAGTATCTCGAGTGACGTGCTTTTGGGGTGACAAGGGGTCGTATAGCGCGGGGTTGTCCTGCGTCAGATTCGTTCGGGAGCCCCGATGCGTCACTGCATCGTCCGTCAGATCAATTACCGGATAGAGGAGCAGCGCAAAAGCAGGCCTGGCGCTCAATCCATCGGTCGCGTCCGCGACGTATGGGGTGTCGGGGAGCAGCTTGTTGTCATAGAGCGTCGACAGCATGGCGGCCAGGTGCCCGCCCGCCGAACCGCCCAGAACACCGACCTTCGCCGGATCGATATGATACTCCTGGGCTCGCGCTCGAATGAGCCGCAACGCGCGCTGGGCGTCCAGCAGCGTCGTTGGATAGTGATAGCGCGGCCCGTGACGGTAACGCAGCACAAAAGCGGCCACATTGTGGGACAAAAAGAATCTGGCAGGTTCCGCACCCTCACCGGGAACGGTCAACATCTGATAACCGCCGCCGGGCAGAATGAGGACTCCGGCACCGGTCGCCTTGTCGGCCTGCGGAAGATAAAGGTCCAGCGTCGGCTCCGTCGGGTCGAGCTCGGTCTCTCTACCTGCCACGACATTGGGCGTCGTGCCATACAACTTGATCCGAGGCACGTCATCGACACGCGTACCCGATACCGCCGCCTGCATGGCGGCTTCCGTGCGGGAGCTGGAGATTAGAACCGCGCACGATATCGCCACAAGAATCGTTCCGATCCCGGCAATGCATCTTCGACGCATGAGCCTCCTTCAGCTACTTAGTCCAACCATTGAGGCTTTCGGCAACCGCGGTCGCCAAAATTTCATTTTGAAAGCCGATACCACTTCCCCTGCGCATCGAGAAACTGGTCATGAATCCTGAACAAGACGTGTTTGGCCTCATCGGATCTGTCGATGATCTTGTTCGCATCCACTTCGAGTCCCTGCAGTATTCCGTCATAGCTCCTTCATTTTAAGAACTGCGGAGGATGCCGATAGACGCCTTGCGCATCGCGTTCGCATTCGTGTTCGAGAAGTTGAAAATTCGGCTCCGTGTGGCGGGCGAGATCGACGCGGATGGTCCAGGCATGTTCGAAAACTCCAGGATCCTCGATAGTCGCCTCATAACGTAACGTGTCCGCTCCAGTGCGCGTATAGCGTTCGATAACATGAAGCTTGTCGCCGTGAAAATTACCGGCGTTGTCGAGCCAGGTCTCCGGCTTGAAGTTGGTCACGTCCACGACGAGCGTGTTCCCTTCCCATCGCCCCCGGGAGTCTCCCATGTAAAACTCGATGCCTTCGTTGTAGTGCGAACGTCCATCCGTGAAGATCACGCGATAGGCGTGAACATGCTGATAGACGATCACGACACGATCCGGATTCTGAAAGATCTGGAATGGTTCGGGTAACAACACCGCGCGTGGAATACCCGGCTGGAAACAAGAAAGGAGAGGATCGGAAGTTTCACGTTCTTTGGAGTTCCGATCCGCCAATTTGCGGGCATCGGCGCGGTACGGGATTCTGCCGTTGGTTGGATCCACCACTATCGACTTTGCGGCGGGCTGGCCGCGCTGCGCGGGCGTGCCTTCGAGATTCTGGTAGGCGGTTCCAGTCGCTTGCCAGATGCCTCGAAGATCGCGAGGTTGTTCCTGTGCCCACGCGGTACCCGCGAAAAGAAGCCAGATCAACCCGGAGCGGATCATCTCTTTTCTCCATTTACCGCGGGAAGGTGCGCGGCGTCTCGTTCTCCTTCGATGCAACCATACTCCAGCAATTCGACATCGGCCGGCCGGCGGCGCAGCGGCACACGCAAGGTGAATGGTTGTGAGAATACCTTGGGGTTCTCCACGGTTGCCTGGTAGTCCAGAGTATCTTTGCCCGTCAGTCGAAACCGCTCCACAACATGGGCGCCGACGCCCATAAAGTTCCCAGCTTGATCCAGCCAGCCGCGGCCATTCAATCCACGAACTTCGACGACCAGAGTGTCGCCCTCCCAATGGCCCCGCGAATCCCCGTTCCACGAGGAGTAGTCCTTGAGGAAGGGACGGCCGTCGGTTGGGATGATCCGGACGCCATGTTCCGTCTCAGCAAGGATCAATACGAAATTGCCATCCTGAATGATCTCCAGCGGAAATGGCGGGAACATGACTCGAGGCACGCCATGCATGTGACATTGCCCGACAGGATCGCGTTCACGATGCTGATCGTTGTCGGCTGCGCGTTCGCGCATTCCAGGCAGATATGGAAGTTTCCCACCTGGCGGGTCGACGATGACGCTGGGGCCAGCCGGTGTTCCATACGATGCTCCATGCTCTTCGACGTTGAATGCAGCGGAGAGGCTTGCGGCCATCCAGATACCGCCGAAGTCTGGATGTCCGTCAGCAAGGCGGGGCGGCGTAAACTCCGACTGCGCCGCGATGCTTATCGACACGAGTAAGAGCATCGCGAGCTTCATACTATTGCCCGTCACGCGATGATGCTCCACTGAGTTGTCGTCCATCGGGCAATTTCACGGTACTGGCGTTGGCCGTATTCGATCCGTCTTTCGCCCGGAACGCATCCACGGTGATGTGATCACCCGCGCGCAGCGAATCCTTGAGCCAACCCCGGCGGAATAGTGCGTTGGTACTGCCGGTTTCGACGGCCCATCGAACTGCCTTGCCATCCGGCCCCATGACGTCGAGAAATATCCACGAATGCGGGTTCATGAATTCGAAGCGAACGACGGCGCCTTCCAGCTTCACAGGTTTCTTATCATCAAACTCGGCGGCAAATGAATGATGTGCCGACACCGGTAACACCAAACCGAACAGACAAAGGACCGGGAGCAAAAGGCCAACAACTCTTTTCATGGAGACACTCCCTTCAATCGGACGAGGAGCATTTGCTGCCGTCACAGAATAGTTTCTCATGGTCACGAGCTCTAATACTTTCGACTGAGACCTGAAATGTATATCGCCTGTACAGACAACGCGGTTCACATCGTCAGCTCGAAGTTCGTTGCTTGCCGTATCACTTGTAGCGATCGAAAAACTCGAATACGCGAGGCCATACCATTGGAACCATGCTTCCGTGGTTGCCATCAACCTCGAGATATTCGAATACAAAGCCGCCTTCGCGCATGTACTTCGCCATCGCACGGCTGCCCTCAAGCGAGGGTGTCGCTCCGGTGCCTTCAGTCATGAAGATGGGCAGCTTCTTGATTCGATCGAACGGATACGTGGTGACATCGACGAATGGACCGGACATCGGCGCGACGGCACGCCATCGATCGGGATACCTCGCCGCCAGATGCCATGCTCCGCCGCTGCCCATGGAATGCCCGACCAGGAACGTGCGCGACCGATCCGCGCCGTACTCTTCCGTGACCACTTCGAGTGCGGTCATCACTTCAAGTTCGCTCAGATTCAATTCGCGCTGACGTACCGCCGTTACCGCGGCGCGCTGCGTCGCTGCCGCGGCCGTTTCTCCGAACACCGCGGGAAGGCGAAGTGGATTACCGTATGCCCCCATCGCCGTGAAACCGAGCGGCGTCACGACAATGTAACCGTGCTGCGCGGCCAGTTTCGGGAGCAGCCCGTCGTTCTGGTTCATGTAACTGTTCTCGTCGGCGCCGGCGCCGTGCAGCATCAGGATTATCGGCAACGACGACTTGCCGTCCCATGTCGGAGGCACGAAGACGCGATAGGGCATCTGTTGGCCAGTCGGCGCGAACAAGTATTGCCGATGCTGGTTTCCGGTGGCACGCGTCGATGAATTCTGAGCCGAGACGCAGAGAGTCAGTGCGATGATCGCACCGGTGCATATCAGAAAGTGTCGGAGCATGGTTGTGTCTCCTTCTAATCGATTGGTTGTGCGGGTTGTGCGCCGCCGCCGCGCGCGGCGCCGCGGCCTGCCGGAGCGGCATTCGGATTACCGGCACGCGCCTCGGCATCAATCTCCTGTTCCCACCTCGCGAGCATGGGGCGCAGGCGTTTGGCGATGTCGGTGCGCTGGTAAGTCAGATCGTTTCGCTCACCGACATCCTGCCGCAGGTTGAAAACGAACAGGTGATTGGCATCGACAACCAGCTTCCAGTCGCCGTTGCGAATGGCACGCATGCTGCGGTTGCCAACGTCCGTCCGCCAGTAAAGCGTGCGCTCGACTTTGGGTGCGCGTCCTTCCAGAATCGGAAAAATATCGATGCCGTCGTAATTTGAAGGCACCTTCGCCCCGGCCGCCGCGAGAATCGATGCGCTCAGGTCCATCGTAATTCCCACCTGATCGGAAACGCGTCCTGCCTGAACGTGGCCTGGCCAGCGCATAACCATTGGTACACGAATCCCGCCCTCCCATACCGTCCACTTGCGATTGAACAGCGGTCCGCCGTTCGAAAGCCACTCGCCGCCGTTATCGTTTGTGAAGATCACGATCGTGTTGTTCGTGAGCCGGAGACGTTCGAGCGTCTGCAGGATTTTCCCGACTCCCTGGTCGACAGCTTCCACCATCGCTCCGTAGTCGGCGCGAGTGGCCGTGCTGTCCTGCTGCGGTAGTTGCTGGGCTCCGGTTCCCGGCGCGGGCGACGGTTTACCCGGAGGCTGATAGGGCCAGTGTGGTGCATTATAGGCAACGTCCACGAAGAAAGGACGCTGTGCCGATGCGCTCTGCTCGATGAAACGAATGGACCGATCGGTGATGAGATCCGTCAGGTACTCGCCGTCGAGTTGTGGATAGATGCTCGCGTCGTTCTCCCAGAGATCCGGAGCCGCCGGCCCGCGGTTATGGTGGTAGAAATCCACGTGGCTTCCCAGGAACCCGAAAAAATATTCGAACCCGTGGGCGCGCGGCCCCGTAGCCACCGTCGTCCCGAGATGCCACTTCCCGATGAGTCCCGTGGCATATCCGTTGTCTTTCAGCGACTGCGGGAGCGAAGTGCCCGTGATCTTCAACGGAGGCGTCGTCCCTCCGACAACGCTGTCGATAAGGTATCGCTGCTGATACCGTCCGTTGATTAAACCCGCCCGCGTCGGGCTGCACAACACGCCGTTCGCGTAAAAGTCGGTAAGTCTAATGCCATCGCGAGCAAGGCTGTCGATATTGGGCGTCTTGATGTCCGTAGCACCATAGCTGCTGAGATCGCCATATCCCATGTCGTCGCTCATGATCAGCACGATGTTGGGACGACCCGCCGCGGGCGATTGAGAACGCAGCGATGCCACGCCCATCACGGCCAGGACACATAACGTCAGGACGGAAATTATTTGGCGCATGAATCCTCCTTTGTTGTCGGACGGGTCGTACGATAGAGCAGAACGATCAGTCCCAATGTAATGACGTCAGCGCTCGCGACCATATAGAAACCGGCCGCGAACGATCCGGTCCAGTCGCGCAGGATGCCGAGCATCTGCGGACCGAAATAGCCGAACAGACCAGCGCCGAGACTGACCACTCCCATTGCGTTCGCCGCCTCCCGCCGCGGCATCACGCTGCCCGCAAGGCCGTACAGTTGATTCGCCGCGGTGAAACCGAGGCCAATGACGGCCGCCGTGGAAATTCGGAACACGGTCTGGTGTTCGATCGTCAACGATGCCGACGCCATCGCCAATAAGACAAAAATGCCGCCGAGCACCATCAGTTTGTTGAAGCGGTCGGTCAGCATCCCCACAATCAGATTCACAACGATGGCCGCAATGTATCCGGTGCTGATGATAACGCCGGCCGCCCTGGCGTCGAGGCTATATAACGACTTTGCGACACTGGGCACGAAGTACGTCACCGTGAACTGTCCGAAGCCGCCCATCCCCACGATGAGCGCGAGCATCCAGACAACGGGAGAGAGAAACGCACTGCGTCGCGATGCGGCGTCTGCGGCATGGAGACCGGCGTCTTTGGAATCGTCGTTCGCTGCCGATCGGTAGAACAACCAGAATGCGCCGACGCCGAACACCGACATCGCCGCATAACCGAGAATCGCAAAGCGCCAGCCAAACTCTCCAACGAGCGCACCCCCTAGAGGCGCCCCGATCACGGAGGCCAGGGCCGATGTTGCGCCAAGAACTCCCATCGTGCGGCCCCGCAGCGATGGCGGCGCGGTAAGCGCAATGGCGACAAGCACCGAGACAAAAGCAAACCGGTAGCCAAAAATTGTCACGCCGCGGAATGCCAGCGCCGATTGAAAATTCCACGCCTGCCCCAGGAGCACACTGCCAGCCGCCACGCCCAGCAGTCCAGCGCAGAGCACCGGCTTCTCCCCGAATCGTTTGGCACTCACGCCGGCGGGAACACTGAGAGCAAGCGCCAGCAGCCCGTAGACTCCGGTGAAGAGACCCAGCTGCGTGTAGCTCATACCGAACTCCTGCTGAATCGAAGGCAGAAGCGGCGAAAATCCAAGATTGGAAAGCTGCAACGCAAACATGGCGACGAGCGTTACGGCGAACGGCACCGTCCATGTGCCCGAATTGAAACCTGTCGCGCGAGCCGATGCCGCCGTAGCTGTTGTCACCCGAGTCATGAGATCACTCTCGTTTCGAGAAACGTTTGGACCGCCGCGCGAGCCGCTGCCGCATCCCACCCGCGCGCATCGACGACATCGCCCTCAATTGGAAGTACGGCAACGCCCGCCTCCTCGAGAGCACGTTCGATGAACAGGCGGCCCGTTGCCGCGGGTTTCATGCTGCGAGGACGGAGCACCAGCGCTCCATCAATGCGATGATCGCGCGCCTGCTGCACGATCCACTCGGCCGCCCACGGCGGATTGTGCAGGTACTCGTTGAAGCTCGCTGTCCGGCTGGCCAGTGCCGCCATCGGATCGTCGAGGCCATAACGAATGTAGCCATCGGGTCCGAAGGCCAGGTACATCGACCAGACGAATACCGCGCCGTGTGACCGTTCGAATGCCGTGTAGAAGTCCGTGTCGTGCCACAGTCCCGCACCCACCCACATCAGGCGAGCCCGTTCTCCCGGGCAGGCCGCAATTCCTCTTTCCACACGATGCTTCACTTCATCGTGAAATGCGATGGCATGCGCGAGCGCCCATTCGGTGCCGCGTACCCACTGCGTGGCCATCACATTGCTGATCTGCTCAGTCATCCGCACGGGCGCTTCCGGCGCTGTTGCGATCAACCGCCGCACCGCATCGAATACTTCCTCCTGCTGATTCACCATCTCCATCCGTTGGCGAAGGGCTTCGCGTTCGAAACGCCGTCCGCTGATCGCTTCCAACCGCTCGACAAGCCGCTGAAGCGTCGAGGCAACGAACGTGAGCCGATGCGGTTCGACGAGTTCTCGCCACCGATGTCGTCCGAGTTCCCACCACCGTGGTGGAAGCTCGCCCGCGCCAGGATGATCGATTTCGAAGAGTTCGGAGCCGAAAGCTTCTGCCCAGAGCGAGAAGACGCGATGGATGCAGTCGCACGTCAGACGCGCACAGAGCAGGCGCGGCGTCGGCAGTCCGCCCCACGGTGGCTCCTGCACATTGCGATATCGGGTAGATGCATAGCCCAGACTGCAGTAGCGGCAGAGACCGTCGTGGTATCCATCTGAGCTCATCGCGTCGAGATATGCGGGCGCCTGGCGCTTGGCCGCCACGATGGCTGCCCACCATTGATTACTGACTGCGGGGATATCCATGAGATCGAACAGCTCGAACGGTACGTCGGCCTGCACGAGCGCGTACGGCTGCCGCTCGTCGAACACGCGGCGTCGCAGATTGGCGAACCATTGCTTCTGGAATGCCGATGCGGCGAACGTGGCGCCGAGTTGTTTCTCAGGCATGGCGAGTCTCCGCTGCCCCGACGAGCATGTCCAGCCGGTCGTGATCCGATCGAGTCCACGGTCCACATGGATCGCCAGACAAACACGTGTGCGGAATGCGTCGGACGGCAAGCAGATCGCGCAGCGTCGGGTAATCCCATCCGAAAGCCGTATCTTCGGAAGGTATCGACACGACGACAGCATCGATATTCTCGAGCATGCGCGAGATCGAGTGTCGCAGCGGGCCGATCGGTGTGCGCGGTCCGATCGCATCTCGACGGTATTTATCCGCGAGCGCAAGCATTGGATCGCCGGAGCAATCCACATCCTCTCCGCCGGCAGCACTTCCCCAGGGGCCGACCTCTTCCACAACAATTGCGCCGTGCGATTCGATCGCCGCATGCAGAGAGGGTCCATCCACCGGCGCACCGGCGAGCAGTACGCGCGGACCGTCCAGTGGTGGACGCTGAACAACATCATCAATAGCTTCGGCGGCGAGGTGTGAGAACTCGTTTGGAGGCAGCAGCCAGAATGCAGCCAATAATGGCAAGACCTCAGCGCCTTTGATGCGCGGCACAACATGGCGAAGCTCCACCAGCCGTCTCACCGCAGAGCGGGCCGCATTCGCGCGCTCAATCTCGAGACGAAGATCATCCAGCGACGGCTGCCGGCCGGCAATCGAAGCGAGATGCTCGAACAACGCCATCATGCGTGCCGCGTCGTAAGTACGAACGTCGGGTCCCTCCGACTGGAGCAGGTCGAACAGTATGATGGGAGGGAGCGAGCGCGCGATGCCACGACGCTCGAACTCCCGGAGATAAAGGAAGGTCTTGTAATCCGGATCGGACGTTCGTGGAACGATAATGCAAGCCGCACTGTCGAGTCGCCCGGTGAGTGCCGCATCCACGAGGTTCCGGAGGCGGCTCGGGAAAATTCCCACTTCGAGATGCATATCGGCAACCGGAGTGGCCGTCGTGCCGTCCGGCGCGCCGCGAACCATAGTCGGGCGCAGGCCCGCTGCACGAACAATCTCCACAGGCACCGATGGCCATGTGATCACTGCATCCATGCGGCCGGAGTTCTTCACAATGGTATTGGTAGTCATGGCGTCAGATAATGCCGCCGGTTCGGAGTTCGTCGACGCCGGCCGAACCGTAACCGAGCCAGTCCCCATATACGAGCGCGTTGTCCTGACCGACGGACGGCGCCGGCCGTAAGCTGGCCGCCTGCCCATCCGAGAACGTGATGGGAACTCCCATGCCGACGACATCAGCAACGTTGCCGAACTGCGGGTGTTCGAGCATGACTGTTTCACCACGAGCGAGCACGCGCGGATCACGCACGGCGGCTGCTGGTGAACGAACTTCAGCCGCCGGTACCCCATGGTTCTCGAGCAGCGGCACGAGAGCGGCCGTGGGAACCGTACGAGTAAAACCTTCGATGTGGGCATTCAGTTCATCGACGTGCGCGACTCGAGCATCGCGGGTCGCAAATCGAGGATCGGTCTCGAACTCGGGATGCCCGATTGCCGCGAACACACCGCGTGCAAACTGTTCGGATGGAGCGCAGATCGCCACATGACCATCAGCCGATTCGTAAATGCCGAACGGTGTCAGGCGCGGCACCATCAAACCTGTGCGCTGCGGAAGACCGCATGCCTCGAGCAAATCGAAGGGTTCGGCGGCCACGAGCGACGTCAGAACGCCGAGCATCGAGACGTCGACCTGCTGGCCGGTGCCTTTGATTTCCCGTTGGCGCAGCGCGGCAAGAATACCGATGACGCCGAAAACGGGCGCCAGCAGATCCGCCATCGGAACGCCGACGCGCACCGGCGGATCTCCGGGCGCGCCCGACGTCATCATCAGACCGCTGAGCGCCTGAATAATGCTGTCCATCGCTTTACCCGTGCCCGTGCCATTGGTCTTTGTCGCGCCGAAGCCGGATATGGAGCAGTAAATGACGCGCGGATTGATCGATCGCGCAAATGCGTAGCCGATACGGAGCCGGTCGAGCGTTCCCGCGCTGAAGTTCTCAACAACGATGTCCGCGTTCCGAACCAGATCCGCGAACACCTCGCGGCCCCTCGGCTTTTTTAGATTGAGCGTGACGCCGTACTTCCCGCGCAGCCGGTTCAGCGCCGACACGGAGACGTCGTTTTCGCTTTTGCGGCCAAGAGACACCCCTTCCGATCCGAGATAGGGCGGGTTCTGTCGGCACGGATCCGGTGCGCATGGATTCTCGATTTTGATGACGCGTGCGCCGAGCCCGGCCAGCAGGAAGGAAGCGAACGGCCCGGCCAGCGCGTGCGTAAGATCAAGGACCGTGAGGCCTGACAGCGGACCCGACGATTCCGTAGACTCTGCAGGTATCATGGCATCTTGACCGAAAGCGTCACCTTCCGGCTCCATGGGTCATTGATGCCGTCCGGCGTTCGGGCCTCATTGTTCAGCAGAACCTTCAGCGCCGTTTGCGGAACGCCGAGACCGATTAAAATGTCCCGCACTTTGGCAGCGCGCGCGGCGGCGATGTCCCTTTGTTCGGTGAGCACGTCTCCGTTGGAAAGCTTCGACGAGCCGCGGAAAGCAACGACCTGAATTTCGGATGCTTTCGATTGCTGGAAATATTGAGCCAGCCGTTGAACCGCGGTGGACGTGTGCAGGCTGAGAAAATCGTTATCGAAATCGAAGAACAGCGTGCTCTCGGCCGGACCGTCCCAACGAACCCACGAAACGGCCTCCCCCGTTGGGGGCCGCGCAGGAGACTCCGGCGCCTCAATGGCGTCTTCGGCAGGCAGAATCGTATTGCAGGCGCGATTGATCTCAAGAAAGACAGATGTCTTCACCATCCGTAAGGGAACGCCCCCACATACTCGCGGTCCCTCCCCCACGACTCCCTCAACGAGAACTTCATGATTCAATTGCGGTGGATAGAAGTCCTGCGCGACACCACCCTGATTCCCGAGGTAATAGATCTCACCTTTGTATTCGGCCAGCCAGCATGGCACGGTTTTGGTGTCGCGTACGATGGGACAGGCCACGAACGCAAGATTCTGTGCCTGGAGCTGCCCCGCGCCGAACAACAGCACGACAACCAATGCGCGCGCGAGCTTCACAGCACCCCCAGAAAATTGATGAGGTCTTCTTTTTCCTGCGTGGAGAGCCGCATGTCGAACCGGCGATCGTAGTAATCCACCAATTCCCTCAGATTCCTGGCCGAACCATTGGAGAAATACGGCGCGCGTGCCGCCAGGCCGCGGAACTGGCCCATCGTGATCGCGCCGATATCCGTGCATTTGCCCGTGATCAATGCGCGCCCCGGATCGCTGGTGTAGATGACGCGGCCCAAATATGGATGGGGCCTGGCATCCGTCCGGCAGGTCAATTTGAAGACTGGTAATTCGCCCGGCTCGTTCCATGTTTTGGGCTCGGTCCACGTTGGATAATTCGTCGTGCCAAGGTCCACCCAACCGGGAGCGCGATCCATTCCCGACATCACCGCGTTGTGACAAACTGCGCAACTTCTCTTCGCCGGATTACCCAATCCGATCGAGTTGATATGCGCCACATCTTTCACCCAGAAAGTCCTGTTCAGAAAAATATCGTTGCCTCGAGCGACGGACTGGCGGAATTCCGTTGAAGCTTTCCATGCATCGAAAGCGAGAAATACCGGCTTGGCCGGACTGTTCAAGACGCCCGCAGTTTCCTGCAGCAGATTCAGCGGGCCCAGTCCGCCGGGTCCTCCTGCTTCGGTAAGGTCCTTTGCTCCGTTATCGAAAACCTGGGCCGCATACACCTGTGTTTCAAATGCGATGATTCGATTCAACTGGTCCTGGCGGAGCTGCCCCTTGCCTTCCTGATGATCGCGATACGCGCTTTCCGCCTGGATCGCCAGTGTCGCCGCGCGAGCATCCGCCATCAGGTTCATGCTGACCGGCTTACCCGTAGCCGGATCTTTATCCAATAGCACTCCGAGCTTCACATTGAACGACCCGTTGTCCGGTGCCAGCACGTATTTGAGGTTGGCCACAGGCCGTGGTCTTCGAAAAACAGAAATGGTCGGCTTGGCGGATTTCAGCCCCCAGACGGGATCGCGGTTCACTCCGGTCGGATCGCGAACGACTTCGATCGAGAACTCCGGGTTGGAGTTTTGTGCCGGAGGCCATGGCAGCCCCACACGAAATAGTCCGCGGTTCAGTAACAGCGAATGAGAATTTTCCCGATCCTGAGGCAGGCTGGGATTGTCCGAACCATCAATTGCGGCAAACAACGGGTCTTTGCCGCCAGTGGCCTGCCACCGCTCGCGGATCGTGCTCACGGCGAGGCTCATGGCATTCGATGGCTGGTGACAGGTCACGCAGGCCCGTCCGTTGATCCCGAGCGGCTCAAAAAAAGGATGCCCACTGGTGTCGACAGCGCCGTCCGAATTCAAGACGCCGAGCCGGCCGCTTGCGTTAGCGAACGTCAGCTCTTTGGGCAATTCCGCTCCTGCGCCTGCCTGAAACCACTGCACCTGTGGTTGCGAGACCTGCGCGCGCATAACCAGTCCGCCGAGTGCTGCAACGCATAGGAATAAGGAAAGTACCCGGCAGAGCTTCATCATAAATTTATCGACGCGGAATCCAGTATTGGCCGCTGTAGGGGCGGTCATGGACCGCCCCTACGTGATCCCTATTTTAGCGACCGCGAATCGGCTTTCCACTTCGGATCCGAGCACATGCCGCAGTTTGCACCGACAAAATATCCCTTGCCCTTTGCGCCGGTGTCGTTCATCAACTGCCATTTCAGCCACGCAACCGCCGCGACTCCAAAGGCCCCGCCGTTGTCTTCGTTATAAGTTCCACCGTGTCCCACGGACGGATGGACGCCGTAGAACACGGGAACTCGCGCGGGCAATGTTTCGAAATCGCGTTTGCCGTTGGCGTAAGCGATGTCGCTCTCGCCACCCGTGATGATAATCACCGAGGAATGCAGGCCGGCGAAAATCTTCTCATCGGGTTGAAGCAGGCCACTGTTCCAGATGCCGACGGTCGCGATGCGCGGATCCGCGGAGACGTTGTACGCCATCAAACCACCGCAGGACATACCCATTGCGGCCACGCGCGTGGTATCCACTTTTTGATAGAAGCGGCTCTTTGAATCCGCCGCCTCACGGGCAAGCCAATCGATGGCAGCAGTCAAAGGGGTGCCGTCGGCGTTGATGGTTGTCGGTGCGCCACCTCGAGCTCCCCCACCAGGAGCGGCCGCGGCAGCTCCTGCCTGTGCGCCACGCGGTGCGTCTGCGCCCGGCGCCGCTCCTCTTGTCTGCCCAGTCTGTCCCGCAGGAGGAGCCCCGCCTGCTTGTCCGCGCGGCGCCTGCTGGACTGGCGGGCCATCCGCGACGATGACGAACCCATAGGACGCGATTTCAGAAAGAAATTCTGGAAACGTCAACCCGTTCTTCGCGCATGCCCCCTCGCCCCACACCAGCACCGGGTGTTTTGATGGCCCAAGTGTGGCGGGACGATAAATCGTATGAGTCGCCAGCCGCGGATCATGCTCGATGACGACCGGGCTCGGACCGGTCGGAGGCGCCCCACGCTGAGCAACCTGGACCACTTCGACCTGCGTCGCACCAGCAGTCGCTCCTCCCTGTGCACCTCGTGCCGTCATCGTGGACACAGCCAGGATCGATGCAACGAAGATCGTCGATACAGAGAGCCAGACGAGTTTTCTCGAGCCGGTGAATTGCATATTCATCCCTCCCACGGTTTAGAGTTTCCTGCGCGATGGCGCTTCAGGCGGAGTCTAGCAATCGAGGCCACCTGCGGCTAAGACTTTCTGGTCCGCTTTGTAAGACGTGACAGGTCTTTCGAGGAATCGGTACATTGACGAACGAGATCGACGAACGCACGGACCAGGGGCGACGCATTTCCAGACTTCCAGGCGACGACAATCGATACGGTGGGCGCCGGCTCGCACTCCAGCGGCTTCAGCACGACACCCGGCGGTAGCAGGGCTCCCATCGAGTCCGACAGGAGTGCGAACCCGAGTCCCTCCTGAACGAGACGGAGGTGCCCCAGTACGTTATCGGCGCTCGAGACCGCGTGCATACGGATGCGCGCCTGACGGTAGAGCGCGGCAATGGCATCGTACAACGCCGGCGCAAGTGATCGATCCATCGTGATGCACGGCAGGTCGTTCAGGAGTCCGACCGGAATGCGCTTGCGTCGGGCGAGGGCATGGTGCGCCGGCAACATCACAACGATCCGCTCACGAAGCAGTTCGCGAATTTCAAGCCCTTCGGCCTCGATCGGTCCACGCAGGAACGCCACATCAAGAGTGCCTGTAAGCAATCCCGCAACGGGTTCCACGGCGTACTTGCTATGCAGGACCAGGCGCAGATGTGGCAAGCGCGCCGCGACGAGCGGCCGAAGCTTCGGCAGAACGCACACATCGGCAGCCGGGAAAGTTCCAACAGAGAGATCGCCCGCCCGGCCGTCTGCGGCTTGTTTCGCGAGCCGGCCGGCATGCTCGATGCGACCCAGGATGTCCTTTGCTTCACGCAGGAAGATCCGGCCGGCGTTGGTCAGCGCGACGTGGCGCCGGCTGCGATCCAGCAGAGCGACGCCCACCGCCGCCTCGAGTTGCCGGATCTGCTGGCTGAGCGACGGTTGCGCCGTGTGCAGGCGTGCCGCGGCACGCGTGAAATTCAGTTCCTCGGCCACCGCCACGAAATACCGGAGATGCCGCAGTTCCACATGTCCCGCCAAATTGTCAGACAACTGCAACCGGATTCTCGAGCGTACCGACGCCCGATATGTTGATCCGCACCGTGTCGTTGGCTTCCAGGGTGAATGATTCCGGCGGAACGATACCCGCTCCAGTCAGAAGGACAGCACCATTCGGAAAATTCTGGGAACGAAAGAGGTAATCGACAAGCTCGTCAAATCGGCGTTTGATCTTGTCCACTCGCGTCTCTCCGGCAAATACGGTCTTGCCATTGCGAAGGATCTCGAGATGGATGCTCCATTGACGCACATCGTCTTCGGTCAGTCCCACGACAATCCATGGACCGACAGCGCACGAGCCCGTGTAGATTTTTGCCTGCGGCAGATAGAGCATGTTCTCGCCTTCGATGTCGCGCGAACTCATATCATTTCCGATGGTGAATCCCACAATCTTCCCGGACGCGTTAATGACCAGCGCCAGCTCGGGCTCCGGCACGTTCCAGTGAGCATCTTTGCGGATTCCAACCGGGTCACCCGGCGAAACAACTTTTTCCGGAAGCGACTTGAAGAAGATCTCGGGACGCACCGCGTCGTAAACGCGATCATAGGCGGTCGCGCTGAATTCGGATTCGACCATGCGCGCCTCCTTGCTGCGAAGATACGTCACACCTGCCGCCCACACTTCCTGAGTTTCGACAGGCGTCCGAAACCGGACACCGTTGAGCGGATATTGCGCAAGTCCCGCGCGGCTGAGCCGCTCGAGTTCGTCGGCAAAGTCCGGCCGTCCGAGCAGCGGCTGCATGCGTTGAACTCCGGATTCCGTGAGATCCACAACGTTCTGATCGTTCGCGATCAGGCCAATGCGAATATCAGGGCTGCTCGCGACGGTAAATCTGCACAACTTCATAGGAGACATCGCGTGAGTATAATGCGCCGTCGGGAAGGAGTTCTAAACTTATGCTTAAGCGAATGCCCCTGCGGGCCAGGAGAGTGACGCCTCACCCGGAATATAGCGGAGCTGCCATTGATGGAGCAGGACAGGCACTCGAGATCCATGCTATCGGTTCGAGAGGAAATGGTTTTGCGGTTGAAGCATCACCCCGGCGCGTCTTCTCTTGATGCCCTCCTGGCCAGAGGGGAGTTACCGTCTACCTGAAGGTCTGATTACCGACAGGCCATTTCCATCCGTCCGCCGGACGGGTAATCGTACGCAGCAGCAGGCGGAAGTCTTCAGGGTTCCGTCCCGGAGCGCCTGTGACCACGACTTTGTCTCCCGACTTCAGCGTGGTAGCGCTGACATCCTGCGTCGCAAGCTGACCGGCAGCGCCCCACTCGACGACCCAGCGGACGGGATTCCCTTCTTTGTCCGTCAGCTTCTCATCCTCTATCTGTATATACGAGTGGGGATTCTGGATCTTGAACGACTTCAGAGTTCCTCTGATCTCCCTCGGTGGCGCATCCTCTATATATGTCGCTGCGAACGAGTGGTGAGCCGCCAACGGTGTCGCCGCCAGAAGACTGGCCATG
>Ga0207691_10002689_pt1 | contig 17383 bp, 16 predicted proteins | sample KBSM13metaG_FD_184327 | JGI IMG/M metagenome (GOLD analysis project Ga0207691, IMG submission 184327) | Miscanthus rhizosphere microbial communities from Kellogg Biological Station, Michigan, USA - KBS M1-3 metaG (SPAdes) (version 2) | ecosystem: Host-associated > Plants > Roots > Rhizosphere >... | reverse complement strand
GCCGTCGTCGCGGACGAGCTTGATCCAATCCGAGCCTTCCTTCAGGCGCGCATCGACGAACGCCTGCGCATCCTTCGCGTCGGTGAGGGTCGGGATCGGCATGCCGTACTCGGTACCGTGGCCGCCCGGGGCGGTGGCCAGGGTGCCCGCCGACCACAGGTCGGCCTGGCTGGTCTTCGCGAGCGAGGCACGGTCCTTGCGCGCCTGCGCCAGCGCGTGCCAGTCGCTGAACTGGTCCAGCTCGGTGGTCACGCCGAAACGCAGGGCGTCGCGGCGTGCGTCGCCCCAGGCGTGCACGTGGGCATCGATGAGGCCCGGCAACAGGGTCTTGCCGCGTCCGTCCACCACGCCCGTTCCGCCGGCCGCGCCGCAACCGGGTTCGACGGAGGCGATGCGACCGGCGACGACGGAGACGTTCGCCTGCGGGAGCGTCTTCAGGCCGTCGAACACGCGCGCGCAGACGATGCGGACGCTGCCGCCCGCCGATTCGCCCGTGGGCGTCGCGGCGGCGGCGTTGGCGGCCCCGCACAGCGCCATGACGGCCGCGGCGAGCGTGCGGAGGGAAAACGGGACGACGGCGATTCGTTCGGAATGCATGTTCTTCTTCACCGGTGTGGATGGGATTGGCTGGTCGCGGATGTCAAGCATCCTTGACATGCGCGACTTTGCTGGTGGAACCGTCGCGTGTCAAGCATCCTTTACACCCATGGCATCGCCACAGGGCTGGCGACGCCGCCGGTCAGCCCGCGCGCGCCAGCCAGCGCCGCGCGATCGCGAAGCACACGACGGTGAATCCCGCGATCCACAGCAGATGCCCGGCGACGCCCGCGACGGGCACCTGGCCCACCGTCATCAGCGCGAGCTGCGAGAGGTGGTAGGACGGCCAAAGCGGCGCGATCTCGCCGATGAACTTCGGCAGCATCCCCAGCGGCATCCACAGGCCCGACAGGAAGGCCATCGGCAGGTAGATCAGGTTGACGAAGGCCGGCGCGGCGTTCGCGTTCGCGCGCGCGCCGATCATCAGGCCGAGCGCGCAGAACGGCATCGTGCCGAGCAGCGCGATCGCGCCGAGCAGCGTCCATTCCACCGCGGGCATGCGCACGTGGCCGAGGAAGAAGGCCAGGGTCGCGAGGATCGCGTAGATGATCGCGACGAACAGCATCGCCATCGCCATCTTCGAGATCAGGTACGCGCCCGGCGGCATCGGCGCGACGCGCTTGAGCGCGAGCCAGCCGCGTTCGCGCTCGATCGCCACGCCGACCCCGAAGCCGAACAGGCTCGGCGCCATCACGCCGAAAACGCTGTAGGTCGCGAACAGGTAGTGCGCGGCACCGGCGTTGCCGCGGTTAAGGAGGATGCCGAACAGCAGGTAGAACAGCGGCGGGAACATCAGGGTCGGCGCCGCGAAGGCCGGCGTGCGCAGGACGCGCAGGAACTCGAACTTCGATTCGAGCGCGTAGGAGGCGAGCGCGCCGTGCGTGGAGGGCTTCGTCTCGATGCCCGTGTTGCCGAGGGTCGCGGCGTTCATGTGGGTTTCCTGGAGGGGGTTGGTTGCGGGTTCGACTTTCACGCGGCCTCGGCGGCTTCCGCCTCGCGCGTGATCTCGACGAAGGCTTCGGCCAACCCCGCGCGGCGGATCTCGAGCTCGCCGAGGTTCGCGTCCTTCGCGAGCAGTTGGCGGACGACGGCCTCGGCCGCGTCGGTGACGATCTCGACGTGCTCGCCGTCGCGCACGACGCTGCGCACGTGCGGCCAGCACAGGATGGTTTCGGAATCGAGCGCGCTGATGCAGCGGATGCGCTTCTGCGAGACGCGCGCGCGGATCGCCGACACGCTGCCTTCCGCGACGACGCGGCCTTTCGCGAGCACGGTCACGCGGTCCGCCAGGGCTTCGGCTTCCTCGAGGTAGTGCGTGGTGAGCACGATCGCGCAGCCGCCCGCGACGAGCTGGCGGATCGTCTTCCACAGGATCCCGCGCGCCTCGATGTCCAGGCCCGTGGTCGGCTCGTCGAGGAAGAGGATTTCCGGGTTGCCCGCCAGCGCGAGCGCGAACTGGGCGCGGCGCTGCTGGCCGCCCGAGAGCTTGCCGTAGCGCTTGCCGAGCAGGTCCGCGACGCCCGCGAGCGCGGCGCAGTCGGCGACGCTGCGCGGCTTCGGGTAGTAGCTGCGGAACAGCGCGATCAGCTCGCCGACGGTGAGCGCCTCGGGCACCGCCGCCGTCTGCAGCATCGCGCCGATGCGCCGGCGCGCGGCCAGTGACTTCGGTTGCAGGCCGAACAGCTCGGCCTTGCCCTCATCGGCCTGCTGCAGCCCGAGCAGCAGCGAGATGGCGGTGGTCTTTCCTGCACCGTTCGGCCCCAGCAGGGCCAGCACTTCGCCGGCGCGCACCTGCAGGTCCACCTTGTCGAGCGCCAGCAGCTTGCCGTAGGTCTTGCTGGCGCCGGCGAGCCGGGCCAGCGGCGCCGCGGCCGGCGCGGCATCGGTCTTGTTCGTCACGATCGCGAGCATGTTCGACTCCCCGTTGGTGCGGGAAGTGTCGGCAATCGGAGCGGGATGCAGCAGTGCGCGCCGTCAGGACGTGGTGCTGACAGCTGTCACGAGGGCATCGAAGATGTATCGGAAACGCAGGACCGTGCATCAACGCCGGTCCGAAACCAGCCACACCCCTGCAGCGGAGGCGCGGCAGTGAGCCCTCAGGCCGCCTGCATCGGCATCGATTCGTTGGTGTGCGTCAGCCGGTTGTGGCGGTCGACGTACACGAGCTTCGGCTTGTGCTTGGCCGCCTCGGCGGCGTCGAGCTGGCCGTAGGCGCAAATGATCACGAGGTCGCCGGGGCTGGCCTTGTGCGCGGCCGCGCCGTTCACCGAGATGATGCCGCTGCCCGGTTCGGCCTTGATCGCGTACGTGACGAAGCGCTCGCCATTGTTGACGTTGAAGATGTGCACCTGCTCGTTCTCGATGATCCCGGCAATCTCCAGCAGCCGCGAGTCGATCGCGCACGAGCCCTCGTAGTGCAGCTCGGCGTGCGTCACGCTGGCGCGGTGGATCTTGGCCTTCAGGAGGGTCAGGTGCATGGCGGCTCCGGGGTCGGGACGCGCGAGGGGTGCGCGGAGTGTAGGACGCTCTTTTGCGCACTGCAACAAAGCCGCAACGCGCGCCGGCGGCGATTCAGGGAGGCACTCTAACCGAGTCGGCCCCGAGTCGTTGCTCGGGATGATGGGGGCGGATGGACCCGGTTCAATCCGGCGGGACCATCGGCCAGGATCAATCCAGCGCCATGTTGTCGATCAGGCGGGTCGTTCCGAGCCGTGCCGCGACCAGGCCGACCAGGCGGTCGTGTTCGCCCGGGTCCGGCGTGCCGAGGTCCGCGCGCAGGATGGCCGCGTAGTCGACCTGGAAGCCGGCCTTCTCGAGCCGTTGGGTCGCGGATGCCTCGATCGCGTCCAGCGGCTGTCGCGAGCGGATCGCCACGCGCATGCCGAACAGCGTCCGGTAGATCTCCGGCGCGATCGCGCGCTCGGCTTCCGAAAGGTACTGGTTGCGCGAACTCAGGGCGAGCCCGTCGCTGGCGCGCGTGGTCGGGGCGCCGACGATCTCGATCGGGAACGCGAGGTCGCGCACGAGGTAGGAGATCACCTGCAGCTGCTGGTAGTCCTTGCGGCCGAACACCGCGACGTCCGGCTGCACCATGTTGAACAGGCGGGCGACCACCGTCGCGACGCCGTCGAAATGGCCCGGCCGGTGCGCGCCGTCGAGGATCGTGGTGATGCCGGGCACGCGCACGGTGACTTCGCGGCCCGCGCCGTAGGGATACATCTGGTCCACGGACGGCGCGAACAGCGCGTCGCAGCCGTGCGTGGCGAGGCCTTCGGCGTCGGCGGCGAGCGTGCGCGGATAGCGAGCGAAGTCCTCGTTCGGCCCGAACTGGGTCGGGTTGACGAACACGCTGGCGACCACGCGGTCGGCGCGCGTCTTGGCGAGGTCGATGAGCGCGAAATGGCCGGCGTGCAGGTTGCCCATGGTCGGCACGAAGCCGACACGCAGGCCCTGCAGTTTCCATGCGCGCACCTGCGCGTGCAGCTCCGCGGCCGTCTCGAACGTGTGCATGCGCGATCAGTCGTAGCTGTGTTCGGCGTCGGGGAAGCTGCCGTCGCGGACGGCCGCGGCGAACGCGCGCACCGCGCCGACCACCGATCCGCCCTCGGCGAGGAAATCCTTCACGAAGCGCGGGCGGCGGTGCCCGCTCGCGAGGCCGAGCAGGTCGTGCAGCACCAGCACCTGGCCGTCGCAGCCGGGGCCTGCGCCGATGCCGATGGTCGGGATCTTCAGCGCTTCGCTGATGCGGCGCGCGATCGCGCTCGGGACGCATTCGAGCACGAGCAGTTCCGCGCCTGCCGCCTCGACAGCGAGCGCGTCGTCGAACAGGCGCTGCGCGGCCGCTTCCTCGCGGCCCTGGACGCTGTAGCCGCCGAGCTTCATGACCGATTGCGGCGTGAGGCCCAGGTGCGCGCAGACCGGGATGTCGCGCTCGACCAGGAAGCGGATGCATTCGAGCACGTGGCCCGCGCCCTCGAGCTTGACCATCGCGGCGCCGCCCTGCCCCACGAGCGCGGCTGCGGCGTCGAGCGCGCGCTCGGGCGTTGCGTAGCTCTGGAACGGCATGTCGGCGACGAGCAGGGCGTAACGCAGTCCACGTGCGACGCAGCCGGTGTGATAGACCATGTCGGCGACGCTGACCGGCAGCGTGCTCGACTTGCCCTGCACCACCATGCCCAGCGAATCGCCGACCAAGACAACGTCGATGCCGGCAGCATCCAGCGCACGCGCAAAGCCCGCGTCGTACGCGGTCAGCATGGCCAGCCGTCGGCCCTCGCGCTTGGCCGCGCGCAGCGACGGCACGGTGACGGCGGTGCGCGGCTTGGGTTTGTCGTCGGATGCGTACATCGCGGGTCGCGGGTTTCGGCGGCGGCCTACTCTATCAGCGTTCCGGCGGAGTTCCTGCTCGGATTCGGACAGGCAGCGTGAGGCCCGGATGCGATGGCCGGCATTTCATCCCGGCCTGGCATCGTCAGCGTCGCGATGGGGAACACGCGGGCCCGGATGCCATCCCGGCGTCGACAGCGACCTGGAGCGGTTCGATTCCGCGCGTGTCGATGGCCGCGAGCAGGTCCGCCACCCGCCCTCGCCCCGGCACGACCGTGTCCGCGGCGATCTCCGCGAGCGGCACGAGCACGAACGCGCGCTCGTGCAGGTGCGGGTGCGGCACGTGCAGGCCCGGACGTTCGATGACCGCCTCGCCGTAGAGCAGCAGGTCGAGGTCGAGCGCGCGCGGGCCCCAGCGTGGCGCGGCTGCTGCACGATCGCGCCCTGCGGCGCGCTCGATGTCGAGCAGCGCCGCCAGCAACGCGTCCGCCGCGAGCGTGGTGGACAGCGCGCAGGCGGCGTTCGTGAAGTCGGGCTGTTCGGTGACGCCCCACGCGGGCGTGCGGTACAGGCGCGAGCGCCGCAGCACGTGCGTTCCGGGCAAGGCGTCGAGTGCCGCAAAGGCACCCGCGAGGATCGCAGCGGCATCGCCTAGGTTGCCGCCGAGGCCGATGCAGGCGATCACGGGCGATGCGCCGCTTCCGAATCCGCCGACGTCCATCGTGCGCGCGCCGCGCTCAGGGCGCGGTATCGGGCAGGCCTTCATCGCTCGCCGATGCATGCCGCTTGCGGCGGCGCGGGCGGCGCCGGCGCTTGCCGGCACCTTCCGTTTCCGTGGCCGCTTCGTCCGCCGGCGGATGCGGCGCGTGCGCGAGCTTTTCGGCCAGGCCGTCGTGGCTCATCGTCTGCGCCTCGGTCCAGAACTGCACGGGGCCGGCGAGCTCGGGCTGCTCGATCGTGCGCAGCGCGAGGAAGTCGTAGGCCGCGCGGAACCGCGGGTGCGCGAGCAGGCGGAACACCCGCTTGCGCTGGCGGATGTCGAAGCGCGACTGCAGCAGCCAGACCTCCTGCATCGGGATCGAGAACCGCCGCGGCATCGCGATGCGGTGCGCCTGGTGCAGGGTGACGCGGTCGGCCGCGCGCTGCTGCATCGCGAGCGGGTCGAGGCCCTCGTGCGCGAGGTGGCCGAGTTCGCGCCGGAACGCGGGCCACAGCAGCGCCGCGAACAGGAAGTACGGCGTCACCGTCTTGCCCGCGCGCACGCGCTCGTCGGTGTTCGCCAGCGCCTTGCGCACCATCGCGCGCTGGCGGCCGTCGTGGTCGTCGGCGAGCGCGGCGGCGGTTTCCGGAAGGATGACCGCGAGCAGGCCGTGGCGGTCGAGCGCGTCGAAGCTCGCCTCGCCGTGGCCCGCGAGGAACATCTTGAGCATCTCGTCGAACAGCCGCGCGGGCGGCGCCTCGGCGATCAGCGCGGCCAGGCGCGGTATCGGCGCCGCGGTGCCGGTCTCGATCGTGAAGCCGAGCTTGGCCGCGAGCCGCACCGCGCGCAGCATGCGCACCGGATCCTCGCGGTAGCGCAGCTCGGGATCGCCGATCAGGCGCAGCGTGCGGTGCTGGATGTCCTCCCAGCCGCCGACGTAGTCGATCACGGCGAAGTCGCGCACGCCGTAGTACAGGGCGTTGACCGTGAAGTCGCGGCGCACGGCGTCGTCCTCGATCGATCCGTAGACGTTGTCGCGCAGCAGCCGACCGCCTTCGTGGGTCTCGCGGTCGCCGGAGCCGTCGTCGCTGTTGGCGCGGAACGTCGCGACCTCGATCACCTCGGGCCCGTAGATCACGTGCGCGAGCCGGAAGCGGCGTCCAATCAGGCGGCAGTTGCGGAACAGCGCCTTCACCTGTTCGGGCGTGGCGCTGGTCGCGACGTCGAAATCCTTCGGATGCAGGCCCGCAAGCAGGTCGCGCACCGCGCCGCCGACCAGGTAGGCGTCGAAGCCGGCCTCGTTGAGCTTGTAGAGGACGCGCAGCGCGTTCGGGCTGATCTGCTTGCGCGAGACGTTGTGGGCATCGCGCGCGACGAGGCGCGGCGCGTGCAATGACGATGGGTCGGAATCTGGCTTCATGCGCGGGTGCCGCGGATCCTTGCGAAGGTCGAGCCGGTTTACTTTGACAGCCGGCCATGCCGGTTGAAAAGCAGGCCCCGCGGACGCGCAGGGCTTCCCGGGGTTCGACCGGACGGGAAAGTCCGCTATACTAACGGTTCGGGCGGTCGACGCCCGTTCCCGCTGCTCCCTTCGTCTAGAGGCCCAGGACACGGCCCTCTCAAGGCTGGAACACGAGTTCGAATCTCGTAGGGAGCGCCAGGGGTTTGTGCGAAGGTCCTTCTTCGCCCTGTCCCGGCTGACGTTCCGATCGAAGCGATGCTCACTTCGAACGGCTGGCGGGGCGCACATCCTTGTGCGCACTTTCCAATAGAAGCCTCGCTTCGATCGGGGCGCGCTTGAGAAAACGACCGGAAGCCCGTGCAGCGATGCGCGGGCTTTCTGCTTCTTGCTCGTCGTCCGTGCGGTATTCAAGAGCCGCAGGCTGGTCAGGCAGGGACTCGGCGACTTGAACGGCCGCATCCGGCAACTGCTCCGACACCACGCAAGTCGTTAAACTAGCCATCCCCCGCACGCACCCGACGGCCACCGCCATGCCTTTCGTCGTCACCGAAAGCTGCATCCGCTGCAAGTACACCGACTGCGTCGAGGTCTGCCCGGTGGACTGTTTCCACGAAGGGCCGAACTTCCTCGTGATCGATCCGGACGAGTGCATCGACTGCACGCTGTGCGAGCCCGAATGCCCGGTCAACGCGATCTACCCGGAAGACGACGTGCCGGGGGGCCAGGAAAGCTTCATCGCGCTCAACGCCGAACTGGCCAAGGCCTGGCCGGTCATCACGACGCGCATCGATCCCCCGGCGGACGCGGCACAGTGGGACAAGGTCACGGGCAAGCTCGGCGAGCTCAAGCGCTGACGTGGATGCGTAGCTCGCAACGCCTTGTCATCCCGAGCGCCACGAGGGATCTCGAAGTTGCATTCCCGCCCGCAACACCGTCGCGGAAAGATCCCTCGCGTTGCTCGGGATGACAAGCAGCAGGTGGCAGGGAAGTAGCCCGCATGCAATGCGGGACAGCGACCGGTCCCGGATTGCATCCGGGCTACGCTGGCTGGCCGCCGAGCTGGCGCAAGAGAAATCGCCTTGTCATCCCGGGCGCCACGAGGGATCTCGAAGTGGCATTGCCCCAGCAACACCGTCGCGGACGGATCCCTCGCGTTGCTCGGGATGACAAGCTGCAGGTGGCAGGAACGTAGCCCGCATGCAATGCGGGAAGCGACCAGTCCCGGATGACCAGCCTACGGCTGTTGGCTTTCAACAGCCGAATGGCTGGTCAAACGCATCCGGGCTACGGAATCGTCGCGACTTGGGCGCTTGCGGACGGCCTTGGCCATCCGCAAGCGCGACGGATCAGCCGATCCGGTCGCGAAGCAGGTTCAGCAGTTCCAGCGCCTCGGGCGTGCGCACCGGCTGTCCGTCGGGTCCGACCGCGTCCACGTGGGTCGCGCCGCCTTCGGGAGCGGCGCGGATCAGCAGGGTGGCGCCCTTGAACTGCACTTCGTAGCTGTTGAGCAGCTGCGTGCGCTGGGTGACGGTCACGCCGCCGATGCGGTCGAGGGCCTTGCCCATGCGGTCCCAGGCGCCGGCAGGGGTGTCGCTGACGATGAAGCCGCTGGCGACGGCCGCGGCCGGCGTCGAGGCGCCGACGGTCGAGCCGCCGCGCGGGATCTGCATGGCCGGATCGGTCGCCGGGGTGTCGAGGTCGGGCGGCACTTCGAGCGGCCGGTTCTCGCGCGACTTCTTGTAGTCGGCGTTGTGCGAGCGCGGCAGGAAACGCATGCTGCCGTCCGATCGGTGCATGAAGCGGCAGCCGGTACCTGCAAGCAGTGCGGCGGCGAGCGTGGTGGCCAGCAGCGCGCGGCCGATCGACGAGGGAAGCGACATCAGTTTCTCCTGGGTGGATGGACGGCTGTGGATCAAGCCGCCATGGATCCGGCAGTTTCGGATTCGAGCGTGGCGCAGGCGGCCGCCATCGCGATCGCCTCGCGCGTGTGTTGCGGTGACAGGGGCAGCAGCGGCAGGCGCAGACCGGCGCCGATCCCCATGCGCGCGAGCAGCGCCTTGACGGGGATCGGATTGGGCTCGACGCCGAGGAAGGCCAGCAGCGGGGCGAGCTTCTCCTGCAACGCCGCGACGGCGTTCGCATCGCCCGCGCGCGCGAAGTCGCACAGCTTGCGGATCGCCGCGGGCACCACGTTCGACGCGACTGAGATCACGCCGTCGGCGCCGGCGAGCATCGCCTGTCCGGCCGTGGGGTCGTCGCCGCTGAGGACGGTGAAGCCGTCGTTGCGCAGCGGGGTCAGCGCCTGGATGCGCGCGATCTCGCCGCGCGCCTCCTTGATGCCGACGATCTGCGGGTGCGCGCTCAGCTGGGCCACGGTCTCGGGCAGCAGGTCGCAGCCGGTGCGTGTCGGCACGTTGTAGAGGACGATCGGCAGGCCGGCATGTTCGGCCAGTTGCGTGTAGTGGACGAGCAGCCCGGCCTGCGTCGGGCGCACGTACGGCGGGGTCACGATCAACGCGGCCGAGGCGCCGCCGGCTTTCGCGCGGCGCGTCTGCGCGAGGGTCTTCGCGGTGCTCTGCATTCCGGTGCCGGCCAGCACCGGGACGCGACCGTTGACGAACTCGACCGCGCTCGCGAGCAGCTTGTCGAACTCCGCGTCCTCGAGCGCCGCCGCCTCGCCGGTCGAACCGGCCACGACGATCGCCTGCGTTCCGCCCGCGAGCTGCATCTCGAGCAGCCGCTGCCATGCCGGGTAATCGATCTCGCCGCCGGCGGCGAACGGCGTCGCCAGGGCGGTGATGGAACCTTCGATGCGCAAGAGCGGTGCACCCTGCTGGGACAAGCCCGGAATGGTAATGGGCGGGTCCGGGCAAGTCCAATCGCGGCGCCACCCTCGCCCGCCCCGGTGGGGTTCGCGTTCAGGCCCCGCCAGCGCTCCGGAAACCGCCCCGGAATGCGCCATCGTGCGAATTCCTGCGGTTTTTGGGGGTTATTTCGCGAAATACCGCATGGTAGAATTGCCGCAGCAAGTCGTTCCAGTGGCTTTGATTCGCACGACCAGCCAGGAACGGCGCCGGCCCCGCCCCGGCACCAGCGCAACACCGCATCACCCCGCTTCATCCGAAGCACCCGCAGCACCCCGCTTCACCCGAAGCACGAACCCTTGCACGGCAACCGCCCGTGCATTTCGCACGCGCCTGGAGAGACCCATGACGCAGACCCACGCCAACCCGACCCTCGCCACCCGTTCCGAGCACCTGCAAGCGCTCGACGTCCTGCGCCGCCACGGCGGCAGGATGCGAACGCACGGCCTCGACGACGCGACGATCGAGCGCTTCGCCGCCACCCACGCCGACCTGCGCGAGGCGATCGCGGCCGCGGCCGCCCAGTTCGAGGCCCTGCGCGCCGAGCCGGCCTTCGCCGACCTGCTCGCGATGGACGAACAGGCGCAGCTGCACGCGGTGCAGGCTAACTTCATCAACTTCTATCCGGACGACGCTGTGAACCCGTACATCGCCCTGACCGCGCGCGGCCCGTGGGTGATCACGCTCAAGGGCGCGGTGGTCCACGATTCGGGCGGCTACGGCATGCTGCCGTTCGGCCACGCGCCGGCCCCCGTCCTGGCGGCGATGGCCAAGCCGCAGGCGATGGCCAACATCATGACGCCGAGCCTGAGCCAGCTGCGCCTGGCCGACGCCCTGCGCGCCGAGATCGGCCACACCCGCAACGGCTGCCCCTACACCCACTTCCTGTGCCTGAACTCGGGCTCGGAATCGGTGTCGCTGGCCGGCCGCTTCGCCGACATCAACACCAAGACGATGACCGACGCCGGCGCGCGCCACGCGGGCAAGCAGGTCAAGCGCCTCGCGGTGAAGGGCGCCTTCCACGGCCGCACCGAGCTGCCGGCGATCTATTCGGATTCCAGCCGCAAGGGGTACCAGGCCCACCTCGCGAGCTTCCGCGGCGAGAACAGCCTGCTCACGGTCGAGCCCTACAGCATCGACCAGCTGCGCGCGGTGTTCGCCGAGGCCGACAAGAACGGCTGGTACATCGAAGCGATGTTCCTCGAGCCGGTGATGGGCGAAGGCGACCCGGGCCGCTCGGTGCCGCGCGCCTTCTACGAGGCCGCGCGCGAACTCACCAAGGCCCATGGCACGCTGCTGATGGTCGATTCGATCCAGGCCGGTCTGCGCGCGCACGGCGTGCTGTCGATCGTCGACTACCCGGGCTTCGAAGGCATCGACCCGCCGGACATGGAAACCTATTCGAAGGCGCTCAACGCCGGACAGTACCCGCTGTCCGTGCTCGCCGTCGGCGAGCGCGCGGCGGGCCTGTACCGCAAGGGCGTGTACGGCAACACCATGACCACCAACCCGCGCGCGATGGACGTCGCCTGCGCCGTGCTCGGCATGCTCACCCCGGACCTGCGCGCGAACGTGCGCAAGCAGGGCCGCGCCTTCGTCGCGAAGCTCGAGAAGCTCAAGGACGAACTCGGCGGCCTGATCACCAAGGTCCAGGGCACCGGCCTGCTGTTCTCCTGCGAGCTGTCCGACGCGTTCAAGTGCTACGGCGCCGGCTCGACCGAGGAGTTCATGCGCGAGCGCGGCATCGGCGTGATCCACGGCGGCGCCAACTCGCTGCGCTTCACCCCGCACTTCGCGATCGGCGACGACGAGGTGGAGCTGGTGATCGCTAGCATCCGCAAGGCGCTGCTCGAGGGTCCGCGGAAGGCGCAGGCCGAGGCGGCCTGAGGTTCGCCTCCTTCCCCGCTTGCTGGGGAAGGCTGGGATGGGGCAAACGAGGCCGGGGGAACCCGGCCTCTTTGTTTGGGCGGAAGATCGCCGAGTCCGACGCACGAACCCGGGCAGTTCCGTCATGACCTGGAAACGGTCGTTTTGGCGGACTCGTCACAGGGCGATTTGAGATCGCGAGCCGATTCGGCTCGATCGTCGGCTGATTCCGCTTGAAAGCCAGCCGAGCTGACTGGGAGGCCAGCCGAGACGGCTCGCCAAGCAACCGTCTTGCCTCCCACGCCAACCGATCCGGCTCGCCCGCCAGCGAAAACGACTCGCGCGCCGACCGGAACGGTTCACCCGCCAGCGAAAAGGATTCACGCACGACCCCGCCCGTTCGGCCGTCGGCGCGGAACGCCTCGCGCGCCAACCGATTCGGTTCGCGCGCCGGCGAAACCGGCTGCCACGTGCATCGCTACAGCTCGCAGCTTGACTCCCGCCCCCGCCCCGCCGACCATCCAGCGCCACCGTCGCCCCCGACGCCCCGAAGGCCGGCCCATGCCCCATCGTCTCCTCCGCGCCCTCGCGGTCGCGGCTTTCGCAATGCTCTACCCGCTCGCCGGCAGGGCGTCCGCCGCGGCAGGAACCGCGAAGGACGCCGCGCCACGGCAGCAGATCAAGGTGGCGGCCGGCGACCTGCTCGCGCAGAAGGGCGAGGACGGCATCTGGCACTCCGTGAGGATCCTCCAGGTCGACCGCATGCCCGACGGTTCTCCGGTCGCGCACTGCCTGTTCTACACCGACGCGAAGGAGCGGCCCACGCTCGACGCGGTCGCGGCGCTCGGCGTGCGCGATCGGCACATGATGGTCCTCGCGGGCTTCTTCGGGACCGGCTGGGAGCGCATCGGCAACCGTCCGCCGACGAAGGCCGAGATGGCCGGCTACTACGACTATCTCAAGCACACCGATTTCCCGCGCTACGCCAAGCTCACGGGGCTCGACGAACAGGCGGTCGCGCGCGTCGCGAACGAGCACTATGCGAAGGCGGTCGCGCTCGACGACAAGGGCGACAAGCGCGGCGCGATCATCGAGTACTCGATCGCGCTCGACAGCTATCCGATGTTCGTCGAGGCGATCGACAACCGCGGGCTGGACTTCATGGACCTCGGCGACTGCAAGGAAGCCGTCGCCGATTTCGAGATGTCGCTGGGGATCAAGCCGGACGGCGAGGCTGCGTTCGTCTCGCGCGGAGAATGCCTGTTGCGCATGGGCAAGTCGAAGGAGGCCGCGACCGTGTTCGCCGAGGCGATCCGGCGATTCCCGGCGCGCAAGGCCGACCTGCAGAAGTCGCTGGACCAGGCGCGCGCTTCTCAGAAAGCGCACCAGAACCCATCCCGTTGATCGAGAACGCATTCGACAAGCCCGGCGACGCGATCTGCGGTTGTCGCTGCGATCGAGCCATTGCCTTCCTGGCAGTGCGGGCTCAAGGTAACGCATGCGGGTAATGCGAAAAGAGGCCGCTTGATGTCAGGTCACGCTCCGGTGCAGCTGTCCGCGCGCCTCCATCCCGGCGAGCCGCTCGGCGACCGGGTGCTCAAGGTGAACCACGCCGGCGAGCACGGCGCGGTCAACATCTATCGCGCGCAGCTCTTCCTGGCACGGTGGACGGCACCGGCCATGGTCGCCGAGCTTCGCGAGTTCAAGTCGCATGAGGAGCGGCATCGCCGCGTGTTTGGCGCGGAGCTCGAGCGGCGCTCGGTCAGGCGTTGCAGGTCGTACCTGCTCTGCGGTGCCGGCGGGTGGGTTCTCGGCCTCGTTTCCGGCCTCTGCGGCGCCGGGGCCATCGCGGCGACGACCGTCGCCATAGAGCGCGTGGTGCTGGCTCACATGTCCTCGCAAGTCTGGAGGCTGCAGGTCGAGGACGAGCTGGCGGTTGCTGCGATCCGGAGCGTCATCGACGAGGAGAGAGCCCACCACGATCGATCGATCTCGAGGGGCGCTGGCGCCGGATTCTGGGCAGCCGTGCTCGGCCCCGTTGTTTCGGGTTCCACCGAGTTGGTGATCTGGGCTGGCATGCACCTCTGAGCCTCGACACGCTCGAGCGGAGCACCACGGGCCAGCGCCCCGCCGGCTGCTTGTACCACGGTTGCCCGGCCGGCTTTGCGAGGTGATCACGCGTATCCGCCCGGATCCGAACCGGATCGCCGCGCGCGGTTATCATCGGGTCCTCATGGTCCGGATGCATGGGGACGCGCCATGAAGGCGCTTGCGACGATCATCCTGTTCGGGCTGTTGTCACAGCCCTGCCTGGCGCAGCCTGCGGACGCGCCCGACGCGGCCGTGGCCGAAGACATCGCGCCCGATGCGCACGCGATGACCTGGACCGTCGACGGCGTGCAACGGCAGGCGCTGGTGTTCGAACCGGCCGCCGGTTCGCCCGATGCCCGCCATCCCGTCGTGCTCGCCTTCCATGGCCACGGCGGCACGATGGAGGCCTTCGTGCAGCGCGCGGACCTGCAGGCGCGCTGGCCCGATGCGATCGTGGTCTATCCGCAGGGGCTCATCGTCGCGAGCGCGCCGGACATGCCGGGCCGCAAGCCGGGCTGGCAACGCGCCGCGGGAGAGGACGCCGATCGCGACCTCGAGTTCACCGACGCGATCCTCGCGACCCTCCACCGCCGCTATCGCGTGGACGACCGTCGCATCTTCGCGATGGGTTTCGCCAATGGCGCGAACTTCGCCTACCTGCTCTGGAACCAGCGTCCCGGCGTCTATGCGGGCTTCGCAATGGTGGCCGGCGCGCTCGCCCCGGGCCAGCAGCTCGCGGTGCCGAAGCCGGTCCTGCAGATCGCGGGCCGCAGGGATCCCAAGGTCACGCCCGACCAGGTGGAGGCCACGCTCGCCGAGGAACGACGGCTCGACGGCACCGACGCGGGCCAACCCTGCGGCGCCGACTGCACGCAGTTCCACGGCCCGGTCGCGGGCGTGAAGGCGCTCTGGCATGGAGGCGCGCACGTCTATCCGGCGCTTGCGGGTGCGGCGACCGTCGCGTTCTTCCGGACGCTGACCAACCCTTCGCCGGGAATCGTTCCCGCAACGGCGAATGCCCCCGCGCCTCCGGCCGATGCGCCCGGTGCGCAGGTCGTCCAGTTCGAGAGCCATGGCCTGGCGCTCGGCGGCTACGTCTATCGGCCGCCGGGCAAGGGGCCGTTCCCGGTTTACATCTGGAACCACGGCAGCGAACGCAATCCGAAGCCCGGCGCCCTGCTCGCCCGGTTCTTCGTGCCGAAGGGTTTCGTGCTGTTCGCGCCGATCCGCGCAGGCCACGGCAGCAACCCGGGACCCTGGATCGGCGATGCGATCCGCCGCATCCCCGATCAGCAGTCGCCCGAAGGCGCGGCGCAGATGATCGCCCTGCACGAGCGCGAAAACGACGACGTCGTCGCCGCCTATCGCTGGATCGCGCAGCAGCCGTGGGCCGACGCGCGCCGCATCGTCGTCGCGGGCGGTTCGTTCGGCGGCATCCAGGCCCTGCTGACGGCCGAGCGCGACGCGCGCGAGCGCCTCGGCGTGAAATGCTTCGTCGCGATGTCGCCGGCCGCCGAATCCTGGGGCAATCCGAACTGGGCCGGCCGGCTGACGCGCGCGGTCGAGAACGCGCACGCACCGATCTTCCTGCTGCAGGCGCGCAACGACTACAACCTCGGCCCGACCGCCGTGCTCGGCCCCTTCATCGACGCCAAGGGCCCGCCGAGCCGCTTCCGGATCTTCCCCGACCACGGCGACCCGACGGACCGCGCGCAGGGGCACGGCGGGTTCTTCGCGGATCCGCGCGCGTGGGGAACCGACGTGTTGGAGTTCCTGCGCGCATGCGGCGAGGTTCCTCCGCCGGTTCCGCTCAATACCGGGGAATCGGAGCAGGCGGGCAGCTCCTGACACCAAACCATGACGATAGATCGGATGCCCAGTTGTTGCTCGTCATCCCGGCGCAAGCCGGGATCCATCTTGATTCTGTGTTGAACGGGAACGTCAAAATGGATCCCGGCGTTCGCAGGGATGACGAGCATAGCAAGGGACGCTGCCGACCTCTTTCACCACTCGGTGAGCCCTTCGATTTCGTAGAGCTTCTTCCAGCTCGGCCGCGCGCGCACCTCGTCGGCGAGCCGCTTGAGAGCCGGCCACTGCGTCGCAGGCCTGGGCATGTTGCGCGACCAGCGCATGAGCATGGTCAGCAGCAGGTCGACTCCGGAAAATTCGCCGAGCATGTACGGGCCGTTCGCGGAAAGGTGCGCCTCGAGCAGGTCGAACGCACCCTCGATGCGGGCCTGGATCGCCGCGCGCACGGCCGGCGGATGCTCCTCCGCGCCGCTGGCATCGGGCGGGTAGAACCACAGGCGGTAGGCCGGCATCAGGGTGTTGGCGAGGTACACGATCCACTGGTACCACGCCGCGCGCTGCGGCGTGCCGGCGGCGGGCGCAAGCTTCGCCTCGGGATGGCGTTCGGCGAGCAGCATGAGCAGCGCGGCCGATTCCGACACCGGCCTGCCATCGACGATCAGGGTCGGAACGCGGCCCTGCGGGTTCAGCTCGAGGTATCGCGGGGAGCGTTGCGCCTGGGTCGTGAAGTCGACGAGTTCGAGCCGGTGCGGTGCGACGATCTCGAGCAGGGCCAGGTGCACGACCATGCTGGCGGTACCGGGCGAGTAGTAGAGCGTGTACATGCGGGATTCCCCTGGACGGTGCGACCGCATTGTCGCGGATGCCTCCCGCGCGCGGAACCCCGGACGACGCTGCAAGCCCCGCGGAGAGGTGTGTGGCATACCGGCCGTCGGTTCCCGCGAACTTTCGGCGATGCCGGCGGTCCCTGTGCTTCCGGAAGCAGGTCAAGGCTTCCTTCCCAAAATGAAGAATCCTTCACTTCGCGGAAGGGCGGCCGCCCGGCCCGGCGGCCTAGCATCCGATCAACAGCGGTCCATCCCACCACCAGGAGTGTCGTCCATGAAGTCCAGCATCCTCGTCGCATCGCTCGCCGCCCTGCTCGCTTTCGGCGCCGCCCAGGCCGGCGCGCCCGCCGCGACAGCCGCGTCCCCGGCAGCTTCCCCGGCCGCCTCCAAGGCCGAAGCCAAGGCCAAGGACACGAAGAAGACCGCCAAGGCAGCCCCGGTCAACAAGCCGATGCCCGCGACCACCCCGCCGACCACCACGCGCGGCGGCAAGGCGCAGCAGACCAAGATGGCGGCCTGCGCGACGGCCAACAAGGGCAAGAAGGGCGACGACTACAAGGCCGGCATGAGCGAATGCCTGAAGGCGAGCCCGGCTTCCGACACGGCGAAGTAACGTCCGTCCAGCAGGACGGCTTCAGGTCTTCCCCCTCCAACGGGGGGAGGAGAAGCGTTTGCGAGCCCAGGCTCGCGTTTCTGTGGAGGCCCTCGCGCCGCGCGCGAGGGCCGTCGTTCTTCCGATGGGAGAAGGGCAATGCCTCAGCGCTTTTTCGGCTTCGGCTTGCGCCTGGACGGTGCCGCGCCGTCCGCACGCGAACGGCGGCCGAGCATCCATCCCAGCAGC
>Ga0207691_10002682_pt1 | contig 17405 bp, 13 predicted proteins | sample KBSM13metaG_FD_184327 | JGI IMG/M metagenome (GOLD analysis project Ga0207691, IMG submission 184327) | Miscanthus rhizosphere microbial communities from Kellogg Biological Station, Michigan, USA - KBS M1-3 metaG (SPAdes) (version 2) | ecosystem: Host-associated > Plants > Roots > Rhizosphere >... | reverse complement strand
TCGCCGGCCTCGCCCTCCTCGCCCTCACCCTCACCGCCTACCCCCAACTCCTCCGCGAGCGCCCGGAAGACGAGTGGCCCAACGCCCCGGACACTTCATGCCGCCTTCCCTCCTCCAATCCCAGCTGGAAACACTGGAACCCCTACAAGCAGACGAAGCCGGACTCACCGTACCCACCCACGACGGCATCGAGGCAATGGCCAACCGGATCCTCGCTCAACTTCCAACAACCGCCGCGGCTTCCGCAAAGGAGGGCTCACCTGCGGACTAAATGAAGACTCGCTGAGTCCCGCCCGACTATCCCCATATTGTCAAGACGATGACCTGGTCGGGCCACCTTACTGTCTCCTGAGCTCCTACGGGGCAGCCACCGATAGCGGATATTACGTAAAGTTGATTGCGCGCAAGGATACTAACGTCTCCGTCTCGAGGCCGACAGGCGAATTGTTGTTTTCCCTAAACCTCCGCCACCGGAGCAGCGAACTGCGCCGCGTACAGCGCCGCGTATGCCCCGCCCGCAGACAGCAATTGAGCGTGCGTCCCCTGCTCCACGATCTGCCCGGCTTCCATCACCAGGATGAGGTCGGCATCGCGGATGGTGGAGAGGCGGTGGGCAATGACAAACGAAGTCCGGTCGCTCCTCAGCGCACTCATGGCCTTCTGCACCAGCACCTCGGTCCGCGTATCCACGGAAGAAGTCGCCTCGTCCAGAATCAGCACCGAGGGCCGGGCCAGGAACGCCCGTGCGATGGTCAGCAGCTGCTTCTCGCCGGCGGAGACGTTGCCGCCCTCGTCGTCGAGCACGGTGTCGTAGCCGTCCGGCAGGGACCGGACGAATCGGTCCACGTACGTCGCCTTCGCGGCCTCCAGGATCTCGTCCTCCGTAGCGCCGGGCCTGCCGTAGGCGATGTTGTCCCGGATGGTCCCGCCGAACAGCCAGGTGTCCTGCAGCACCATGCCCATCCGCGAGCGCAGCCCGTCGCGGGTCATCGCGGTGACGTCCACGCCGTCGAGCGTGATCCGCCCGGCATCGAGCTCGTAGAACCGCATCATCAGGTTCACCAGGGTGGTCTTGCCCGCGCCGGTCGGGCCTACGATGGCCACCGTCTGGCCCGGCTCGGCCACCAAACTCAGCGAGGAAATCAGCGGCTTGTCCGGCGAATACGAGAAGGACACGTCCTCGAACACCAGCCGCCCTCGGCCCCCGGAAGGCGCCTCAGCCGGAGACGGATCCGGCGACTGCTCGTCCGTATCCAGCAGTTCAAAGACGCGCTCGGCCGAGGCCACCCCGGACTGCAGCAGGTTCGCCATGGACCCCAGCTGGGCCAGCGGCTGGGTGAACTGCCGGGAGTACTGGATGAACGCCTGCACGTCTCCCAGCTGCATCGCCCCGGAGGCCACCTGCAGACCGCCCACCACGGCGATCCCCACGTAGACCAGGTTCCCGATGAACGTCATGGCCGGCATGATCAGGCCGGAAATGAACTGCGCGCCGAAGCTCGCCTGGTACAGCTCCGCGTTCTTCTGCCGGAACCGCTCCTCCACCTCGCGCTGCCGGCCGAACACCTTCACCAGGGCGTGCCCGGTGTAGGTCTCCTCGATCTGCCCGTTCAGCTCCCCGGTGTGCCTCCACTGCGCCACGAACAGCTTCTGGGAGCGCTTGGCGATCACCGCCGTCGTCACCAGGGTCAGCGGAATGGTCACCAGCGCAATCAGCGCCAGCGTGGGCGAGAGCAGGACCATCATCACCAGCACCCCGGCCACGGTCAGCACCGAGGTCACGGCCTGGCTGATGGACTGCTGCAGGCTCTGGGAGATGTTGTCGACGTCGTTGGTCACCCGGCTGAGCAGCTCGCCGCGCTGCACGGAATCGAAGTAGCGCAGCGGCAGCTTATTGATCTTCGCCTCGATCCGCTCGCGCAGCCGGAAGACCGTGCGCTGCACGACGCCGTTGAGGATGTACGCCTGCATCCAGCCGAACACCGACGCCAGCACGTACAGGACCAGCGCCCACAGCAGCACGGTGGCCAGCGCGGTGAAGTCGATCCCGGCGCCGGGGGTCAGCGTCATGGCGCTGAGCATGTCCGCCTGCTGGGTCTGCCCGGCGGCGCGCATTTGGGCGATCACCTGGTCCTGGGTCTCCCCGGGCGGCAGCTGCTTGGACACGACGCCGGCGAAGATCAGGTTGGTGCCCTCGCCCAGGAGCCGGGGTCCGATCACCGAGAACGTCACCCCGACGACGGCGAGGACCAGGACCAGCGTCAGCCACAGCCGTTCAGGCCGCAGCTCCCCCAGCAGCCGCCGGGCGGAGGGCCAGAAGTTCATGGCCTTCTCGGCCGGGATGTTCATCCCGGCGAACGGGCCGCCGCGGCCGGGTCCGCCCGCCGGACGGGGAATCCGCATGGGGGTTTGCGCCGCGGGAGCCCCGGGGGCCCCGGGTGCCCCGCCGGCAGGAGCGGCGGCGGGGGCCGGCGTCGGCGCCTTGTCGGTGCGGCTCATGCTGCCTCCTCCGCTGCGAGCTGGGAGTTCACAATCTCCTGGTACGTCTCCGACGCCTCCAGCAGTTCCTCGTGCGTGCCGTGCGCGACGATCCTGCCGCGTTCGAGCACCAGGATCTGGTCCGCGTCCACAATGCTGGAGACCCGCTGGGCGATGATCACCATGGTGGCCCCGGCGGTGTGCTGCTTGAGCGCCTGCCGCAGCCGGGCGTCCGTGGCGGTGTCCAGCGAGGAGAAGGAGTCGTCAAAGATGTACAGCTCGGGCTGTTTCACGAGCGCCCGGGCGATCGCGAGCCGCTGCCGCTGGCCGCCGGAGACGTTGGTGCCGCCCTGCGAGATCGGTGCATCCAGCCCGCCCTCCAGCTCCTCCACAAAATCCTGCGCCTGCGCAATCCTCAGGGCCCGCCAGAGCTCGTCCTCGGTGGCGTCCGGCTTGCCGTAGAGCAGGTTGCTGCGCACCGTGCCGGAGAACAGATAGGGCTTTTGCGGGACCAGGCCGATGTGCCCCCACAGCAGGTCCGGGTGGAGCTCGCGGACGTCCACGCCGTCAATCCGGACCGAGCCGGAGGTCGCGTCGAAGAGCCGCGGCATCAGGTTCACCAGGGTGGTCTTGCCGGAGCCGGTGCTGCCGATGATCGCCGTCGTCTGCCCCGCGCGGGCGGTGAAGTTCACGTCCGAGAGCACCGGCTGCTCGGCGCCCGGGTAGGCGAATCCGACGTCGCGCATCTCCAGCTCGCCACGGGCTGCCCGCCCGGCCGCGCGCGAGACCGGGCGCAGCGGCGGCCGGACGCTGGATTCGGTCCCGAGGACCTCGCCGATCCGGTCCCCGGACACGGCGGCGCGCGGGATCATGATCGCCATGAAGGTGGCCATCATGACGGACATCAGGATCTGCATCAGGTAGCTCAGGAACGCGATCATGGTGCCCACCTGCATGGACCCGTCCTCGATCCGGAACGCGCCGAACCAGATCACGGCCGTGCTGGAGACGTTGAGCACCAGCATCACGGTGGGGAACGCGAGCGCCATGAGCCTGCCGGCGCGCAGCGCAGTGTCCGTGACGTCCTCGTTGGCCCGGGCAAAACGGGCCGTCTCCACATCCTCCCGGACGAAGGCCCGCACCACGCGGATGCCGGTCAGCTGTTCGCGCAGCACCCGGTTGACGGTGTCGATCCGGGCCTGCATCACCCGGAACAGCGGCACCATCCGGAAAATGATCGAACCCACCGCGGCCAGCAGCACGGGGACGCTGACGGCGATCAGCCAGGACAGCTGCAGGTCCTGCCGGATGGCCATGATCACCCCGCCGATGCAGAGCATGGGCGCCGTAACCATGAGCGTGGCGGACATCAGAACCAGCTGCTGGACCTGCTGGACGTCGTTGGTGGAGCGGGTGATGAGGCTGGGTGGGCCGAACCGGGTGACTTCCTGCTCGGAGAACGCGGCGACCCGGCTGAAGATGGCGCCCCGGACGTCCCGTCCCAGCGCCATAGCGGCCTTCGCCCCGAAGTACACGGCCACGACGGTGCAGATGACCTGCAGCAGGGTAACCGCCAGCATGAGCCCGCCGATGCGCAGGATGTACTCGGTGTCGCCCTTCGCCACGCCCTGATCGATGATGTCCGCGTTCAGGGTGGGCAGGTACAGGGAGGCAATGGACGCCGCCAGCTGGAAGACGACGACGGCGAGCAGCAGCCGCCGCTGCGGCCTCAGGTATTCGACGAGCAGTTTCCAGAGCATCCGGTCTCCACTTCACGCGTCACAGACTGTCTCACACAGAACGATGTGAGGGTCAGTTTACGTCCCGAACCCGGGAGTGGGCCGGGTTCCTCTGAGGGCGAATCGGGGGCGGGCCTGCGGCGATGCCTGAGGGGCAGTTGTCCGGGTGCTGGCTTCGAAGACGATATTGGCTATGCGCAGAAGTCAGCGATCCGCGCATTGCGCGCAGCCACGAACTCGAGGCTGGCTTTCCTGTAGGGCTCATACTCAGGGAGGCCAGTCGGTATAGGAGAAGGACTGGAATCGGTGAACGGCGGGACCTCGTCGGTGAACGGCGGGAAGAACTGGATTGCGCCGTAATCGTCTGTGACCAGGTCCTGGAGCAGGAAGAAGTCTACGTAGCCCCGGAAGTCGCCAAACATGTCGAAGAAGTCGGGGTACAGGGCCAAGGTGTCGCTCAGCGGGCTGGCCTCGCGGAGATAGTGCAGTCGGATGCACTCGAGGGTCAGATCGAACCGGTCGGCGATGCGGGGGTGAGTGCCTCGGCGCTGATTAATCGTTTGCTTGCCGTTGATCCTGTTGCCCGGGAAAACCATCATGCCGCCGATGGTGTAGCCCTGACGGCTGAATGCTTCCTGCTCGGCCTCTGGAATCTGCGCCATGAGCCTGGCGGCACCCAAGTGCCGGCGGAAGGTCCGAATGATCGAGTCGCTCGACAGGAAGAACTCACCCAGTTCGGATTGGTGATGCAGGTATCTGCGTGGGTTGCTTGCGTCCAGGTCGAACATCGCACCATTCTGCAAAGGCTTGCTCCAAAGGAGTCGATGGTAACGGCGGAGGGTGGGGCTGGCAGCATCAGGATCTCTGCCTTCTGGCGTGTCCGACCGAAAGTCGAATGTAACGTCGATGTCGGTCGGCTCACTTACGCTGGCGGGGTCGTATTGGATAGCGCGCACCTCCTGCGCGCAACGGCAGGCGGCCGCGATCTTTGCGGCCCACTCCAAGGCCGCATCGTAGGAGGGCAGCTCCAGCACCGTGTAGCCGCCTTCGAGCTGCGTCGTCTGCGGGTAGGTGCCTTCGCGCACGGTCCCGTCGCCATCGACCATGACGGGCGGGATGGTCTCATCGATGCCGCCGCCGAACACCCAGACGCCGGCGTCCTTTGCCTCCTGGACGACCGCGTGTGACGCATCCGAAACAGCCTGCAGCTCTTCCTCCGGGAAGACAATGGCGGCACTCGGGAACGAGATCAGATACTTGGTCATTCGCGTCGACTCCTTGTTTGCAGCACGGTTTGCAGCACGGTGAATCGCGTTCATCCTCGCCGATGCGACCGTGCCGCGCAAGACTGCAGGCCGGAGCAACCCGACCGCGGCACATCCCCTTTGCCTGCACGCCGGGCTGGACTGCTTGCCGGGCCTGCGGCCCGGGTGTAGCTTGATGCGGATGCTGCGCATTGGCTCGATCGTCATCCGGGTGGAGAACCTCGAACGCCAGATGGGTTTCTGGCAGGCCGCCTTGGGCTACGAGCCCCGGTACGAGCCCGACGGCGACTTCGTGATCCTCCAGCCGCCGGGCGGGGTGGGCACCTGTGTCTCCTTGGACCGCGTCCCCGCGGCCGTCCAGATTCCCCCGCGCCTGCACCTGGACCTCTACACGGACACCCAGGACGCCGAGGTGCAGCGCCTCCTTGCCCTGGGCGCCACCCGGATCGAATGGAGCAAGCGGCCCTCGGACGCCGACTACGTGATCCTGGCCGATCCGGAGGGCAACAGGTTCTGCGTGGTGGACACCGCAGGGAGCCGTTAAAACCTGTTGCTTCACAGGGGAACGGTGTGCCAGCCTCGAAGTGATCCCGTCGCCGCGGCGACGACGGGCGACGGAGAAGGAGCACGGCATGGGACTCATCCATATCGACCTGTTCACCACTCTCGACGGCGTTGCGCAGGCGCCCGGCGGGCCGGACGAGGACCCTGCCGACGGCTTCGCGTTTGGCGGCTGGCAGGCGCCCCTCATCGACGAGGTCGTCGGCGAGCAGGTCGTCTCCGGGATGGAAGGGATGGACGCGCTGCTGCTCGGGCGCCGGACCTACGACATTTTCGCAGCGTACTGGCCGCACGCCAACGGTGACATCGCACGGCTGTTCAACCGCATCCCGAAATATGTGGCCTCGCGCCAGTCGCCGGCCCTCGAATGGGCAGACTCCACGCTCCTCGGTCCTGATACCGTCGCTGCCGTACGCGAACTGCGCGACCGGCACGAGCACATCCACGTCATCGGCAGCCTCGACTTCGTGCAGTCCCTGTTCGCCGAGCGGCTCTTCGACCGACTCACGCTCTGGGTGTATCCGATCCTCCTCGGCGGCGGAAAGAAGGTCTTCGCGGACGGGGTGGTTCCGACGAACCTCAGACTCATCGAGCCGGTCGTCGCCTCACCGAACGGCGCGGTGCAGCAGCGCTACGCGCTCGCCGACGGCACACCTGGCGTCGGCGACATGTCGGCAGTGACCCAGGAGGGCTAAAGCGACACGCCCGGGCCGTGGCCCGTGCCGCCCAACTAGCCGTTCAACACCACGTTCACCGGCGGCTCGCCCGCCAGCATGATCTCGATCTGCCGCTGCAGCAGCCGGCCCATCCGCGGGCGCATCGCCGAGCTCGCGCCGCCCACGTGCGGGCTGATGATGACGCCCGGGGTCCGCCAGAGCGGGTGGTCCTGCGGCAGGGGTTCGGGATCAGTGACGTCCAGCGCGGCGCGGATCCGGCCGGAGGCGGTGTGCCGGACCAGGGCCTCCGTGTCCGCCACCGGGCCGCGGGCCACGTTCACCACCAGGGCGCCGTCCGGCATGGCCGCGAGGAAGGCGTCATCAATCAGGTGCCGGGTGGAGTCGCTGAGCGGAACCCCCACCACCACAATGTCGTGCTCCGGCAGGAGCGTGTGCAGCTCGGCGATGCCGTGGATCCGGCCGCGGTCATCCGTCCGTTCGGTGCTGGCCACCCGGGTCACGGTGGTCTCGAACGGCAGGAGCCGGTCCTCGATCGCCTTGCCCACCCCGCCGTAGCCAACAATCAGGACGCGGCGGTCGGCCAGGCTGGCCGTGGGCCGGGCGTCCCACCGTCCTTCCTGCTGGTTCTGGATCAGGCGGGGCAGTTCGCGCTGGCTGGCGAGGATCAGGGCGAGCGCCAGCTCCGCGGTGGAGGTCTCGTGCACGCCGGACGCGTTGGCGAAGACCCGCCCGGCCGGCAGGAACTCCGCCACGCCGTCGTACCCGATCGACTGGCTCTGCACCAGGGCCGTGTCCACCGCTGCCAGGCTCCGCAGGACCTCCGGGCCGCCCATGTACGGCGGGACCACGATGTCGATCCGCGGCAGGGGCGGCTCACCGGCGAGGTCCCACTCCAGGACGGTGACGTCCGGGTGCGGCTGAAGGTACTCACGCAAGGTGGGGTCCGGCAGGCTGACAGTAATTTTCCGGGTCATGAATGCCAGCGTAGTGGACCCGCATCTGGGATTTTTGTCCCACTTGGGCCGTGCCCCGCGCGCTCCGTGGACTTCGCCCCCGGCCCGGCCTAACGTCGGAGGCACCACCCAGTCGAGTCCGGAAAGGCCCACGCACATGACGAATCCGGGCCCCCGGCCGGCCGCTCCCACCCACCGCAGGAACGTGGTGCTTGTCTGGGCAGCCGCCCTGCTGCTGCTGGCCGCCGTCGTGGTCCTCGGCGCGATCCGCACCGCACCCGGCAGTGATTCCCACACCCGTGACTTCCTGACCCGCGACTTCCTGACCGGTGACGTCCTGAACGTCGCCCAGCAGCAGGAGCCGGGCCCGGCGGAGTCCGCACCGGCAGCCCCGGCGGCCGCCGCCGTCGACCTTCCCGCCGAGATGCAGCGGATTATCGGCGCGCACCCCGATCACCGGATCGGCGTCGCCGTGCTGGACACCCGCGACGGCCAGCTGCAGAGCTACGGCGACGTGGCACCGTACACCGCGGCGAGCACCGCGAAGGTCCTGACGGCCGCCGCCTACTACCACCTCGTGGAAACCGGCGATAAGTCACTCGATGCTCCCCTGGGCGCGTTCAATGCCGCGTTCCAGCTCAAAGCCATGATCAACACCAGCAGCGACGACTCATGGCTCCTGCTGATGCGGGACATCGGCTACCCCAACCTCACCGCCTACGCCGCCACCCTCGGCATCACCTACGATCCCGAGCAAAACCTGGTGGCCCCGACGGACATGGCGCGGCTCCTGGCGCAGCTCACCACGGGCAAGCTGCTCAACGCCGATCACACCGCGGAGCTGCTCGGCTACATGCAGCACACCAATGACGAGGACCTCGTCCCGGCCGCCGTTGCGCCCGGCATCACGGTCCACCACAAGTACGGCGTGGTGCAGGGCTACGTCCACGACGCCGCCCTGCTCAGCGCCGGGGACCGCTCCTACGCGGTGGTCATCTATACGTGGGGCCCCGACGACGCCGACAGTGCGGACCGCCTGCACCTCATCCACGACCTGACTCACCAGCTCACCGGCGCCCTGTTCGGGCAATAACGGGCCGGCAGGAACCTGCTGCTGCGAGTGAGCTGTTAACAGGCTGAAAATCAACCAATCAAAGGTGGCGCAGGCTCCATTACGGGGGCAGGATGAAAGAAGCGGGAATAGTCTCAGCCGCAGCCCGACGGAACACCACGGTGCTGGGCCGTCTCCTGGAGGAGCACCAGATGTCCATTCCTTCTGAATCTCGATCCTGCCGTCCCGCCGAACCCGGGGCCTCCGGTCGCGCACGGGCCGCCCCGCCGCCCTGACCGGAACGCGCAGACCAGCCCGCCTCCCGGATCCGGGCTTTTCCAGGGAGTCACCTTGACCCGCATCCTCATTGCAGAAGACGAAGAACGCATCTCCCGCTTCATCGAAAAGGGCCTGCGCGCGGCTGGCTACGTGCCCACAGTGGTCGCCGACGGCGTCACGGCCGTGGACTACGCCTCCAGCGGCGAATTCGATCTCCTGCTCCTGGACATCGGGCTCCCCCGCCTGGACGGGTACGCCGTCCTCGCGGCACTGCGCCGCGGCCAGGTGGGCATCCCGGTCATCTTCCTCACGGCCCGCGGATCATCCAGCGACACCGTCGCAGCGCTGGAGGGCGGCGCCGACGACTACATCGTCAAGCCTTTCCACTTCGAGGAACTCGTGGCCCGCATCAAGGCCCGGATCCGCAAGTCGGACACCGGCGATGTGCTGGCGGGAAGCGTCATGCGCTACGGGCACCTGGAGCTGAACCTGCTCACCCACTCGGTCAGCGTCGACGGCAGGATGGTGGAACTCTCCGCCCGCGAATTCGCGTTGGTGGAAATGTTCCTGCTCCACCCCGGGCAGGTCCTGAGCCGGCAGCAACTGCTCAGCCATGTCTGGGGCTACGACTTCGACGGCACGTCCAACGTGGTGGACGTGTACGTGCGCCAGTTGCGCATGAAGCTCGGCGCGGAACGGATCCTCACCACCCGCGGCGCCGGGTACCGCCTCAGCTAGGCAACGCAAGCTGATCCGCGCAGGAAGGGAACAGAGTGGCCACCTCGGATGAACATCCCAGTGAAGACGGCCAGGCCGAGCCGCCGGCTGCCTTCCCTGAGACGGAAACCCAGGACCCGTCCGGCTGGGGCGCAAAGATCCACTCGGTGCGTTTCCGGGTGGTGGCCGCCATGCTGGGCATGATGCTCGCCGGGGTGGTCACAGCCGGGATGGTCACGTTCGTGGTGCAGTTCCAGGACTCTGACGCCAGGACGGACCAGGCGGTTCTGGACAAGGCGAATGCCGTGGTCAAGGTCGTCCAGACAAAGAAGAAAACGTCCGGTGACTACGCCAACAGGACGTACGTCAGCGCCCTTCACGAGGCCGCGGAGGATATCGAGCCGCGCAGCAACGAGGTCATGGCAGGGATAGTCGATGGGCATGTGGCATGGACCGTTGAGGGCAACGGGGACAGCAACCTCCTGAACAACAGCATGTTGGCCGATGCTGCCCGGCTCAGCAACCCGGCCGGCGCGTCCTTCGGCGAGCTGAACTCGGACGGCCGTCCGCTCAGGACAGTGGTGGTGCCCATGAAAGGCGCCCCCGGGACATTCTTCCTGGTCGGCCGGGACGCGGGCGACCAGCGCGAACACAACGCCAGCTCGGTCCGGACGTATTCGCTGGTGGCCCTCGGCATGCTCCTGGCTGCCGCGGTGATCGGCAGCGTGGTTGCCGGCCGGCTGCTCGATCCGCTCCGCCGTATGCGCGAGACGTCCCGGGCGGTGGGCCCGGAGGACCTCACGCAGCGGGTCGAGGTGCGCAAGGGCGAGGACGACGTCACCCTGCTTGCCAAGACCTTTAACACCATGCTGGAAAGACTCGATGAGGGGGCCCAGCAACAGCAGCAGTTCCTGGACGACGCCAGCCATGAACTGCGGACCCCGCTGACCATTCTCCGCGGGCACCTCGAGCTCGTGACGGTCGATGATCCGGACGATGTCATTGCCACCAGGGACGTGCTGCTGGACGAGGTGGACCGGATGCAGCGCCTGGTGGACGACCTCCTGCTGCTCGCCAACTCCGGCGAGATCGGCTTCATCCAGCGTGAACCCGTCCGGGTCCCGGAACTCCTGGATCAGGTCATGGAGAAAGTGCACGTCCTGGCCGACCGGAACTGGCAGATCGATGAAAGAGCTGACTACGTGGTGGAGGCGGATCCGCAGCGCCTCACCCAGGCACTGGTCCAGCTCGCGGCGAACGCCGTCAAGTACACCGGGCCGTCCTCCACCATCGCGCTCGGCTCCCGGATTGAGCGCCCGACGTCGAACGACGGCACCTCGCTGCCCCCGCAGGACACGCTCGTGCTGTGGGTGCGCGATGACGGGATCGGCATCGCCGCCGAGGACCAGCAACGGATCTTCGAACGGTTCGGCCGGGCGCACACGGGCCGCGGCATGGAGGGCTCGGGACTGGGCCTTGCCATTGTCGCGGCCATCGCCCAGGCACACGGGGGCGTGGCGACGGTGGAATCCGAATACGGCCACGGGGCCACGTTCCTGATCCGGATCCCCCTGCAGTCCTCCGGCGTCCGCGTCTGACCTGGTCCGCCGTCGGGCCTGCACCCGCCCTCTGGCCCTGCCTCCCCTCTGGCCCGCACCCGCTGGTGCCCGTGCCTAAGCGCGGGGCCGCAAAAGCGGGCGCTTGGATGAGGAATCCTTCATCTTCCCCTCATCCCATCCTCACTCTCGGGGCGCACGCTGGTGCATAACATCAGACAGCACCGGCCCGGACACAGCCGCGTTCGCGACCGTGTCCGGGGGCACCGGGGCGGGGGAGGATTGTTGTGGAGCCATTGCGGATAGTGCTGTACTCACATGACTCAGTGGGCCTGGGACATGTGCGTCGGAATCTGGCACTGGCCCACGCGCTGAACAATCAGCTTCCCGGCCTGATCGGCCGCCCCGTCACCGGAATCCTCATCACCGGCACAGCCCTCGCACCGGCGTTCCGGTTGCCCGAGGGGTGGGACTGGGTGCTCCTTCCCGGTGTGGCGAAGGGTTCCGAGGGCTACCTGCCGCGGAACCTGACCCTGCCCATGGGGGAGCTCGTGCCATTGCGGGCCAGGCTGCTGCAGGCAACGCTGGCCGGCTTCTCCCCCCACCTCGTGGTGGTGGACCGGCACGCCACGGGCGTTCATGGCGAACTCGAAACAGCCTTGCGCCACGCCCGCACCGCCGGGCCCGTGCGCGTGGTGCTGGGCCTCCGCGAGGTCCTCGACTCGCCCGCCGCCGCCCTCGCCGAATGGGCCAGAGTGGGCGGTCCCCGCGTGGTGAAGGACCTGTTCGATGCCATCTGGGTCTACGGCGATCCCGCCGTCCACGATCCCGTGGCCGCCGGCGAAATACCGTTCGCCCTCCGAAAGCTCATCCGGTACACGGGCTACCTCGCCGTGGGGCGCCCTTCGGCCTCCGGCACCAGCTGCATGCCCGGGCGGTACTGCATGACGACGGTCGGCGGCGGCTCGGACGGCTATGCCCTGGCCCGCGTCGCCGTCGCCACGCCGGTCCCGGACGGGCTGGGACACCTCGTGGTCGCCGGACCGCAGATGCCCGCCGAGCAGCTCAACGACCTCCGGCAGCGGGCCCGCCCCGGCGTCAAAGTGGTCGCCGCAGTCGATGACATCGTGTTCCACATCCGGCACGCCGGCGCCGTCGTGGCCATGGGCGGCTACAACACGGTGTGCGAAATCATGAGCACCCCTGTCCCGGCCCTGATCGTGCCCCGCACGCAGTCGCGCGCCGAGCAGCGGATCCGGGCCGCCTCCCTCGCCGCGGCCGGGTACCTGGAGCAACACGAGATTGACACGCTCACGCCGGAGATCCTGGCGGCCTGGCTGGCTGCCCGGATCGGCACCACCGTGGACCGCCGTCGTGCGGTGCTGGACGGCCTGATCCGGGTTCCGCAGCTGGCCGCTGAGCTGCTGCGGCCGCTGGCCACTACCGAGCTGGCCCATGCGGATCAGGACAGCGCCGATCAGGTCACGGCCGAACGGGCCAGTGCCGAACAATTCAGCGCGGACGAAAGCGATGCCGCAGTGAGCGTGAAAGGTGCCAGCCGTGTCGCCGTTTGAACCCGGGACGGCGTACGTCCTGAAGATGTACCCGCGGTTCTCCGAAACGTTCATCGTTTCGGAGATCCTGGCCCGCGAGGCCGCCGGGGACCGGATCGAAATCTTCTCGCTCCGTCCCACCGACGACCCCCGGTTCCACCCCGAGCTCGCCCGGGTCCAGGCACCGGTGACCTATATTGACCGCCCCATCAAGACTGTGGCCCTGTGGGAGAGCCTCCGGATGGCCGACGCGGCCGGGCTCACAGCCGCCGTCGGCCGGAATTTGGGCGAACTCGCCGCCGCCTCGGCAGACGACGCCGTGCAGGCCATCAACCTGGCCACCGCGCTGCAGAACCGCAACATCCGGCACATGCACGTCCACTTCGCCTCGGGATCAACCACCGTGGCCCGGCTGACGTCCCTCATCACCGGCATCCCGTTCTCGTTCACCGCGCACGCGGTGGACATCTTCCATGAATCGGTCCAGGACGAGGACCTGCGGCTCAAGCTCGAGCAGGCCCACCACGCCGTGACCATCAGCCAGTACAACATGCGCTACCTGCGCCGCCGCTTCCCGTCCTCGACGGCCCGGCTCCATCTGGTGCGCAACGGCCTGGAGCTGGAGCGCTTCCCGTACCGGGAGCCCCGGCCGCTCGAAGCCACCCTCCGGATCGCCGCCGTCGGGCGCCTGGTGGAGAAAAAAGGCTTCCAGTATCTGTTGCCCGCGGCCGCCGAACTGCTGGACCAAGGGGTCAAACTGGACCTCCGGATCGCCGGTACCGGGCTCATGGCCGAGGAACTGGAGGCCGGCATCGGCCAGCACCGACTCGGCGCCCATGTCCGCCTCCTCGGCCCGCAGACCCAGGACCAGGTCCACGAGCTGCTCCACTCCTCCGATGTCTTCGTGGCGCCCTGCGTGGTCGGCGCCGACGGCAACGCGGACGGCATGCCCACGGTCCTGCTCGAGGCCATGGCCACGGGCGTCCCCTGCGTCAGCACGTCCGTCACCGGGATCCCCGAAGTAGTCCGGAACGGCTCCACCGGAGTCCTGGTCCGGCCGGGCAACCCGCACGCCCTGGCCCGCGGCATCTGCACGCTCGGCTCCCCGGCCACGGACAGGCTCGCCATGTCCCGCAACGCCCGCGCCCTGATCGAGGAGGACTACGACGTCCACCGCCAGGCCGAGCTCCTGAGGTCCCTCTCCCGTTCTGAAAGGAGAGTCGCATGACCCGCGTGGCCTATCTCTGCGCCGACCCCGGCGTTCCTGTCTTCGGCACCAAGGGCTCCTCCGTCCATGTCCAGGAAATCGTCCGGGCGTGGCGCGGCACCGGCGCCGCCGTCACCGTCTACTGCACCCTGCTCGGCACCGAGCGGCCCAGCGACCTTGCCGATCTCGACGTCGTCGAAGTCAAGCCGGAATCCGTCCCCGCCTCCGCGCGGGAACGGGCGGTCCAGGACGCCGCGCTGGGCCTGGCGGACGAGGTCCTGCGCAACGGTTGCGGGCTGTTCTACGAGCGGTATTCGCTGTTTAGCCCGGCACTGTCCGTGGTGGCCCGCATCCTGGACGTGCCGTCCGTTCTTGAGGTCAATGCTCCGCTGATCGAGGAGCAGCAGCGGTACCGCCAGCTGCTCGATGTGAAGAAGGCTGAGACGGTGTTCCGCCGCAACGCCGCGACGGCCGACGTCGTGGCCTGCGTCTCGGATCCCGTGGTCCGCTGGGTGCGGGCGCGGGTGCCGACCGCCAGGACCGTGCTGGCGCCGAACGGAGTGAACGTCGAACGGATCACGGCCCGCCGCCCCGGCCGCCGGAATCCGGACCACCTCACCGTCGGGTTCGTCGGAACCTTGAAGCCCTGGCACGGTGTCCCCGGCCTGCTGCACGGTGTCGCCCTGGCCAACCAGCAGACCGCCGACCCGGGCCTGCGCTGGCAGCTCCATGTGGTGGGTGACGGCCCCGGCCGGCAGGACCTCGAACGCCTCGCCGAATCCCTCGGCGTGCCGACGGTGTTCTCGGGCGCCGTTGCGCCGGCTGCGGTGCCCGGCCTCCTGGCAGAATTCGACGCCGCCGCCGCACCCTATCCCCAGGACGGACCTGGCCAGGACGATTACTTCTCGCCGCTGAAGGTTTTTGAGTACATGGCGGCCGGGCTGCCTGTGATCGCGAGCGCCGTGGGCCAGATCCCGTCCATCATCCAGGACGGCCGCACCGGGATCCTCGTCCCGCCCGGGGACCCCGCCGCGCTCGCGGACGCCCTCCTCCGGCTCGGCCAAGACCCGAATTTGCGGGAAAGGCTGGGGCTCGAGGCCCGCAACGACGCCGTGCAGCGGTTCAGCTGGAGCGGGGTGCTGTCCCGGATCACCGGGGCGCTGCCGCCTGCACGCAGACTGGCCAGGCAATGACCACCACTGCCAGGCATTCGCACCCCCGCAGCTGGCGGACCTTATGGCGACGGACCCGCACCAGCCCACCGGCTGAACTCTCACCGCTGCGGCGGACCTTGCGGTGCGTCCGCCCGCATTTGCGCGGGCACAGGCTGCTCATCACTTGGGGATTCATTGCCATGGCCGTGGAAATCCTCTTCCGGCTTCTTGAGCCGTGGCCGGTGAAAATCGTCCTCGACTCCGTCTCACACTCACTCGGCGCCACTCTGCGCAGGTCCCCGCTCAGCGTGGAGGCGAGCGCGGAGGTGTTGCTCCTCTGCGCCGGTGCGGTGGTTGTCATCTGCCTGATCCGGGCCGTGGCCGGCTACGTGTCCGCGATTTCGTTTGCCCTGGTGGGTACCCGGATTTCCTCCGAATTGCGCGCCCGAACCTTCCGCCACCTCCAGGGCCTGTCGATGCGCCACCACAGCCGCGCCTCCACCGGCGACACTGTCCAGCGGCTCGTCGGAGACGTGTCCCGGCTGCAGGATGTGGCCGTCACGGCGGGGCTCCCCCTCATCGGCAATTTCGTGTCGCTGATAGCAATGATGATCATCATGCTCTGGCTCGATCCTTTGATCGCACTGGTGACGTTCGTGTCCATCGGGATATTCGTGTTGGTGTCCCGCAAGAACTCGGGATCGATTACTACGGCGGCCCGCAAGTCACGCAAGGGTGAAAGCGCCCTGGCCACCACCGCCGCCCAGACGTTGGGCGCAATGCGCGAAGTCCAGGCGTATGGACTCGAAGACACCCTCAGCTCGGGCTTCAGCAAGAGCAACCAGTCGGCACTTGGCTCAGGGGTGGTCACGCTGCGGCTGGCCGCCAGCCTGCAACGGAAGACCGACGTCCTGACGGGAATCGCGACGGCGGTGGTCCTGGCTGCCGGTGGATGGAGGGTGATGCACCATGCGATGACCCCCGGAGATCTGGTCGTTTTCCTGACTTACCTGAAAACCGGGCTGAGGCCACTCAAGGACGTGGCCAGGTACACCAGCCGTATCGCACGCGCGACGGCCTCCGGGGAACGGGTTGCGGACCTGCTTGAGGCCCAGAGTGACGTGCCCGAGTCACCGCACGCCGTCGCCCTCAAGAACCCGCACCCGGACATTGTGTTCGAGGACGTCTGGGCCGGCCACTTCGAGGAAACCGCGGTGCTCAAGGGAATCACCCTGACCATACCGGCGGGTCAGCACTGCGCCGTGCTGGGGCCTTCCGGGGCCGGGAAGTCCACGCTGGCAAGCATGATCCTCCGGATGGTGGACCCGTGGAAGGGGAGTGTCAGCCTCGGCGGCGAGGACCTGCGGGCCCTGAAGATCGCTTCCGTGCGTTCCCATGTCTCAATCCTGCTCCAGGACTCCGTGCTGTTCGGAACCTCCGTCCGGGAGAACATCAGGTTCGGCCGCCTCGATGCCACCGATGAGGAGATCGAAGCCGTGGCGGCCCTCGCCCAGGCCGACGGTTTCATCCGCGCACTGCCCCAGGGCTATGAAACCGTCCTTGGCGAGGCGGCCAACGATCTTTCCGGAGGCCAACGTCAACGGCTGGCCGTCGCCCGTGCCATGCTCCGCAAGGCCCCGATCGTGATCCTGGACGAGGCGACGGCCGGGCTCGATCCGGCATCCCGGGATTCGGTCCTCAGCGCCCTGGACACACTCACCGAGGGCCGGACCTCCATCACGATCACCCACGACGTCAACTCGGCCCAATCGTGCGACCGGGTGATCTGGCTCGAAGACGGCCAAATCCTGGAAGACGGGCCGCCGCAGTCATTGCTGGCCGATCCGGATTCCCGCTTTGCCGGCTGGGTCCACCGGCAGCAGACCCCCGAGCCGGGTGAACTGTTCAAGGTGCCGACGTGAGCACCCCGCAGGGACAAAGGCTGCAGGGACAGTGGCTGCAGGCGCAGCGGCGCGACGCTGACCGTGCCCTGGCGGCGCGTGACCCCCGGATCCCTGGCCTGAACTGGGTGCTCGACGACGAGCTGCTCTCCGAGCTCCTGGGCGAAAGTGTCCAGATCATCAGGACCCGCTACAAGCCGCACACCTCCGCCCTCGTTGCCTTCCGCCGGGCCGGCTATGGGGCCGGCAGCGGAAGTGACCGCAGCGGCGCCGGCAGCTACGGCTGGGCATCGACCACCGCCCCCGAGCACGTC
>Ga0207691_10002680_pt1 | contig 17408 bp, 20 predicted proteins | sample KBSM13metaG_FD_184327 | JGI IMG/M metagenome (GOLD analysis project Ga0207691, IMG submission 184327) | Miscanthus rhizosphere microbial communities from Kellogg Biological Station, Michigan, USA - KBS M1-3 metaG (SPAdes) (version 2) | ecosystem: Host-associated > Plants > Roots > Rhizosphere >... | reverse complement strand
CATCCTCGACTCCCTTGTGTTAGACCCATCGCCCGCCGTCGGTCGCAGCGGTTGCGTACCCTATCTTGTGGCCAAGTCTTGAAGTCTGGCAAGTAACAACTGGAACATTAAGGGAGGCGAAGAAAGGGCCGGCGCGCCGATGCTCCTAGCGTGCATTGCGTAGGCGCTAGATGCGGGCGATGCTGAATCCGCATTCCGAAGGACGGGGTTGTCGCCATCCCTTGCAACGCGTTGAATTTTTCTCCATGCCTTGCTTCCGGTCTTAGGCCGTAAGTTGGGGGTGTCACTTAACCTCCATGAGATTGCTAGATGCCCGTCCCAATTTCGGTTCCTCAGCTCCTTACCTACGCCGAAGCAGCAGGGTGACTCGCTGTTTGCAAGCGGCAAGTTCAACGCCCGCGGTGCAACTCCATTGGCTCAAGTCGGAGGTTCAGTCCGCATTCGCGCTGATGCACTTGCCATATATATATCGCGGCCAATACACGTGTCGGAAGAGACGCGCCGCGCGCTCGACTTGTGCCTGTTCATCAACGGCCTGCCGATCGCCACCTTCGAGCTGAAGAACAGCCTCACCAAGCAGACGGTCGAGGACGCCGTGCAGCAGTACAAGCGCGACCGTGACCCACGCGAGCGCCTGTTCGAGTTTGGCCGCTGCGTGGAGCACTTCGCGGTGGACGACAGCGAGGTAAGGATGTGCACCGAGCTGCACGGGAAGGGTTCGTAGTTTCTGCCCTTCAACAAGGGCTACCACGACGGCGCGGGTAATCCGCCTAACTCGCATGGGCTCAAGACCGACTACCTATGGAAAGAGGTGCTTACGCCGGATGGGCTCACCAACATCCTCGAGAACTACGCGCAGATCGTCGAAGAGAAGGACCCACGCACTGGACAAAAGAAGCGCAGGCAGGTGTGGCCGCGCTACCACCAGCTCGGCGTGGTCCGGCACGCGCTGGCCGACGTGCGCGCTCAGGGCGGGGAAGCGCTGTCTGATCCAGAAAGCAGTTCATGCAAGTGGGCGCTACCGTCGGGCACGCCAAGAACTCCGGCGACCTGCGCAAGTTCATCCAGGATGGCAAGAAGATCATCGTCTCGACGGTGCAGAAGTTCCCCTTCGTCCTCGACGAGATCGCGACCGAAGGCAGCCACAGCTTCGCCATCGTCATCGACGAGGCGCACTCAAGCCAAGGCGGCAAGACCTCGGCGGCGATGAGCCAGGCGCTCGGCGCCACCGCGGAAGACGAGGACGCTGGCCCCGACCCCGAGGACACAGTGAACGAGGCCCTCGAGCAACGCATGGCGGCGCGCAAGATGCTGACCAACGCCAGCTACTTCGCCTTCACCGCCACGCCCAAGAACAAGACGCGGGAGATGTTCGGCAATGCGCTGCCGTCTGACGCGGAAGGCAAGGTCGAGGAAGGCTTCATCCTCGACGTGCTCAAGAGCTACACGCCGGTGAACAGCTACTACAAGCTGATCAAGAAGACTGAGGACGACCCCGAGTTCGATACCAAGAAGGCGAAGAAGAAGCTGCGGCGATATGTGGAGAGTCACGACCACGCGATCCGGCTCAAGGCGGAGATCATGGTGGACCATTTCCACGAACAGGTACTGGCGTCCGGGAAGATCGGAGGACAGGCGCGGGCGATGGTGGTCACGGGCGGCATCGAGCGGGCGAAATCCAGTACTTCCACGCCTCAAGGCCTACCTGGTGGAGCGCAAGAGCCCCGATCCTCGATGCGTGCGTGGCGGTTTACGTGGCCCAGCTCGACGAGGACGCGCAAGTGGTGGGCAAGGTCTTCTGCCGTACCTACGCCTTCCTCTCGTCCGTAATCCCGTACAGCAACGCCGAGTGGGAGATGCTCTCAATCTTCCTCGACCTGCTCATACCCAAGCTGCCGGCGCCGAAGGAGGCGGATCTCGCCAAGGGTATTCTCGAAGCCATCCACATGGACAGCTACCGCGTCGAGAAGAAGGCGGCCATGAAGATGGCGCTGGCGGACACCGACGCGGAGATCGAGCCCGTGCCGACGGATGCTGTCGGCCGCAAGCCCGAGCCTGAGCTGGATCGTCTGAGCAATATCCTCAAGACCTTCAATGACAAGTTCGGGACGCTGTTCACGGATAGCGATCGGGTCGCGCAAAGGATCCGAGACGACATCGCGCCCAAGGTGGCCGCGGACGTCGCGTATCAGAACGCGAAGGAGAACACGCCGCACACCGCGCGTATGGCGCATGACAGAGCACTCACAGAGGTCATGCAACACCTACTGAAGGAGGACACGCAGGTCTAGAAGCAGTTTGTCGAGAATGAGTCCTTCAAGCGGTTCGTCGGCGATATGGTCTACGCGATGACCAACTAGGACTAACCTGGCCGCGAATGGCAACTCCCCGTAACCCCGGCGTAACCCACGTCGAAAAGAAAAACGGCTTGCCGGAAGGCAAGCCGTTGATTAATTTGGTTGCGGGGGCAGGATTTGAACCTGCGACCTTCGGGTTATGAGCCGGTCTCTGCCCCTCTCGAAGGGCGTTCTTCATAGTACAGGAAATTACCCGAGATGATCCCAGATGTGCACGCATTGCAGAGAAAATGCAGAACGCGACGCGGGGCAATGTGCCCTTGGCTCTGGTGAAGATAGTCGCTGCGAACCTCAGAGCGCTGCTGCCCGTATCAGTCAAGGCCGGCGAGCTCGGACGGCTGCACAAGGCGCCTTTCTCCAAGTCGCGTCTATCGATTTACAAAGGCAGTGTCATCCTCCCGGCTCTCACCCTCCGAGATCTGTTCATGATATTTTGATCGCACCACGTGAGTCGTCGCAGGAATAAGCGCAGGCCATCGCCGCCAAGCGTTCCGTATTCGGCTCGATACGGCACCAATCGTCACGACCGCGTGAACCCGCGCCTGTCGAATGAGCTGACCGTTGCCGCAGCCCAGCAGCAGTGATGAGAAGCACCGGGCCGATGCCAGTCCTGGCGCGTGCTAGATGCGCGTCGCGAGGCGCTTCATCAAGTATTCTTTACCCGGTTCGGCTTACTGGGTTGCGGTGATCCCGCCGTCGACATACAGGATTTGGCCCGTGACGAAGGCGGACGCGGGCCCAAGGAAGAACAACACAGGACCGGTCACGTCCTGGACTTCCGCGATTCGTCCGAGGGGAATGCGTTCGAGCAGGCGACGATGGACTTCCGGGTCGTTCCAGTCCAACGCCATCCGCGTTCGCACCACGGTGGGCGCCACCCCGTTCACGTTGATCCCGGCGTGCGCCAACTCGGCCGCATGCTGGCGCACGAGCAAGGCAACGCCGCCCTTGCTACTGCAGTACGAGGAATAACCGCGGTCCCGCACGCCGAGGGCCGCGCGCACCGAGAGCAGGTGGACATGACGCCCGCCGGTTCGTGCTGCCATCTGCACACGCGCAACCGCCTGCGCCAGGAACATGGCAGCCTTGAGATTGACGTCGAGCACGCGGTCGAAGGCCTCTTCGGTCACGTCGACCATGGGCTCGATCTGCTGTGTTCCAACGCAATTCACCAGGAAGTCGATGCGACCGTGTCGCGACGCGACCTCGCTCACCGCGGCGCGAATCGAGGCCACGTCACGTGCGTCGAACACCACGGAGCTGGCGGCGCCACCCTCGAGAGCCCGCGCCACGGTGGCTGCCTTGCTGGCATCGCGCCCGGCGATGACCGTCGTTGCACCCTGCTCCGTGAGCGCCTTCGCGCAGGCTTCCCCAATTCCGCCATAGCCTCCGGCGACCAGCGCCACCCTGCCCCGCAGGGGCGCTGGGACCTCAGACATCCAGCACGCTCTTCTTGCCGAACAAGCCTCGGCTGCGGAACGTCACCACGGCGATGAACAGCAAATACATCGAGAGCAGCGACCATTCCGAGGCGTACGCGCCCGCGAGGCCGACGACGATGCCGACCAGGAGCGCCGCCAGCACCGCACCCCAGAAGCTGCCGACGCCACCCAGCACGATGATGAGAAACGCCGGCACGACGGCGTCCACCCCAACATGTGGGCGAATCCCCCATATCGGCGACATCACGATTCCGGCGATTGCTGCCAACGCAACGCCCAGCGCGAAGACGAAGAGCCGCAGCCTGGCAAGGTTGATGCCGAGCGCCCGCACCATCTCGCTATCGTGCGCACCGGCCTTGATGATCGAGCCATAAGGTGTCCTCTGCAGGAATAGCCACAGGAGCGCGATGGCGCCGGCGGCGAACGCACAGGCGAACAGCCGGTATTTCGCGTAGATGAGTTCGCCCACCGTGAACGCGCCCGAGACCGCCTCCGGCAGCGACAGTTGCTTCTCCGTCGAGCCGAACACCGCGCGGATTCCCTCCTCGATCACTAGCGCAGCCCCGAACGTCAGCAGGAGCCCGTACAGGGCGTCACGACCATAAGTCCGGCGTAGCGCCAGCTCGAGCAGCATGCCGAACCCACCGACGATTGCGGGTGCGACGACGAGCGCAATCGCGTAGCGCCAGCCGACCGATAGCGAGCGGTAGTCGGACACCAGCGCCGATGTTCCGTCGCCGGGAGACATCACGACGAGCGCGACATACATCCCGAGCGCGAAGAACGAGCCGTGCGCCAGGTTGATGGTCTCCATCACGCTGACGATCAGCATGAAGCCGAGTGCGATCAGCGCGAACAGGAGCCCGAGCGCGACACCGTTGACCAGGTGCGGGACGAGGCTCACCACGATTTCACATCTCGTACGTCGGCGTCGCTTCGTAGGTTTCGAGCTTGCACGCCTTAGGCGCATCCGCGTCCACCACGTCCTTGGGCTCGGACTGCGTCAGGATCCTGAAGATGTCGTCCTTGACCTTCGGCTGGTCGTTGTAGGTCGCCATGTAGATCGTTTGCTGACATTGGTGGGTTGCGGCATCGATCCACGCGTCGTAGGCCTGCATGCGGTCGCGCGCCGTCATCTTGCGGCCTTCGAGCTTCTTGATGACTGCGATGTTGGCGGTGGTCCCGGCTTCCTCGACGCAACGCAGGAGTTCACGCGTCGCGACGTAGCCGTTGTAATAGACGTTGCCCGGCACCTGGATCGCCATGCCCGGATACACCTTCTGGTAGGTGGCGACGAACTCCTTCACGCCCGGCAGGTCGAGCATCCAGTACCAGTTGGTGCCGAAGACCCCGAAGATCTGCTCCGGTCCAAGGCCGTAGACATCGGGCCAATCCTGCTGGTTGTTGATCCACGCCATGCGCTTCTGCAGCCCGAGCTGGACCACCTGTTGGCGCAGGGCCTTGATGTCGTCGCCGCCGACCGCAGCGGCCACCACTTCGGGCTTGATCTGCTGCAGCTTGATGAGATAGGACGAGAAGTCGCGCGTATTCTGCGGGATCATGAGCTCGTCGACGATCTTGCCGCCGTTCGCCTCCACGAGCGTGCGCGTCGCCTTCGAGGTGTTATGCCCCCAGACGTAGTCGTTGGTGAGAAGCACCCAATTCTTGCCACTGCTCTTGATCGCGTTCTTGACGATCGCCTCTGCGAAGTTGGTGCCGTTGCCGTCCCATACGAACTTGACGCGGTGGCAGTCCTTGCCCGCCTCGGTGGGCGAGCTGGAGTTCGTATTGAAATAGACGCAGCCGTACTTCTGGGCGACCTGCGAGATGGCATTCGCGACACCGGAGTGCAGCCCGCCGACGAGAAAGGCCGCTTCGTTGCGCGTGATCATCCGCTCCGCCACACGCGATCCGGTCGCCGGCGTGGTCTCCGTGTCCATGTGCAGCGCTTCGATCCTGCGGCCCAGCACGCCACCCTTGTCGTTGAACTCCTTGATGGCCATCATCGCGCCCAGTCGCTCTTCGCCCCCCGATGCGGCGTATTGTCCGGACGCGTCCATGGTCAAGCCGATGACGAGTGGCTTCTTCTGCGCCGCCTGCGCCCAGACGCGATTGGTCTTCCACGGACCGAAGAACGTGGCGCCACCCACGCCGACGGCAACCGCCGCCAGTAGTGACCGGCGCGCCGGATCGCGAGGCGCCGAGCATTTGTCGCGGCACGTCGGGCGCGGCGAATCGTCATCGTTCGCAGCGACACGTTTCTCTTCCCCTTCCATTGCTTGCGTCATGGCGGATCTCCTCCTGTGGGCGCGTCGTCGCCGCGGGTCCGGTTTTCAGAGTATTGATAATTTTATTGACGCATACGACAATGGATCATCGTTCCATTAGCGGGCGACGTCAAGCCCTACCCGGATGGTTCCTATGTTCATCTCGAGGTCCGTCGGCCGCCGCACGCGTCGATCGCCGTGATCGGTGGACGCATGCAGTCGCAGGACACGAGTGCAATCGCGCCCGCTGTTGCAGAGAGACCGGCATCGCGGCTCCCGTGGCCACTCTTAGCAACGGTGGTCATCCTTGCCACGACGCCGCTATGGTTGACGCGAGTCGGCCTCTATCAGTATCTCGCCCTCGAGATCGCGATCTTCATGATCTACGCGATGGGCTACAACCTGCTGCTGGGTAACTCGGGCTTGCCGTCGTTCGGCCACGGCGCGTTCTTCGGGATCGGCGCGTACGGATTCGGATTGCTGCAACTCAAGGTCTGGTCGAATTTCTGGTTCGACCTAGCTGGCGCAGTCGTGCTGGGCATTTTGGCGGGGGCGCTGGTCGCTACGTTCGTGTCGCACCGGCGCGGCATCTATTACGCACTCCTGACAATTGCCTTCGGGCAGGTGTTCTGGTTCATCGCCTTCAAGTGGCATTCGGTGACCGGCGGTGAGGACGGTCTCCTCAATATCAAGCGGACGGCCGTGCCGATCGCTTTCACGTCGTACGACATCAACTCCAACGAAGCGCTCTTTCTCGTCGTCGTCACCGCGCTCGCTTTGGTCGCGGTGATCTGCTGGCGCGGGGTCCACTCGCGGTTCGGCCGCGTGCTCCGCTGCATCAAGCAGAACGAAATGCGGGCACGATTCCTCGGCTATCACGTCTGGCTGTACAAGTGGCTCGCGTTCGTCACCTCGGCGGCCATTGCCGCGCTTGCCGGAGCGCTGTTCGCCCTGGCGCAGCAGTCGGCCTACCCGAACGTGATGAGCCTGCACCAGTCAGGGTTCGTCGTGATGATGGTGCTGATCGGCGGCGGACTCGTGAGTTTCTGGGGACCGATCCTCGGCGCTGCATTCTTCATCCTCGCCCGCGACCTGCTTGGCGCCTATACCGAGACGTGGCTGTTCTGGTACGGGCTGCTGTTCATGGCAGTCGTGCTGTGGAAGCCCGAGGGCCTCGCCGGCGTGGCGCGGGACGTTCGCGCGCGCTGGGTAAAGGCGCGCTGAGATGGCTCTGTTCGAAGCCGCCGGCCTGCACAAGCGATTCGGCGACCGCGTGGTACTGGAGCGCATCGACCTCGCATTCGAGGCAGGCTCGCTCACCGGCATCATGGGCCCGAACGGCGCCGGCAAGACCACCTGCTTCAACTGCCTGACCGGCATGTACGCGCCAGACCGTGGGGACATTCGCCTCGACGGTCGCGCGATCGCTGGCCTCGGGGCCGCCGAGATCACCCGCCGCGGCGTCGCCAGGTCGTTTCAGAGCATGAGCCTCTTCGACGACGATACAGCGCTCGACAACGTTCTCGTCGCTCTGCCCGCGATGCGCAACCGATCGTTCGACGCGTGGCGCGACCGTGCCCGTGACTCCGTTGCGCAGGATCAGGCGGCCGCCATTCTCGGCCGCGTCGGCTTGCGCGGCCGGGAACGCGTACGAACGCGCGATCTCGCGTACGGCGAGCGACGGGCGCTCGAGATCGGCCTAGCGCTTGCGACCGCGCCCCGGATCCTGTTCCTCGACGAGCCGACGTCGGGGTTGGGCGCGGACGGAACGGCGCGCCTGTCGGAACTCGTCGCGGAGTTGAAGGGCGCGTTGACGATGGTGATCATCGAGCACGACATGCGCTTTCTCTTCCAACTCGCGGATTTCATCAACGTCATCCACTGGGGTCAGGTCATCGCGCGTGGATCCCCGCAGGAGCTTCGGGCCGATCCGTGGGTGCAGCGTTCGGCGCTCGCGGTACTCGAATGATGCTCAACGTCCGCGCGATGGATACGTATTACGGAGAAACGCAGGTGCTGTTCGGGGTGTCGCTGACGGTGGCCGCGGGCGAGATCGTAGCGCTGCTCGGCCCCAGCGGCGCCGGCAAGACCACCACGCTTCGCTCGATCCTGGGCCTCACCCCCGCGCGCAGCGGCGTCGTCGAATGGCAGGGCCGCGACGTCACCCGCTGGGCCACGCACCGGATCTCCCGGCTCGGCATCAAGTGGGTACCGGACGACCGAAGGGTTTTTCCAACCCTGAGCGCAGCGCGCAATCTTTCCATTGCGCGCCGAACGTCGCCGTTTCGGCCGTACAGCACCGCGGACTGTTGCGAGATTTTTCCGGCCCTGCGCAATTTGCTGCCGCGCGAGTGCGAAAACATGTCGGGCGGCGAGCTGCAGATGGTTTCCATCTCCCGGGCACTGGCAGGCGGGCCGGGCCTCGTTCTCTTCGACGAGCCCAGCCAGGGGCTCGCGCCGAAGGTCGTACAGGATGTCATGGGCACGATACGTTCACTGCGAGACCAAGGGGTCGGTGCGCTCGTGGTCGATCAGAACGTACGCACCGTGCTCGACGCTGCCGATCGCGTCTACGTGATGCACGCAGGGCGAATCGTGCACGAGGGCCGCGCCTCCGCATTGCGCGCGGATCACCCCGCACAACGCACGCTCGGGTTGGCAGACGTCCGATGACTGCGCCCGCGCTGAACGTCGAAGGCCTGATCAAGCGCTACTACCGCTCGAGGATGTCGCGCGCAGCGGCGTTCACGCTCGCCGCCGACTTCACCGTCCAGGGGCCTCAAACGATCGGCGTGCTAGGTCCGAACGGCTCGGGGAAGACGACGCTCTTCGAGCTCATCACCGGTAGCAATTCTCCAAGCGGGGGGCGGGTGCTGGTGGACGGGCGCGACATCCACCGTGTCCGCTACTCCGAGCGCGACCGCCTAGCCATCCATTATCATCAGTCCTATCAGGTTCGGGCTTTTCACAAGACGCGCATGCCGTGGATGCTCGAGCGGGCGCACCGGGCACGGCCCCTCGTTCACCTCTTCGACGAGCCGCAGTTCTCGATCCAGGATGGTTACATCGGCTTCATGCTCCAGTTCTTCCGCCGCTTGCGCGACGAGGGAAACGTCGTCTTCCTGTGTGTCCATCCCAATGAGCGTTACCACCTCGAAGTGCTCGCGGAATCGTGCGAGCGCTTCCTGTTCGTGCATCAGGGACACGTGCTCGAATTTCGGAACCTCGACGCCATGATTGCCGATTCGAAGGCACGTGCGTATCTCGGCGCACTCGCGACCGCGGAAGCCTCCGCGGCAGCCGTGGGCTGCTGACGAGGTGCGCATGCGACGTTCCGAATTGCCGAGCACGGCTGACAAACCCGTCCCCGAGGGCACCGAAACGCCCCGCCTTACCGACATCGTCCAGCGTCTCGAGGAGGAGATCGCACTCGGCGTACTTCGGCCTCGCGAGCGCCTGGTCGAGGACGATCTGCTTGCCAGGTTCAACGTCAAGCGGCACGTTGTCCGCCAGGTACTGGTCGAACTGGAACTGATGGGGATGGTGACCCGCCGACCCAACCGCGGGGCGGTCGTGCGCGATTTCACGATCGTTGAAGTCGAGCAGATCTACTTCGTTCGCGAGATCCTCGAGCGGGCCGCGGTCGAGGTGATGCCGCTACCGGTCAACCCCGAAGTGGTGAAAGCTCTGCAGCGCGTGCACACGCAGCACTGCGCGGCGGTCCGGGCCGGTCGCTTGCGCGACGTCTTTCGGCTGAATCTCGTTTTCCATCAGACGTTTTTCGAGGCCTGCGGCAACGCGCCACTGACCGAGGCCATCTCGCAGTTCGCTTTCAAGGCGCATGCGATCCAGTCCTACACGATCGCCGACCCGAACCTGCTTGCGCGAGTCTGCAAGGAGCATGCGCAGTTTCTCAAGCTGACACGTGGAACGGATCGTCAGGCTCTGATCGAGCTGGTTGCGAAGCACAAGCAACCTGCAAAGATCGCGTATATCGAAGTCTCGCGCCGCATCGAGGGACATAACGAGGGCTCGACGAGCGTGTCACCGTCGACGGCTGGCGCCGCAACGCGACGTAAGCGGAGGTCGGGATCGGCGGCGGCGGCGCTCCGGAAGCCGATATCGCATCGCCCGCTGGCCTGACAAGCGAACAAGAGCCACGGTGCCGTGAAAACTCGCGTGAGGTGACTCTGGTCGGCGAAGCCGCACGCCACTGCGGACGCTACGGCGGACGCCTCGGCGTGAACGAGCATTCCGCTGAGAGCGCGCTCCCTTTGCCGATGAACGGGCTCTATCGCGGCACCGTCCTCGGGCTGTAGTAGCGACGACTCACGGTTCGGCGCGTCGATGGACACGCATATGTCGCATGCGCGAGCGCTATGTCACTTCGTCGGGAGATGGGTCCCTGCTCGACGAGTCGCCGATGACCGCTTCGGTTGGCTGCCACAAATGGTGCGACGGGCTTTCTGGGCGTGAAGATCGCTGCGCGGCCTCTGGAAGCCTGCGTCCCGCGACTCGATCTGTTCGCTCGACGTTGACAGTGCTCGCGACTGCGTGCCTCGCTCAGGAGGACACACCCTCCGCGCCGTGATCCGCGGATGTGAACGGCGCAGTGCGAGCATCGAGAGGGCACGATTGGTGCACAAGGGATTGCGCTTCCACTCTGAAAACATGGCGAGGGCGGGATTCACAATGCGGGGCATATGCACCAACCGAATGCGTTTATACCCCCAGCTGTACCCCCAAGCCATGGGAAGGTTGTCATCGAGACTCGGCGCATGGCCAATCCGAGGAAGTTGGCAGCACGACCGAACCATCCACAAGTCCAGGGAGTCAGATTACTTCATCCCCCAGCAACTTCGCGAACGTGTTGCGACCTTTCGTCGTCAGCCCCCAGAATTGGCCGCCTTGTCCACTCATGGTAATGGCAAGTCCATTCGCGATGAGCCAATCAAGCGCCCGATGGACAGCTCCTTCCGGTAACTCGCTTTCACTTCTGATTCCTCCAAAATAGCGCCACGTGTATTTTTTTGCCCCAAGCGCCTTGATTACTTTCTTCGTGCCCTCATCCGTTCCATACGCTTCGAGCTTCATCGAGCCGGATACGTGAGGCACTGCTCTCACTTTGTCTTTCGCCGGTCGCGTTGTTTCGTTCTCGATCCTGCCCTGCGTTTCTTCGTCGTCACCCTCTTCCTCTTCCTCTTCTTCTTCTTCGTCCTCCGCCTCCTCGATCTGCTTCCCCTTTGCCGCCGTCGCGCTTTGACCCCGTGCTAGGGGTTCGATTTGTGCGGCGATAATAGGAGCGGTTTCGTTTTCGAGTCGCGTCTGGCTCTCTTCCACGTGGTCCACCCTGCTAATGAGCTTTTTTGAGATCGACTCAATAAACGCTTTAGATGAAATGGCCGCCACCACGCAAAAGCCAGCGAAAACGAATAGGCTTAGCGGCTTAGACTGGCTGTCCCCGAGCAGGGAACTCGATATCATGTTGAGGAACAGCGGCACAACCAACGCAGCAGCAATTCCTGCTGATATCCGCTTGAGAACCGGGCGTTTTTCCGCATCAGGAATACTCTCGCCCCAATAGTTGACCAGCCCGCCAAGCGTACCGCAAACGAACATGATCCCGACCACCACTGCAAGGTGAATACCATCTGTCACAGCGCCTCCTACCCATTTAAGCCTCGCCGAAACTCTTCTTCGGACTCCCCGCGCGTGTCCTGCCGCTGGTTTCATCTGTAGCCTATTGCGCTGGGTGGCTCGCGTTTTTGTCAAAGAAAAAGGATAAGCGTCCTGGGCAAGCGTTGCTTATACGGCTTCGACCTTCCTTCAGCGATACCCTGGCAAACCGATGCGAGCACTTCTCGACTCCTTCAAACTGACGTAGACCTCGTTCGAAGATTTTTCTCTCCATGAACTGCACACAGACTTGTCAGCGCTTTCTTCATTGGTGTAACTTGGTTTCTGCATTCCACGCACGGTTAGCGGACTCATTCCCGCGTCGGGTGGCCTGTAGCCGATGCCGGTGGCGCACCCCGTTCTCTTCAGTAAACCATGCTTGAACTACAACTTCGGGAATGTGCGGATGTGGCATCGTTGATCGCTTGGTTTGATGACGGAAAGGGAGTAACGGTAGGACACGACGACTTTTGCCTCCTCAGCGAGGCCGGCGTGATACGGCCGCAATTACTACAGCCCGTCGAAGTAGTCTTCGTCTGCCCTGAGGACCCGAAGGGTATCGGCCTCCGAGACTCCGATGCCAGCATCCATCATGAGTTGCGCGAGCATCGGACCATCGATAAGCACAATTGTCGTTTGTAGCCCCGCGGCGTACGACCTCGCATCAGGCGTGAAAGAGGACGTGGTAATAAAGACCCCTTTCCGTGCGCGTTGGCCTTGAAGCGCTCCAGCAAACCGCTGAATCTCCGGACGACCAACGGTACCTTGCCAGCGCTTGGCTTGGACATAGATAACATCCAGGCCGAGCCGATCCTCCTTGATGATTCCATCGATTCCTTCATCCCCGCCTCCGCCTACTACTCTCCCCGCATCCTTGCGGGAACCTCCGTAGCCAAGCGCGACTAGAAGGTCAACAACGAGTTGTTCGAATCCCGCAGGAGTAAAAATACTCTTAACTCTATCGAGCAATTGGCTCGCGAGCGCCGTCCTCAGACGGTCATATCCGGCGCGAATCTGCTCGTCCGGCGTTAACGAGGTTGTGGATGCTTCCGACTGCGTGCCGGTGTTTTGTGTAGCGCTTGTATCGGGCGTTTGGCGAAACGCCTGAAACTCGGGAAACTGCGCTAAAAACGAAATATCTATTCGCGGCGGCTTATTTTTCAAAATGCCGCGTCCACGGTCTGAAATCTCATAGATGCCGCGTTTCGGAGACGAAATAAGCCCAGCTTGTTTGAGATATGAGTACGCCCACGCTACGCGATTCGCAAAAGTCGCTTACTTGCCGCCAGCATGGGAAGACTTGACCGGCGAATCGTAAGGCTGGAAGCGAGCGTGCGGAGGCTAGGAACATCAGTCAGCTACTTCGTCGGTGCGAATGCGAGGACACCGCAATCCCTACCGGCGCGCTTGTGGCGTGCTAGGAACGATTGCCGATAATCAATAGAGGAGAAATGTAATGGCGAAGTACAACCAACGTCTAGAAGCTCTAGAGAAGTGCTGCACCCAAGGTACCCGCATCGTCTGGGTGGCGACCAACGAGACCCCAGATGAAGCGACCGCTCGCGCGGGTCCCTATGAGGGGATAACCGTCGTCATTGGCTGGCAGAACTCGAAGGATGCCCAATGAAGTACGCGAACAGAGTGCGTAAGCTGGAGGAAGCGATCGGTCCTATACGAGAGCCGCCCCACATCGTCGTCCACTTCATCCACCCTATCCGAGGCCTGGTATCTGCGCTGGATCGAATGACGCAGACCTGCTTAGAGCGCGGCGACGACGAAGCTGAGGAGCAGTTTAAGGATCGCGTAAGGCAAACGACCGAAGGCGCGGTGCTTGAGAATCAGCGAGATCGAACACGCAGCGGGAGCGGAAACCGTCATGGTTGGCGTCCTTGGTTACGGCCCCGGCAATTCCTGAGGGGCAACGGCGCTCGATCTTCGAGCCTCTGACCCGTGGAGTCGACTTGGATGATGAGGAGGGTGCCGAGCAGCGGACAAGCCTGGGGCTGGGACTCTACATCGCTCACGAGATCGCGAGTGCGCACGGTGGAACGCTCGACCTAACTTCTAGCGAGGTAGGGGCACGACGTTTCGCGTCGTGCTTCCCCGGCACTTGCCCAGTTTGCGTGTCGGGCGCCGGCCGTGCGCGGGCGGTTCTTACGGCGGAAGCGCCGGGCGTGCCTTGCTCCAGCATGTCTCAGTTCGGTCCATAACCGGCCGGTCAACCCTCCTCCTAGGTTGCTCTGAAGCGATCATCGCGGAGCCCGCTAATCGTCCAAGGGACGAAACATTTTTCGCCGTCATACTTGCCCCACCAGACGGGGTAAGTAAGCGCAACCACTACTCTCGTACGGGTAGAAGGCTGATGGTGTATCTATATAGAACGCGCACCGTGTAGGTTTAACGGTGCCTCTTGACTTTAAGATGCTTAGTAGTAGATGACAACCGTGACGGGGCGCAGGCACTGGGCGCCTTTCTGACCATTCTTGGCTTAGATGTGCGTGTGGTATTCAGTGGCCGCGCGGCGATTGAGCTTGCACACGCTTTCCAGCCCCGTATGGTGGTGCTCGACATCAGCATGCCGGGCCTGGACGGATTCGAAACGGCCAAACGATTGAAGCAGCAACGCTGGGCACGGAATGCAATCTTTGTTGCCCATACCGGGATGCGGCGCGAAGCAGCGAGCGGCGATGTGTTCGCGGACTCTCACCACGTGCTCAAAAAGGGTGATGGCGCAGCAGCGCTAGAAGCCATCGTTGACGAGCTTCGCGCGTCCACTTGACTCGCTGGACGTGCACACCAATTGTGGCCCCCCATCCCGCACGACTCCTGTTATCAGCCCCGCGTTGGGCTCGGGCCTATCGCGTAGGATTGGAAACGATCAGGCATCATGCGGACAAGATCATGGATCGCCCGCGGCGATGGACGAACAATTAACTGCACTGGCGTTGCACTTGGCTGCGCGCCGCGATTCGATCTTGCGGGCGTGGCGAAAGGCGGTGGATCGTGATCCCTCGTTGACGACTGGCGCGTCGCTACCCCGCACGCAGTTAAACGATCACATCCCGGATTTACTGGACGCCTTCGAACGTAAGCTACGCATCCTAGCGGGCGGCAAGCTCTCCGAAGCTAAGGATGGGAACAAGGAAAATGCTGCCGCCCACGGCCTGCAACGCTGGCAGCAGGGCTACGATCTGCGCGAAGTGACCCGCGAGTGGGGCCGATTGCAGCTGTGCGTAATGGACGAGTTAGAGAGCTACGCGTCGCACTCGGAGGTGGAGGCCCAGGTGATGTCCACCGCGCGTCGCGCATGGGCCGAACTATGCAGTGAGGGCGTGAGCGAAAGCACCGCGAAGTATTTCGACCTGCAGCAGATCGAGGCCCTCGGGCATGTCCGAGACCTGGAGCAAGCACTGGAGCAAGTCCGCGAGCTCGAGCGCCAACGCGCTGAACTCTGGCGAGAGGCCGCGCACGATTTACGCGGCAACCTGGGCGTGGTCGCTAACGCGACCGCAGGGCTAAGCCTGCAAGGCGTTCCAGATCCATTGCGCGACAATTTCCTTCGCATGCTAAAGAAGAACGTTTCGTCGTTGCATACATTGCTCGATGATGTGATGAACCTGGCGCGTCTGCAGGCAGGCCATGAGCGGCGCGTTGTGCGGCCTTTCGACGCCGGGGTGCTACTGGCTGAACTGTGCGAGAGTATGCGCCCCATGGCGGACGAGCGTGGCCTTTACCTGAGGACTGAGGGTCCCCACCAGTTGCCCGTTGAAGGGGACGCGGTCAAGGTACAGCGGATCGCCCAGAACCTTTTGACCAACGCGATGAAATACACTCACCGGGGCGGCGTGACCGTGCGTTGGGGAGACAGCCGGGAAAACGATGCCAACCGCTGGATGCTTTGCGTGCAGGACACTGGCCCGGGCTTTCACGCCGGCCCCGGCGCCCCCATGGCAGGCGCATTGGAGGCCGCCACGGACGAAGCGCGCTACGTTGAGCAGAGCGCGGTGACAGGCGAAGAAAGACACGCTGCAGTCGAATCTGACGCGCCGGCCCCGCTTGCGGATGGCCGTGCGGTGCATCAAGCGCCGGGTGAGGGCATCGGACTATCGATCGTCAAGCGCCTATGTGAATTGCTGGACGCGGCCGTAGAAATGGAATCAGACCCTGGTGAAGGCACGACGCTCCGGATCGTGTTTCCACGGCGGTACGATCGCGTTGAACACAAACAGTAGCCGACGATATTCATCGAAGAGCATTGAACCGTGAGCGATGGGTTTCGCCCAACGCAACCAACGCTGAACTTGCTCTTGAGTCACGGGCGCCACGGTCCGTTAGTCGCTCGATCCAGGTCCATCTTGGGTCGCTAGCGCCCGCGACGACGATCGGCGATAGCATTGCTCGCGTTAATGCGAACTCCGGGGATTGGACAACGAAATGGGACTGCAAGGCATGACGCGATCTGCACAGCAGCCACGTTTAATGAGATAGGGAACGGCGTGCTTGTGGTGCCACGGTCATGAGTCGAGCCGCCGGTGTTCGTCGTCGTCCATGGTGCGTCGTAGCTCCTCGATTTCCTCGGGCGTCAGTTTTTCCCCGGAGAATTCTTCGATGAAGACGATCGTGTCGCCATCGGGCCCGCGAACAGTCTTCATCGCCTAGAGCTTTTTCAGACTGGTAGCAGATCCATAGCACCACCATAGCCCAGTTTCCAAACGCCCCGCAGGGCGTTATGCTTTTGCCGATGAAGCCCGAGTCCTGCCCGTTTTGCGCTAGCGATGACCTAGACGTGATCGCGGTCGACCAGGATCGCGTGATGCTCGCCGTTAGTTGCAAGGAATGCGGCGCAACCGGCCCGCTATCGTTGAGTGACGATCCGGCGCGTGCCATCCATAGCTGGGATCAGCGCATGGGCCGGCTAAACATCGTCAAGCGACAGTGGCAGCGACTATAGGACGCCTTCGCAGTCGCGCGTGCCTCTGACTTTGACATGCCTCGCTTCTGCGCCAGATCTGTCGCTACGCTAACGCCGGTGACGACGCGCGTCGCGAACGTGCTGACGATGCATCTGCAGCGCGTTTAAGCGGAGTGAGGGCCGGAACGGTGCCGTTTGCAACCAACCACGGCGTGCGAATCAGCTATGACGTCACCGGGCACGGCCCACCGCTCGTGCTTCATCACGGTTTCGCGCAGCGCGCGGGGGATTGGCATGACGCCGGATACGTGGACGAACTCGCGGCCACTCACACGGTGCTACTTATCGACGCACGCGGACATGGGGACAGCGACAAACCCCATGACAAGTCCGCTTATATCTGGCCTGTGCAGGTTTTCGACGTCATTGCAGTTCTGGATGAGCTGAAGGTGTCCAGGGCCGCCTACTGGGGTTATTCGATGGGCGGGGAATTCGGATTCGGGCTCGCAGCCTATGCGCCCCATCGAATATCGGCATTGCTTTGCGGTGGCGCTTCCGCGCACGGCAGCGATATGGGTACGGCGTTCCGTGGCATCGACGGAACGGACCCGGAAGCGTTCCTCGAGCGATTGGCCGCGCGAACGGGCGCATCAGAGTTTGATGGCGACGCGAGGAAGCGCCTGTTCAAAAACGACCTACGCGCGCTTGCTGCCGCAGCACAGGATCGACCTTCCCTCGAGCACATGCTAGGCGC
>Ga0207691_10002677_pt1 | contig 17411 bp, 16 predicted proteins | sample KBSM13metaG_FD_184327 | JGI IMG/M metagenome (GOLD analysis project Ga0207691, IMG submission 184327) | Miscanthus rhizosphere microbial communities from Kellogg Biological Station, Michigan, USA - KBS M1-3 metaG (SPAdes) (version 2) | ecosystem: Host-associated > Plants > Roots > Rhizosphere >... | reverse complement strand
TACAGGTTCATTTTGAGCAAGGCATAGTGTCAGCTGAATCCTACTTCTCACTCTCACCGTGGCTTTAGCCTGGTGAAACGCGCTGCCAACGACCAGGGAAACCGTTTCAACGTTTATCCAATGCCCGCTGAGGTAAACAGTTCAAACCGTTCTCATTCTTTACCGCTGCCATAGCACCGGGCTAAAGCCACGGTGAGAATGAGAGGAAGTTCGCGAGGACACTACGCCTGCTCAAAATCAACCAGTACCTTCAATTCCGGGAACCTTGCATCAAACCTGGCGTGTATAACTGCGGGTGGTAAGCCGGCGTGGGTATAATCAATTCCCGGTGAGCCGCTCTTAGTGGAGCCCCGAACGTCTTCCAGCGTTATTGCCATGTCGATGCGTTTGGTTGACTTTCGAAACGAGAAAGTGGTTCCGTGAGCCAGATAGCGAGCCTGCCTGCCCAAATGAACACGCTGACCACCATCGATGAGGTGGGCTTTGCCCACGCGTTACAGCAGGAGACTTTGGAGGACACCACCTCTGACCACGCCTTGCTGGAAGCAACTCGCACTGGCGATCAGGATGCGTTTGCGGAACTTGTAGGCAGATATCGGAACCAGATTACGAGTTACATCTATCGGATGACGAACGATTATGACGGTGCTGTGGATTTGGCCCAGGAGACCTTTGTTCGCGTTTACCGCGCAGCTGACAGGTACCAACGGAGCTATGCCTTTTCGACTTACATTTATCGGATAGCGACGAACCTGGCGATCAGCGAGCTTCGAAAACGCAAACGGCGAAAGTTGGTTTCGCTAACGGGTTTTTTCCTTTCGTCGGATGGTTCAGAAGCAATGGAATTCAATCCTCCGGATGATCGACCGCTTCAGGACAAGGAATTGGTGGACACGGAACGGCGTAATGCTGTTCAGCGGGCTATCGGAACCTTGCCGGAGAAATACCGTGCTCCTCTGATTTTGCGTGACGTTGATGGCCGAAGCTATGAAGAGATTGCCAAGATACTCGAAACAAGTGAGGGCACAGTAAAGTCGCGAATCAGCCGGGCCAGAGGTTTTCTGCGGGAGAAGATGACTGCGTATCTTTGAGTGTGAGAATTATGAAAAGATCAAACTGTACGAATATTCAGACCGAGCTAGATGAAATGCTGTTGGGCGAAGACTGCAGTGCGGAAGTTTCGCAGCACCTTGACGACTGCAACGAGTGCCGCGTCTTTCATGAGAAGCAGCTAAAGCTGAGACAAATCGTAGGTAGCCTCGGTACTGTTTCAGCTCCGGCCGACTTTGATTTTCGACTGAGATCCAGACTGGCCCGCGAGAACTCTAATTCTGGTTTTCATCTGAGCAACCTGGTTGGCTTTGGTCAGCGAACTGCAGTGATTGCAACCGCGTTGGCGCTGATCGTAGCCGCGGTATTCGCGTATCGGAGTTTCACGAATCGAAATGAGTCACCTCAAACAGTTGCGCATACGGAAGTGCCAACAAACGTGCGGCCAATTCCAGCCCCTGAGCCCGAGCCCTCGCAGGTCAAAGCGTTGACGGTTCCAGTTCCGCAACGGTCTGAGCAAACTGCGACAACAAACCCGATCATTAAACGAACTAAGGCACGCGGCAAGTCTGCGATTGTTGCGGAAGACTTCAGTGGTACTGGCGCCAATGTGATTAGTCAGACCTCAACTACTTCAGAACATATCTTCCCGGTTGATGCGTCTCAGCAATCACTCAAAGTTTCACTGTTTGATGGGCATGGGAATGCCAGAACAATATCGTTGCCAACTGTGAGCTTTGGATCTCAGCGTGTAGTTCCAACAACGGCTTCGTTTGCTCCAAAGGGCGTTTGGTAGGTTTCGAAGAAGTAATGAAAGCCATGTACGTGAAAACACTTCATCGAACAATTGTTACGCTGCTGGTTGCAGCCGTAGTTTCGGTGTCAGCCCAAACTCCGCCTGCTCAACCAAGGAAAGAACCTCGGCAGGCGCGTTTTAGTCAACCACATCCGGTTGCACCGCAAGTCGTGACAATTATTCATCGTCTCAACGGGCTCAAGATGTTCAGGCTGTTGAGACGATCTGACGAGCAGGTACGAGCAATAGCGAGTCTCGACGAGGCCTTCAATCTCACAGACGATGTTCACACAAACATTATTGCCGGTCTCGCACTCGATGACGGACGTACGATCGCCGTGTGGCTACCCGATGCTGATCTGGAGTTTGGACCGTCCGTGTTTTTGCCGAGGCCTCCACGTGCGCCATTACCGGCGGCTAAGCCTGGAAACGACTTTGACGTAGAGAAGTTTGTTTTTAAAGGCGGAATGTCTGGCTCACCAGACTTAACTGTTATCGGCCCAGATGGTCAACGCCTTGCAGCTGAATACGTCGGTCTGGATGGCGCAACCGGTCTTTCGATACTGCGTCTTTCGGATACCAATTTAAACATCAGCTCCGTTACTCACGTTCATGCAATAAGTGAAGGCGAGAGTGTCCGCTTGATCAATCCAGAACCTGCCCCGACCGCACAAGTGAATCCAATGGGCAATGTATTTGTACGCATGGGCACAACATCTGGAACGGTGCTCTCGGTCAGGCGTGCGCCGGTTGGTGATGGACTGGTTCGTTTCAAAATAAGATCCGCTCGCTTGTCTCTGACCAACATTGGCGGCGTCGCATTGAATGAATCCGGGGAAACCGTTGGCATCGTCAATGCCGTTGAAGGTCCCGAGGCAACAATATTGCCCACCGCAGTTGTACAACGAGCTGCGAAACGCGTACTGGCGCGACATGCTAGCGTCCCTCGTCCATGGCTTGGAGTAAAAGGTGAACCGCTGGCCCGGGTAAACGTGGAACAGTTTAAGAACTGGGGATGGAAAGGCGATCGAGCAAACTGGTTAGTGGAGCGTCACCTGGGAATCCTGCTTACCTCCATCGCACCAGGAAGTCCGGCGGCTTTCGCAGCGTTTCGTCCGGGTGATGTCATACTGAAGGTAAACGACAAAGACGTTGAGAGCGGTGACGACTTCTCCTGGTTGCTTGATCAGGCAGGACCGAGTAGTTCTGTGACCTTTACTCTAGCAAGGCCTGATCGTCTTAGTGAGGAGGCAGTTAAAGTAGAACTCTCGGGTTTGCTGAATCCAGAATCCGCAAATGGATTTTCAAATCTACCGCCGTCCGGATCGTTGATCTCGCAAGGCGTCGAAACGGTTGCTTTGAGGCCAATGGTTGCTTCTCAGTTGAATGCGTCACCCGGTCTGCTTGTTGTTTACGTCGACCCATCGAGCGTTGCATTTGAGGCGGGGCTACGGCCAGCTGACGTGATCGAGTCGATCGACGGAAAGCCCATTCCTGTAGGAGCAAACAATTTCTTTCCCGGTACTGTGCCCGGTGCCAAGTCCAGCTTCGAAATTGTGCGCAAGAAGCAGAAGGTAGTCATAACGGTTAGGGCGCCCGAGAAGAACGACTGAGGATTTGTTCTTAGAATTTAGAGCTTAGACCTTAGAGCTTAGAACTTTGTACCTGAACTCGATCCTCATTGTTCGTGCCGGCAGCCACTAAGAACCAAGTACCAAGTTCAGCGCAAAGTACAAAGCTCTCCTCGCGTGTGTTATCTTTTGCCCTCACAAATTCGGCAAAGGACAATCCAGTACACGATTATGTTTCCCGAGGCAGTCGCTCGTTATCACGATCTACTCGGCGATCAAAAGCTAGCCGACGATTCACTCGCGATTCTCGACGAGGGACTCGAAACGGCGAAACTTATTTTTGGGGGCCGGCGCCTCTCACCCTATCTGCGACCGCACTTTGTTTCGGAAACTGATTTCACTCGGATCACCAGCGTGTGTGAAACGGTATGGTCGGCAATTCAGAAGGTAAAAGATGCTGCGATTGTTGACGCGACGATCATTGACGACCTGGGAATTACCGAGATCGAACGTGATCTCGTAGCTATCGATCCAGGCTACAAGGCCGTTTCACCCACTTCTCGCCTTGATTCTTTTCTTACCAGCAGCGCCTACAGTTTTGTCGAACTCAATGGTGAGAGTCCCGCCGGCATCGCTTACGCTGACGCAGCCTACGATATCTTTTCGTCACTGCCGGTCATGAAGAGATTTGCAGACGACTACAATCTGCGACCTTTGTATGGCAGACAGTTCATGCTCGACGTTCTGGTGCGCTCTTACGAAGAGTTTCTCGGTCGAACGCCTGACAGACCACCGACAATAGCGATTGTGGACCTTGCCGATGTGCCAACCGTGAAAGAGTTTGAACTCTTTCGAGATTATTTCGAGTCGGCAGGCTATCCATCAGTTATCTGTACACCACAGCAACTCGAGTTTAATGGCAACAAGCTAAGCGTTAACGGATTTGAGATCGACATCGTGTACAAGCGTCTGCTTGTTAATGAGTATCTGCCAATCATCAAAGAATATCCGGCTTTGCTTGACGCCTACCGCGCCGGTGTTATTTGCATGGTCAATAGTTTTAGATCAAAACTGATCCACAAGAAGGCCCTGTTCGCCGTGTTGACGGATAACAAGCGTTCCGGTCTGTTTTCACCAGCGGAACTCGACGCGATTCACTCGCACGTCCCTTGGACACGTCTCGTGCGAGATGAGCAAACTGAATACAAAGGCAGTGATATCAACTTGCTCGAGTTTGTCCTTGCAAACAATGAGCGTCTGGTCCTGAAGCCAAACGACGACTACGGTGGGCACGGGATAACCATTGGTTGGAATTCAAATCAATCAGAGTGGCGTGAAGCGCTTGATAGCGCGCTTCGGAATGGCGACTACCTCGTGCAGGAACGTGTTCCCACAGCACGTGAAACTTTTCCGGCGCTCACCGCGGACGGCCGGATGGAATTCGCCGAACAGTTGGTCGATTTGGATCCGTTGCTATTCAACGGCAAGGTCGGATCAGCGTTTACGCGACTATCCTCTACAGAGTTGGCGAACGTCAGTTCGGGCGGTGGCATGGTGCCAACGTACATCATCAGCAAAAAGTAGCGTAAAACGGTACAATCAAAATGGGTTCTTGGATTATCTTGCCCAGGAGCATATCGCGTGGATGACGACAACGACCAGAGTTTTGACTTGCCGGAAGAGCGCAGGGTTTATGATCGCTCCCGATTGATTGTAGATGTCTTCTTTGACGGCAAGGATGCGACCGGTGTCGCAAGTACAAAGGACATCAGTATCGGTGGGTTTTACATGACCACACAAGCAGTGATTCCCGAAGGGGCATTGCTGTTGGTGCGCATTCCTTTTGGACTCGGCAAGCAGGTGGTTTGTAACGCTGAGGTTGTTTACATCGATGGTCGTGGCGTCGGCGTCCGCTTTCAAAGCCTATCTGAGGAAGCGCAGGCGCTGTTGGAAAGTGAACTGGCTATCCCCTAACCGAAATGGTTGAAACGCAGTTAAGTTGGTCAGACTTGTCTGCTGAAGCGCACGATCTTCTAAAAGGCAGATTGGTCGGATTGTGGGGAGCTACAAGCGATGCCGGCGCATTTGAGTCGTGGTCAATTGACAAGCAACAAGCGCTGGTTTTATTGCTACAGCGAATGCGAGATAGAGGGCTCTGGCACCTCGTAAAGCAAGTTACCAATGTCTATGGTGAAGGCGGAGTTGGTATTCAGTTTTTTGCGTGGCCGATGATTGAATCGACACTGGAACGACGCGACGACTTTACACGCCGTTTTGCGAATCACAAGGACACGAGTGGCGGCTTTTACGAGAAGGAGAGAGACACTGCGGTGCTTCATTTTCTTTTTCAGGAAGGCGACCCGCGAATTTGGTATGTGCACTTCGATCTTTACAGTCCGGTTCATTCACCAAAGTCGGCACTGAAACATCTGAGACATGAGTTCATCGGAAAGTTGACTCCGGATTGGCGAATGATAGCCAAGTGCTTGAATAGCTGAGCCGTCGCAGGCACGATAGTGAGTCACATGGTTTGGCTTCCAATTTGGGCGAGCTAAGGAACAGGCAAATGTTCGATCAATTCACACTGGGTATCGAAGAAGAGTTCCAAATCGTAGATCCGGAAACGCGCGAACTGCGATCACACGTCGCTGAAATTCTCGAGGAAGGCAAGATGCTGCTCGGCGAGCAAATCAAGCCCGAGATGATCCAGTCGATGGTCGAAGTGGGAACGGGCATTTGCAAGAACATACAGGAGGCGCGCACTGACATAACCCGACTTCGTAGCATCATTGCAGGATTGGCGAAGAAGAACGGTCTCGCGATTGTTGCTGCATCGACTCACCCCATCTCTCGTTGGCAGGACCAGAAGATCTTCGACGACGAACGATATGAACTGCTCATACAGGAACTGCAAACGGTTGCACGTTCACTCTTGATCTTTGGCTTACACGTGCACGTCGGCATGGCGGATCGCGAACGCGGCATCCACATCATGAATGCCGCTCGTTACTTTCTCCCGCACGTGCTTGCTTTATCGACGTCGTCACCATTTTGGATGGGGCACAACACCGGGTTGAAGTCATATCGGACCGAGGTGTTCAAACAGTTTCCGAGAACGGACATTCCCGATCACTTCGATTCCTATAGTAACTTTCAGCGTTACGTCGATCTTTTGGTCAAGACGGGTTGTATTAACGACGGTAAGAAGATCTGGTGGGACATTCGTCCGCATCCATACTTCCCAACACTTGAGTTTCGTATTTGCGATATTCCAACCCGCGTTGACGACACGATCGCGATCGCTGCGCTGTTCCAGGCGATTGTTGCCAAGCTGAACACGCTAATCGATAAGAATCTCGGCTTCCGGCTTTATCGGCGCATGCTGATTCAGGAAAACAAGTGGCGCGCTGTTCGGTATGGTCTCGACGGCAAACTCATTGACTTCGGAAAACAGACTGAGGTTCCCATTCGCGATCTGATACTCGAACTGCTCGAGTTTGTTGACGATGTGGTTGACGAACTCGGCTCGCGAAATGAGATCAATCATGTGCTTACGATCCTCGAGCGGGGAACTTCAGCGGATCGGCAACTTGAGGTCTATCACGAAACAAATGATCTGAAAGCTGTCGTTGACGACTTAATGAAAATGACGCTGGAGAATATTCCGGAAACAACCAACTTCGGTGTGCCGAAGCCTCAGACCACTGCTTCGACGATTGCTAAGTAACGGCTTTTGAGGCTTTCTTAGCCAGGTAATACTGCCACAGCATTCTTGCGGCGACCGCGCGAAGTGGTCGCCATTTTTCTGCCAGGATTTCAAGCTCATCGGGTGTTGGCCGGTCTCTCAGACCAAGCAAATCCTTTGCTGCAACAGCGAGCGCCAGGTCGCCCGCAGGCCAAATGTCTGAGCGACGCATTGCCATCAACAGATAAACGTCGGCGCTCCACAATCCTATACCCTTAACTTGCATTAGCGAGGTTCGAGCATCCGCGTCGCTCATCCTTGAGAGCTTAGCCAGGTCAAGTTCACCACTAGCAAGCAACGTCGAGAGATGAACTAGATAGGCTGCTTTCTGACGAGTGACTCCGAGACTGCGCAGGTAATTCTCACCTTGCACTACAAATTGATCGGGAGCAAATGGTTGAATCGCGGCGTTCAGTCTATCGAACATCGCTTTGCCACTGCGTAGCGAAACCTGCTGTTCGAGAATTATGTGAACGAGAGTAGGGAAGCCGGTTGTTCGTCGCCAGAGTGGCGGCGTGCCGTGTTTTGTGAAGATATCAGCGAGCGTCTTATCGCGTGCGGCGAGTTCGCGCGCAGCAGTCGCGAGGGTCTGAGTGGTTAGTACCTGGGAGCGCGTTGGTTCCAATTAAGCGAGTGCGAGGGTCAGGAAGTTCTCGAAAAGTAGCCGACCATCCCGCGAATCGTTTGGGTGCTCCCAACGAGTACGGCTCTTGTTCCAATCCTCAAATGATTTCTCGAGGTGAAACTGAACGGCATAGATCAGCTGTCCTTCGCTGCGCTTCACCATCATCTGGTTGCGACACAGATACGACGTGGCGAGCAACTCGAATCCTTTTGGTACACGGTCGAGCTGAAGACCGTGGTTCTGCCAGACACGAAGTATCCGCGCCCGCTGAGACGTCCCAGGAATGACGTCGTCGTCGACTGTATTGATTCCGGCAAAAATCGGATCAGAAGGTGACGTGATACGAATGAATCGATACTGATACTCGTGCGGACGATCCTCGCGTTGTTCATGCTGCTCGAGCTTGTCTAAGGTGACGACCCTGGCGCCAAAGCTCAGCCCAACGAGTTGATGTCCTCCACAGATTGCAAGCACTGGAATCTTGGTTTTCTGAATAAACGACGCGAATCCATCGAGCATCGGCTGTTGGTAGTAATCAAAATCGCGCAACGTGCCACTCAAAACAATCGCTTCAGGATTGAACTTCGACGCTGCCTCGGCCAATTCTGATAAGTGCGCCACTTCCGTAATTGGTCTCTTCACCAATCGGGCAATGTTATTCAGGATGTTCTCGATTGCCATCCCCGCGATCAAACGTTCGCGTTTCAGCTGGACTGCTAAGGCGGAGCCCCATTCTCGAATAGCGACTGGCGACAGGTCGCGTTCATCACGAAGAAGATTGTCGACTACGAGTACTCGAGCTTCGTCAATACGCTGCTCGATAGGCTCATACCGGCAATAGGTCTGCTGGTTGAAAGGAAAAGGAAGTGGGCCAACAACCTCGGCCTGGGCGTGCTCAGTGGGGGAAAGTTCAATTAGTTCCTGGGTCATCTATGCTAGTAAATGTCCAATCGGTATCAGAATCAAGTTAGCGCTGCTTTGTTGTCTGCGTAAATTCCGGAATTCGTGTTCCCGAGCCAGCAGCCGAAATCTCCGAGCGAATATTAGCAAACAGCAGGCCACGAAGCCGAGTTCGAAGTTTTGCTTTACCGTCTTTCACCTTCTCGTCGGCCAGGAGCAGCATCCTGAACCAAGACGATTCGAGTTCGTCGGCCAAATGCGAAATCTTAGTAATGTCGTACGGCATGGCGACATCCTTACAGCCAGCGCGCGCAAAGACCGACAAATACCTGGCGGTGGCAAGGTCCGGACATGAAAAACGCTGGCGACCGACTTTCAATTCCACGCCCAGGAGGGTGTGCTGCACGCCTACCTTTTTTGACGGTTTGAGGTTCTCAAAGTGATACGAGCGTGTTCGCAGGGTTAGAACGCGGTCACGATAGATTAATGGCAACCACGACTCGCCCAGTTCCGACTGGATTTGTTTAGCGAGTTCTTCAACGGCCACTGGAACGACTCAAAGAAGGGTACTGGATGGTATGCAAAACTACTTTCTTGGTGTATCTGAGAGTTTCTCTGTAAACAACTGCGCTTCGATTCTAGTCTGGAGCGCATTGATCACTCGACCAGGAAACAGTCCCAGATAAAGTACGCCGATAATCGTTAACGTAAGCGCGACAGCCATGCTCGCAGGGATCTTAGGAGCCGTCCACGTTGTTGTACGTTCCTTGAAGAACATCACAATGATCAGTCGCAGGTAGTAATAAGCTGAGATTGCTGTGTTCAAAACTCCGATGACTACGAGCGCGTAGTAACGTTGATTGACGGCAGCACCAAACACCATGATCTTGCCAATGAAACCCGCCGTCAGCGGCATTCCGAGCAAGCTGAGCATAAACAACGACAACGAGAAGGCGAGCACCGGCGATTCGAACCCGATACCGTTGTAGTCTTCAATTGCAGTTCGACGGTCACCTTGTCGTGCGATGAGTTGTACCACAATGAACGCGCCGATGTTCATCACGGCGTAAGTCAACAGGTAGAACATCACGGCAGTAACGGCAGCGTTACGGTGAACGGGATCGGCAGTTGCGCCTGCGGCAACCATTCCAACAAGTGCGTATCCGGCGTGCGCTATCGACGAGTAGGCAAGCATTCGCTTGACGTTGTTTTGCGTGATTGCCACTACGTTGCCGAGCGTCATAGTGAGTATTGCCAGCACGGCAAGGCTTGTTACCCACGCGTTATGAATGCCCGCTCCGATGGATGAGTTAGAAGCGGCGACTACAAATGGAAATCCGAACACGAAGACGCGAATAAACGATGCAAACCCCGCGGCCTTCGGTCCAGCCGCCATGAATGCTGTTACAGGAGTTGGCGAACCCTCGTAAACGTCTGGTGTCCACACGTGAAATGGCGCTGTAGCGATCTTGAAACCAAAACCAACAAGCATCATCGCCGCGCCGGCGAAAAGCAGCCCCGGATATTTCGCAACGGCAATTCTGGAGGCAATGTCGGCAATGTTTGTCGTACCCGCCGCTCCGACTGTAGCTGTTGCTCCATACGTCAGGGCGATTCCATACAACAGGAACGCCGAAGAGAACGAACCGAGGATGAAGTATTTCAGTGACGACTCGTTGGAACGCACATCGGTGCGTCTGAAACCTGCCATGACGTAGGTCGCAATTGAAAGGATCTCAAGACCGAGAAAAATGATGACCAGGTCGCCGCCTGCCGCCATCAACATCATTCCGACAGTCGCAAACAAGAGCAACGAATGAAATTCACCAGCCGGCAGTTGTTCGTTGTGCACCCACACTGTCGAAACCAGCAGCGTCAAAAACGACACAAGCAGGAATACCAGCGTAAAACCTAGTCGGAGTTCGTCGAGAACGATCATGCGGTTGAATGCATCGCCCGCAGTTTGACCTGACGTCCAGAGCCATATTGTTGCCGCGGCAGCTGCAACAAGACCCGCCAATGAAATCCCGCCGGTAATCCATCGCTGTTTTGGGTGTGCAAACGCGTCGACGAGCATCACGACTACAGCCGCCACGCAAACGATTATCTCGGGCGAGATCAGACCCCAGTTGATAATCGGCATGATTGATTGTCCTGGAAAGAAATTCATTCGGCTTTAGTCGTAGCTTGTTTTTGTTTTTCAGCAGTAACTGTGAAGGAACCACCAGCTGCTTTAGTGCCCAGGCGTTCGCGGACTGCCTCGACACTGGCTTTGGAGCGGTCAAGAAAGACACGAGGGTAGACACCCATAAAAATCATCAGGAAGAGTAGCGGAATCAACAGCCCGACTTCCCGCGCATTCAAGTCCTTAAGTTTCGCGTTCTCCTGATTAGTGATTTTCCCAAACACCACACGCTGGAGCATCCAAAGCATGTAGACCGCGGCCCAAATCACTCCAGTTCCCGCCAGCATCGTTGCGATGAAGGACCACTTAACAGCTTGCGACGTCCACATCCCAATCATGATCAAAAATTCGCCGACAAATCCATTCAGGAATGGCAAGCCAACAGAAGAAAGGGAAGCGATCACGAAAAGAGTAGAGAACCAGGGCATGGGAGTCGCCAGTCCTCCGAACTCACTAATCATTCGCGTGTGCCTGCGTTCGTAAATGAAACCGACAAACAGGAAGAGTGCGCCAGTTGAAACACCGTGGTTCAGCATCTGGTAGAGCGCGCCCTGCATTCCCAGTTCGGTGAACGAGAACAAGCCGAGCACGACGAAGCCCATATGGCTCACTGAAGAGTAGGCGACGAGTCGTTTGACGTCCGGTTGAACCATCGCCACCAGTGCGCCATAGATGATTCCGATAATAGCGAGGATGATGATCGCCGGTGCGAATGCGTGGGCCATTTCTGGGAAGAGACCCAGGTTGAATCGCAAGAGGCCATAGGTGCCCATCTTGAGCAATACGCCGGCGAGAATGACGGAGCCGGCGGTTGGCGCTTCAGTATGGGCATCGGGCAACCATGTGTGTAAGGGGAACAGCGGTACCTTGATACAAAACGCGAGTGCAAAAGCGCCGAACAACAAGTACTGATGCGGCTTTGCCGGAAGTGGATTCGCAGCCATGGCATGGACGAGCGTGGTGTAGTCAAAGGTCTGATACGAAAAGTAAAGTGCGATAATCGCCACCAACATCAAAAGGCTGCCGACTGCGGTGTAGATGAAAAACTTGATCGCCGCATAAATCCTTCGTTCTCCGCCCCAGATACCAATGAGGAAAAACATTGGGATCAACGACGCTTCGAAGAACAAATAGAACAGCAGCAGATCGAGTGACACGAACACGCCGATCATTGCCGACGCCAGGATCAGAAGAAAAACGTAATAAGTGAGTTGTCGCTTCTTGATTGCCGTCCAACTTGAAAGAATTGCGATCGGCATCAGCAAGGTTGTCAGCAAGACCAACCACAGACTAATCCCATCAACGGCGACGTGGTAACGCGTCCCAATTGAGCCGATCCAAATCGCGTTCTCTTCAAATCTGAATGCCGAACTATCAGCACCGAGACCTGTCAAAAGGAGAAGAGAAATGCCGAAGGTCGAAATCGTCGTAACGAGAGCAATCCATTTGTAGTGGTCTTCGCGACTGCCCGGTGTAAGGCTGTAGAGAATCGCAGCCAGAGCGCCGATAGTCGGCAGCAAGATCAGAATTGTTAATAAGTGCGGCATAAACTATCTTGCGTAAATCGAATACGCGGCAAAGACACCAATAAGCACGAGGGCTCCCAGCAAAATGATCGCGGCGTAGCCACGAACCAACCCGGCTTGTAGATGGCGCCCGAGTCGTCCAGCTTCAGTGACAGCTTCTCCGATTGAATGCAGCAGACCATCGATCACGCCAACGTCGAGAATCTTCCAGAGTCCCTCACGAGATACGATTTCGATCGGGTGAATAAGTGCGGCGTCGTAGATTTCGTCTACGTAGTATTTGTTTTCAAGAATCCCAGGCATTTGCAGTAGCGGCCGTTTCCTGAAGACAACCCAACCAATGCCAATTCCGGTCGCAGCGATTAGCACAGAGAGAAGCGCAAGCAAGCGCTCAGCACTTATCTCTTCGGCTGAGTGAGTCTCATATGCCGCACCTGCCGCTTCTTCCAGTGGATGGATTGCAGGTGCGCCATCAATCTCCTGCGGAGGGTGAATCACTTCGGCCTTGGTCTCATGTCCTGCGGCACCTGGCGACTTGGCGATAACTGGTTCCAGTGTCTGTTCGATAAAGTTCAGGTTCTTGTCACTAACAAACGAGCTGAGGGCATAGGGAACGCCGATGAATCCGCCTATCGTTGAAAGCACTGCCAGCACAATCAAAGGCACTGTCATGATCCATGGCGACTCGTGTGGCTCAACTGCGCCGTGATGTCCATGGTCGTCTCCATGATGCACATGCTTGAGGTCATGTTGTTCGTCGTGTTGCTCTCTAAACCGTTCGCTGCCCCAAAACGTCATGACCATCATGCGCGTCATGTAGACGGCTGTGAGTAGTGCTGTAAGTGCGCCAATGCCCCATAGAACTTTGTTGAATCCGCCCGGCAAGCCTGCGCTCCACGTCTTCCAGAGAATCTCGTCCTTGGAAAAGAAACCGGCAAAGATTGGAATGCCGGAGATTGCTAACCATCCAGTGAACATTGTCGCGAATGTGATCGGCATGTATTTCTTCAAGCCGCCCATTCGTCGCATGTCCTGCTCGTGGTGCATTCCATGAATCACCGAGCCGGAACCGAGGAAGAGTAGTGCTTTGAAAAACGCGTGCGTAATAACGTGGAAGATTGCGGCAACAAAGGCGCCCACGCCACAGGCGAGAAACATGTAGCCGAGCTGCGAAATCGTCGAATAGGCAAGAACCTTCTTGATGTCGTTTTGTGCGAGGCCGATCGTGGCGGCAAACAGCGCAGTTGCCCCGCCGATCACCGCAACGATGAACATTGCTGTCGGAGCATGAACAAAAATGGCCGAGCAACGAACAATCATGTAGATACCGGCTGTGACCATCGTCGCCGCGTGGATCAATGCTGAAACCGGCGTCGGGCCGGCCATCGCATCTGGCAGCCAAACGTACAAAGGAATCTGTGCGCTCTTACCCGCCGCGCCAATGAAGAGAAGCACCGCAATTGAAGTCGCTCCACCAACAAAGATTGCTCCCCAGGTGAATGGATCTGCCGGCAGATTTGCGAAGTGCTCAAACGCACTATGGACGACACCGCTCGGAGTTGTCTTGGTAAAGAAGCTGACTGACCCGGAAACAAAGAAGGTCAGCATGATTCCCATCACAAATCCCCAGTCGCCGATACGATTGGTGATGAATGCTTTCTTTGCCGCGTCGCCCGCTTCTTTCTTGTCGAAGTAGTATCCAATCAGCAGATAAGAACAGAGTCCCACACCTTCCCAGCCAACAAACATGAGCAGGAAGTTGTCGCCCAGGACGAGCGTCAACATGGAGAACATGAACAAGTTCAGGAAGGCGAAGAAGCGATAGAAACCCTCTTCGCCGTGCATGTAGCCAACAGCAAACACGTGGATCAGGAAACCAACGAAGGTGATGAACAGAGCGTAAGTCCCGCTCAAGCGATCCATGCCGAGTGCGAAGTCAGCGCGGAAGTTTCCAACCAGTAACCAGGTCCAGATGTGATCGAGAAGCGGTTCTTCCGTGCGTAGCGCTCCGTGTGAATTGAAAGCGAGATAGAACGCGACGATGGCAGAAATCGCCACGGAGCCACACGCGACGATGCCAATAAAGCGTTCGTCGCGCACACGCCGACCGATGAACCAGTTAATCGCCGCACCGGCCAGCGGCGCGAAGATGATCAGACTGAGGAGGTTAGTTTCCATTAATCCTTGGTGCTTGGAGCTTAGAACTTAGTGCTTTGTACTTGGTGCTTTGTTCCTTTTATTGATCGTTCGCTGACAGTTAACAGGTCTCTATAGCGAGCAAAGCACTAAGTGCGAAGTACAAAGTACAAAGCGTTTACAGTTTGAGAATACTCGCATCATCCACATCCAACGATTCGCGATTACGAAAAATAGCGATGATGATGCCTAAGCCAACAGCTGCTTCTGCCGCAGCCACAGTCATAACGATAAAGACAAACAGCTGCCCGGTTACGTCTTGAAAGAAACTGGCAAACGCAACGAATGTCAGGTTCACTGCGTTGAGCATCAACTCGATGCACATGAACATTGCGATAACGTTTCGCTTGATGATGACGCCGATCACGCCGATCGTGAACAGTAACGCCGAGAGTGCCAGGTACCAGGAAAGTTGCGGTTCCATTGTTTCAGTCTCGCTCTGTTTCGGTGCGCCGATCTGATATCTCCAGAACGCGCGCAGCTTCACTTGTCGAGTGGGTTTCGATCGGGGTTTGGTGATCGTGCGAGGCGCTCGGGTCGATATCGCTGACCGCCAGCAATTGGGCGCCAGGAATCACGCGCGCACTTTCTGAAATTACGTCAGTGCGTCGGGAGAGAGTCATTGCGCCGACGATTGCCATTAACAAAAGAATCGAAGTGATTTCGAAGGGCAGGAGATAGTTGGTAAAAAGTTTTGCGCCGATCGACGCGGTCAGTCCGATGTCCGTCGGCTGCAAAATCGGGTTCGGGTGGACCGTCGACAGAAAGAAAACGACCTCGCCAATTAGTACAGCAGCCATAACAACGGCAGCGGGAACAAGGAACCCGATGCGAATGCGGCGCTTTTCTTCCTGTTCCACGTTGAGCAACATGATCACAAACACGACAAGCACCATGATGGCGCCGGCGTAGACAATGACCTGCACTGCAGCAAGGAACGGTGCCGCCAGCATCAGGTATAAACACGCCAACGACATAAACACGCCAATCAGCGATATGGCGCAGTACAGCGGATTGCGTTGCGCGACAACGTTGATGGCGCACCCAATCGCTAACCCGCCAAACAGAATGAAAAGGATAACCAGCATTGAAAACCGTGAATCGTTATCGGTAATCGTGAAAGCCGTCGAGTTAATCTCTCGATTCGACAGTCACGACTTACGAGTGACCACCTACAAACCTCAAATAGAAGTGAAGCAGCGTTGCCGTCAGGACAATATTGAATATTGCGAGCGGCAATAAAAATTTCCAGCCGAAGTTCATCAACTGATCAAAGCGGAAGCGCGGTAGTGTTCCGCGGATCCAGATGTAAAGAAAAAGAAATACGAATATCTTCACAAGGAACGCGATTACGCCGAGTAACGCAAATATGAAAGAACCTCGTTCGAAGAACACATCTGCAAAAGGACAGTTCCAACCACCCCAAAAAAGTGTGGTTGCCAACATCGACACCGTGAACATGTTGATGTATTCGGCGAGGAAGAACAGCGCAAACTTCATCGCGCTATACTCGGTGTGAAATCCGGCGACGAGTTCGGTCTCAGCTTCTGGCAGGTCAAACGGAACGCGATTCGTTTCGGCGACGGCAGCGATGATGTAAACAACAAAACTAAGTGGCGTGAATAGAATCAGCCATCCAGTTCCATGCCAGCGCGTCTGCATTTCCACAATCTTTGTTAAGTCTAGACTCCCGGCCACGAGTACGGGTCCAATCAAACTCAGTCCGAGCGCCAGTTCGTAGGAAATCATCTGCGCGGAAGAACGAAGTCCGCCCATCAAGCTGTACTTGTTATTCGACGACCAGCCTGCTAGTGCGATGCCGTAGACGCCTACGGATGTCACTCCCAGGACATACAGTAAGCCGACGTCAAAATTGGCAACTGTTAGCGGTATCTGTTGCGGAAGGTATTGACCTAAGAAGGGAACCCGCGCCAGGAATGGAACATTAAGTTCCGGACCAAACGGATAAACAATCATCGTCATCAACGCGGCCATCGTGGCAATTATCGGCGCCAGAAAGTAGATGAAGCGCGTAGATTTATCAGGAACGATGTCTTCTTTAAGGATGAACTTCAGCAGATCCGCAAAGGGCTGGAGGATGCCGCCATAACCAACTCGATTTGGTCCGAGTCGACCCTGTATCAGCCCGAGGACACGACGTTCGGCCAACACGGTGTAGGCGACAATTAAGAGCACAACCGTGAACACCACCGTAATGGCGACGAACTTAAGTGCAATGTCGATGATCGTCTGGAAATCCATTAGGACATTTTCGATGGCCGATTTGATGTCCGATATGCTTTAGCTTGTCGCCTTCTCAGAAACGGGCTACTGGCGAATATCGGACATCAAATCTTCAATCCGCTTCAGTCTCCCGTCGCCGAAGCCTTTAAACTCCCGTCCACTGTTATCTGATACAACGGAGAAACTCTGGTCGTCTCTGGCCGCGGATTACCCGAAGCCAAAAGGTGAAACTGTGGAACCTTGTCTGTCAGTGTTCCAATCTTGAACAACTCGTGGCCGACCTTGATCGACGCAGTCAGTTTGTCGCCTGTGTCAGGCAGAACTTCGACACGCTGCTGTAAATCTGCGACCTTCGAACTTACGTCCTGAGCACTGAGGCTATGCTTTGCTTGAATCGGATTAGTTTCGTCTTTGAGCAGCGGATAACGCATTCCCGTGTAAGCCGGTAATTTCTCGCCGATTTCCCTGAACACAGCACTCGCAGACATTTCATAACCAAAATCGAGCCCAAGTTCAGCAGCCAACTGAGCAGTGATCATCCAGTCAGCCTTCGACTGATTAAGTGGCGCGATC
>Ga0207691_10002676_pt1 | contig 17413 bp, 16 predicted proteins | sample KBSM13metaG_FD_184327 | JGI IMG/M metagenome (GOLD analysis project Ga0207691, IMG submission 184327) | Miscanthus rhizosphere microbial communities from Kellogg Biological Station, Michigan, USA - KBS M1-3 metaG (SPAdes) (version 2) | ecosystem: Host-associated > Plants > Roots > Rhizosphere >... | reverse complement strand
GAACACTCCTTCCACGGCATAGACACCTCCCCGGTTTCCCGGGAAAGTGTTACCTATGTGTCCGGTACGTTCTGGAACCTATGTCTCGGGCCGCTCAAAAGGGTTGCAGCGATGCAGCCCTTTTGTTTTGTAGCGTTGCGTGAGTTTTGCGTGAGAAAAACCAAAATCGTCGTCCCGACTGCGATGTGGGCGGTCCGGGATCAAAGCGCGGGGCATTTCGCTGATCCGCCGCACTTAAGCCTTCGACGCGTTGGCAGCGTCGCTGGGTCGTTTGATTGACGGAGTTAAACCAGCAGTGCGGCGCAAAAAAAAACGCGCAGATCTGAAGTCCAATCGCGGGGCCTGCCGATGTTCTAGTACCCGCCGCCCCACCGGTATTGCCACGCGGCGCCCACGGTAGTGAAGTTGCTTCCGTTCGGGTGGAGATGCCGCTGATTCCGTAGACCTTGATGGAGCTGCTTCGGTCGATTGGAATGGCTACCGTCAATCCGGCCCGCGAGTTCGACAGGCGGTCATCGTTCTGCACCCCAATCGACGCTCGTGTGTCCGCCGGTGAAGTACGTGCCATCGAGCGCAACCCAAACGCCGGATTCGAAGCCGTAAATGGCGTGCAGCTGCACCGAGTACACCGGATCCTGCCGACGCTTGTGGCCGTCGAGAAAATCCGTGTTGTCGGCGTAGGTCGTGATGCCGGGGACAAACTCGAGAGTCCACGAGCCGATAGCTTTGGAAATGCCTAGTTCCGCTTTGAGTGCCCAACGATTAGTTCCAAGGTTGACGAGCTTGCTGGGGTCGTATTGCCCCCACGGCGCCCACACATAGACGCTGCCGCCCACGATCAGGTCTTGCCGATACCCTTGGAAATCCTTTATGGACAGAGCCGAAGCACCATAGAAATTGGCGGATAGACGAAATCTCGGGTCGGCCAGCCCCGAGACCGCGCGTTCTCTGGGTTGGCCCGCAAATTCCGCGGTACCCGAAAGCCATGCTTGGGGCAGGACAACATCGAACTTTGCGGATTGGCCGAACAGCTCGAACGAGCGCGCGTACGCGAGCGTGGCACCGTGTACTTCAATGTGAGCATCCTTCAGCGGCAACGATGCGTCGATGGCGACACCGCCAGACGTGAAGGTGTAACCCGCAACAAGAAAGTTGAGTCCGATCGGGGTATTGGAGTACGCCCTCGGCTCGAGATCTGCGCGCCAACGCTCAACGTGGATAGCGCTGTCATCGCGGGGACAGTGGCAGTACAAATGTATTTGAGGGCAGGGCGCATCATTCACGATAGAGGTTTCCGATCAGCCTGCGCTGGCAGCGCCCCTGCGATGGCGAATCCCTATTTCCCCTCATCGCCACCCAAAGCGCCGGCGAGCCCGGGTGCCGAGCGAATGTGCAGGTCGCGCTGCGGGAAGGGTATTTCGATGCCGTTTTCTCGCAGCACGCGCGCGACCGCGCTATTGATCTCGTGCTGGACTCGTAATCGCTTGTCGATCGAACTGACGTACGCCCGAATTTCGAAGTCCAGCGTGCTCTCCCCGAAGGCCACGAAGAACACCGATGGTCTCGGGTCTTGCAGAACATCCGGATTACCCCACACTGCATCGAGGATCACCCGCTGTGCGAGGTCACTGTCGCTTCCGTAAGCAACCCCGACCTTGATCAGCAGGCGGGTGGTCTGATTGGATAGCATCCAGTTGACGACCCGCTCCGTGATGAAGGCCTTGTTCGGAATGATGACCTCCTTGTAATCGAAATCCATGACGACCGTCGCGCGTGCATGGATGCGCAAGACGGTACCCGAGACGTTGCCGACGGTGACGACGTCGCCGATGCGAATGGGACGCTCGGCGAGCACGATCAGGCCGGACACGAAGTTCGCCACGATCTCCTGCAATCCGAACCCCAGACCGACGCCCAGGGCAGCGACGAGCCACTGAACGTCACCCCATCGAATGCCGAGGAGGTTGCACGCGAGCAGGACCCCTGCGAGCGTAATCGCGTACCGCGCGATGACCTTGATCGCGTAGTTCGCATCGCTCTGCATCTCGAGCCGCTGCAGCAGCACGATGTCGAGCAGCGCGCCGATATTGCGCACCAGGACGGCGGTGACCACACCGACGACAAGCGCGAGAAAGAGGTACCCAACCGTCAGCGCGCGCGTTACCTGCTTGCCATCGGCGACGTCCGAGTAATTCCATAGCGCGTAGTCGAAGATCACCGCCAAGACGGGCAAGGCTTCCCGCCATACCCACCAGATCCCTCCGAGCAGCAACACCGTGACCAGCATGTCGAGCAACGATCGTGTCCGATCGCCGATGGCGGCGATGTCCAGCTGCAGCGGTCGCGTCCCCGCGACCTCGGTTCCCGCCTCCGCTGCGGTGCCTGTCCCTTGCGTTTGGACCCTCGCTTCGTTTCGCCGATGGCGATAGTGGAGCCGCTGCACTTGCACCCACAGCGCCATCAGGCCGTACAGCATGACGGCGCCAATGACAAGAAAGAGCGATTCCACGATGCGGCCGAAAAAGTAGCCCGCGGCGACTAAATACCCCGCTGCCGCGAGCGCGGCAATGGCGATCGGCAGCGCCAGGAGCGGCACGAACCAGAACGCGTGCAGCTTTGCGAACCGGCTGCGAGGTAGGCGGTCGCGCAGGCGCCGCATGGTTGGACCGGAGGCCCGAAAAAGCCGCATGAATAAGAGCAGAAGTGTGATCATCGCCAGACTGAAGGCGAGACGGGCAATGCTCTCCCGGTTGCCGAAGGGCGCGTGGTCGAGTCCGTTCAATGCAGCAACGAAGGCGAGCGGGACGAAGACCGCTGCAAACGTGCGCAGCGTGTCGGCCGCCGCGCCGAGGGTCCGCTCATCCCAGCCGAAGTGTCGTACGGCCACGCCGCGACGGTCCAGAAGCCAGGCGAGTGTGGAAATCGCGAGCAGAAGCTTCGCGGCGGCCAGGAACGCATCACCTAGTGCCAGCGCGAAGGACTGGGTTTCGGATGCATGCACGAGCATCCGTCCGGCGGTCCAGAGCGCCAGCGGGATGGGCGCCGCTAGCGCGAAGGTGATCGCGAGCGCCGCGACCGCATGGCCGATCCGATACCTCTTGTGGGTCACCGTTGAAGGTGTAACCGACGCGAGCCTGCGCAATAGGCGACCCCGCAAGGCAACAAGCGTAAAGGCTGCGACGAGCGCGACTGAGGGCCAGAACGGCTGCCGCGTAAACTCGTGACGCACCACCTCCACGGCCGTCTTCCAGTTCGCCGCGGAGGTCAGCCATCCGAGCGCCGGCACGAATTGGCTAACCGTTCTGGTGCTTGGTGGAGCGGGTATCCAGAACAGAAATCGAGTCAGCTTCGCCCGAGCCGCCTGCGACGCTGTGTCGAAGTCACGCGCGGCCACGTCTACGTCGCGCAGTATGTCCAGCTGCTTCCGGTCCAATTCGGCCAGGCGCGAGAGGAGCTCGCGCTGCTCGGCAAGCGCCGCGCGCGCTCTTTGCTGCTGTTCCGGGGAGGGCGTGGGAACCACGTCGGCCAGGCGCTGCGCCATCGCGGCATCGAGGTCGGCCAGGTCACGCAGTGCACGTTCGACGCGCAGGTCCGTATCGCTGGCGCCCGCTAACATCTCGGTACGCTGCTCATGGGCCGCCGCAAAGCGCTCCTGCCTCGGCAACTTGTGCAGTTGCTCGTTCAGTGCCTGCGCCAGCTCCTGGCCAAGTGGATAGACAGCTGCCCGTCGCTCAATCCATTGCAGCCGCTCTTCGAGCTCACGCTTTGCGGTACGGAGATTCTCGAGCTCGACGGACCACCGGTCCAGGGCTGCCTGCTCCGTGCGGAGCTGCGCCGCGAGGCGCACGTTCTCCGCGGCGATGCCGCCTGCGACATCGACTTGCTGCGCGAAGCTCGTCGCCGTCAGCAGTCCCCCGAGGCAACTGGCGACAAGCAATCGCCCGGCGAGGCAGTTGCCCTTCACATGAATCCCGCGACGCGCTCGACGAACCAGAACGCGGCCAGTGTGCCGATCGCGTAGGTCGCAGCCGACCGACCGTGGTGGGTCACGCTGTCTGGTATCGGAATCCGTCGCAGGGCGGCAAGCGTCGCCAGCACCGCGGCGATGAAAGCAAGTTGTCCGATCTCGACACCGACATTGAACGTGAATAGCGCGAGTGGAATGTCGCCGCGCGGCAGTCCAATCTCGGAAAGCGCACTTGCAAAACCGAAGCCATGCAGAAGCCCGAACGAAAATGCCACGAGCCAGGGCCACTTCGCCGTGACGCTCGGTTGCCCGACGCTTGTACGCGCGATTTCGCAGGCGAGCAGAAGAATGCTCAGCGCAATGGCGGCTTCGACCGGCGCTCCAGGCACGCGCACGACGCCCAGCGTCGCGAGCGCAAGCGTAATCGAGTGTGCAACGGTAAAAGCGGTCACTGTCGCAATCAACACCCGGAAGTTGCGCACGATAAGAATCAGGGCGAGGACGAACAGCAGATGGTCACAACCCAAGAGAATGTGTTCGATGCCATGCGCGAGATAAGTGCCTGCAACGGCGAAAGCGCCGCGGGCCGCGACGATGTCCAACCAAGGTCGCGAGGGATGGACGAGCGTGGTCCAGCGCATGCCATCGCGTGTCTGTACGCGTACGAGCACGTCGGTGATGGTCGCTTGCAGACCCACGAACTCGATTCGACTGCCGCCAAGGCCGCCTGGCATGACGACGATTCGCCGTTCAACGATCGAGTCGACGAACTCGCGCAGCCTGGGCTCGACGACGGTGCTCGCGAGGGCCGGGAGTTTGAGGACCACCGGCAAGCGCTGGCCTGCGGTGACGGGCGTGCGCCATACGACGTCGTAGCGATCGGGCAGCGTCTCGGTCAGTTCAAGGTACGCCGGACGCGCTTCGTGTGCCATTGCACCCGGATGGTGGGCAACGAGCGCGGCCCCCGCGATGGCGAGAAACCGCGCGAGCGAGCGAAAGAACCGGCCTGCGATGCTCACGGTGGCGATTTCACGCCGGGCTCGATCGGAGCGGTCGCGATACGCAGCGCCTTGGGGAGACGAACCTCGTAATGAGCCTTCATCGCATCGAACGCACGCTGCCTCGCCGCTGCCCGCTGCTCGTCTAGCCACGCAGCCTTGATCTGTGGCTCGACTTCGTCATACGATGGGACGCGTCCGGGAGTCACTGACGTTACGAGGACGAGATGCCACCCCAGTCCCGATTCGACGGGACCCTGCCACGATCCTGGTTGCATCTTGTCGACCACGGCTGCAAAGGCACTTCCGAAGATGGAGGCGATCTGTTGCGGTTCGCGATCGGCGTACTGATCCTGAAACATGAAGGAATCGCCGATTTTGGTTACGAATGTCGACTCCGCCGCTTTGCCGGCGAGCTGAGTAAAGGCGCGTGCAGCATCTTCCCGCGCCTGCGACCCGCGGAGATCCGTGGAGAAATAGATATGCCGGAACGAGCGGCGACCAGAGTCCGCGAAGTGATGCCCGTAGCTTGCATACCATGCGCGTAATTCCGCCGCGGAAGGGTCGGGTACTGCCGATGCGTCGCTGGCGAGGAACTCCATCTTCTGCGCCAACCTGCGCTTCACGATGGCGTCCCCCTGCTCGAGGCCAAGCGCGAGCGCTTCGCGGTAAAGGATTTCTTCGCGGACGCGCGCGTCGACCAGTCCGCGCATCTCATCGGGTGACGGCGGCCTCCGCCATTGCGCGGTCCACGCGATCTCGAGTTGGCGCAGATCGTCGGCTGTCACCTCGATACGGTTGTCGTCGGTCGGACGGTACGCCTCGGGATGCAGCATCCGGTAAGCGGCGAACAACAACGCGCCGGCGACGAGGAACTGCAACAGCGGCTCGCGCACCCAGCGCTTGACCGACGAAGGCACGACGGGCTACTCGACCTCGTAGTTGGCGTAGCCGAACTCGTTACTCCGAGCGGCTACATACTTGTCGCCAACTTTGAACACGCTGATTTCGAACGGCGTATTGGCGAGTGTCGTCACGATCTTCCCGCCGCGGATTTCGTAGCGCGCAGGGGAGCCGAGCTCGCCACTGTGCAGCACATCGCCGATATCGCCCACCGGCGGTTGCCTGCCGTCGATGCTGAGGATGAGACGTCGCCCGTTCTGCCCGTACAGGATCTCGATGCGCTGCCCAGTCACCGTGTTGCGCACTTTGAGCACCTTACCGACGATGAGCTGCTTGACCTGCGCGTCGTCGAGCGGCACGGCACCTCTTTGGCGCAGGTCCGCTACCGTCGTTCCCTGTTTCGCGGACTTGCGAGCTTCATCGCTCGGCGAGTACCAAATCGGTGATGTCCAGGCGCGATCCTGCACAGTCGCCGGAATGTTGTTCGGAGGCAAGACACCGAGCTTCTTGGCGTCGTATGTGGTCCAGCGCGGCGTCGGGATCTGCAGCACGCGTGCGTAGTAGAACGCGTTCTGGCTCGGATCGAAGTCCGAATCGGTCCAGACCGCCTTCAACTCCACGGCGCCGATCGTATTGCTGTACGTGGCATTTCTTATATCGACTGTATTCCCCACGGGCGGCAGCTCCGATTCGCCGCGCCGAACACGCTCGTCAGGAACTCGCGCAGCATTCGTACCTCTGCGGTTCGACCATGCCACGTTATAGATTTTCTCGAAAATCTGACCGCTGCGTGTCCAACCCTTGACGATCTGGATGCGATCGAGATTGGCATCGTCGGGGTCCTTCACTGCCCAGACGATGAAGGTCGGCGCCTTCGCCTTCGCGGCAGGAAGCTCGCCGCCCATCGGGACGCCGTTCGCATAACCGGTCTTGACCCAGTCCTTGCCCTGCAGGACGTCGGGCGCGTAGTCCCAGCCGCCGAAGAAGCGCACTTTGATGCGCACGCCGCTTGTCGCGAACGTTTCCTTGCGCTGCATGGCGGCGAAGATAGCGTCACGCGTGTTCTCTTCGGCCCACACGCCGCCGAGCCCCGAAACGGCCAGCTTGTCCATCGTCATGCCCGAAGTCTTCTCGCCGCTCAACCGCGCTTGCGGCGTAGCGTCGAGCAGACCGTGACCTCCGAAGTAGCGCGACTGGTTATACGAAGCCGCCGTGCTATGGGTATCGCTTGCCCCTACAACGCCGAATTTGTACGGGTTGTACCCGCGCGTATCCTGCATCGCGAGACCATTCTGATAGGCCTCCCGGACATAGCTGCCATGCAACTTCGGTGCGCGATCGACCTCGCCGAGAAGATATTCGAGAATTTCGTGTCCAGCGAACTCATCGTTCGGCGACAGCTTTGGATGCGTTTCCGATGCGCCCTTGAGCTGCTGAATTTCCGTCAGCGGCTCGTTGTTCGCTCGCGATTGCGCCCAGGCTGCGTCGATGGGGCGTCCCTTGCTGTCGACTTCGAGCGGGAACATCACACCATCGGAGAGATTCGCATTGTGTGAGATCGCGAGGACCTCGTTGCCCGCCCTGCGTTGACCATCCATCCAGTTCCACAGGTCCTCTGGATGCTCCGAGTCAATCGAGCTGAACGGCATCGCGGGAACCTTCTTGGTGTCCTTGAAGATAATGTTGCGGTGCAGGTTGCGATTGTCCGGTGTGGACGACCACTCGTAGGCGGCGAATGTCGTGAACTTGCCGGGTTGGTAGTACTTGTCAGCATTCTCGAGGACGCGCTTCCATACCGAGCCTGCAATTTCAGGCCCCGACAACTCCTTGATCGGCTCGCCGATGAGCGAGGTGGCGAGGAACATGTAAATCCTCTGGATGTCTTCACGGCTGCGGACTCGCAGCTTGTCGGCGATCGGCAGCTTGCTCAATTCCGACTGGGGATCGTTGGCGAGGCTCACCGTGCCCATGTATTCTGCGTGATCCGTGACGGCCTCGAAATCGAGCGGCCGCTTCAGCTGGACCACGTAGCCACCGGGATGCTTGATCGGCTTGCCCATGGCGTACTGGTAGGCCTCTTCCGGGCCGGCTAGCGTGGTCCCGAAGATGAACGCATCGAACGACCAGCTCGTGTGGACGTGGGTCTCGCCGAAGAAGACGTCGCGCTGCGGGTTCTTTTGCGCATGGGCCAGAAACGGCGAGCCCAAGACCCCGGCGCCGAGTAATATGGCGATCATCGGAGGCACCCTGAGGGCGTGCCGAGCTGCCGTGCGCATCGAGCTTGCGTCCATGATTGCCTCCCTACGCAACATGAGAAGTCTCGAACTGTTAATTGTTACGTTCCCGGCGCTTTTATGCAACCCAGCCGTCTTGCGCGTCGGCGCGACTGAGCCTATCGACCAGGTGGTCCCTTGAGCCCTTTGACGCCATCCATGTCGCGCTCGGTTTGCATCGCGCTCACTACAACGTTATTCATGCTTGCGGGCTGCGCGACTCGGCCGGTCAATCCGCCGATCACGCACACCAATCCCAGCAGCGGTTACCGTTTCGAGACACGGCAAGCGCATGCGATAGACAAGGAGAACCTGGTGGTGCTTGCGTTCTCCGGCGGCGGCACGCGCGCGGCCGCGTTCTCGTACGGTGTTCTGGAGTTTCTGAGGCGCACGGAGGTCGTCGGACCCAAAGGCAACAAGGTTCGCCTCCTCGATCAAATCGACGTGATTACCGGCGTGTCCGGCGGTAGCTTCACGGCGCTGGCTTACGGGCTTTATGGCGACAAGCTATTCACCGACTACGAGCAACGCTTTCTGAAGCGTGACGTGCAAGGCGAGATCATTGGCCGCGCGTTCAGCCCGACGTACTGGCCGAAGCTGACATCCACGGGGTGGGGCCGTTCCGAGCTCGCCTCTCAGCTGTACGACGAGATCCTGTTCAATGGCGCGACATTCGGCGATCTCGACCGCGGCACTGGCCCGCTGATACTCGCCTCAGCCACCGACATCTCCTCCGGTTCGCGCTTCACGTTCAGCCAAGCCATTTTCGACGTCATCTGCTCAGACCTTAACCGCTTTCCATTATCGCGGGCCGCGGCGGCTTCATCGGCGGTGCCGGTCGTGCTATCCCCTATTACGATCAGCAACTACGGCGGCACTTGCAACTCGACGCCTCCTGCCTGGGCGAAGCCGTTCATGGGATCCGACAATCCACCACGACCCGCCGCGCGCGCCGTCCGGTCGTTTCGCGCCGACGCTGCCTTCGGTGACAGTGTCCGTCGTCCCTACCTTCACCTCGTCGACGGCGGCGTATCCGACAATCTGGGCATGCGAGCCGTGCTCGATGCTCTGGAAGTCCTGGAGGCATTGCACGACATGGGCGCGCCCACACCCTTGGACAGCGCGCGCAGGATCGTCGTGTTCATCGTCAACTCGCAATCCTCGCCGCCCACCAATTGGGACGAATTCGAGGTTCCCCCGGGCACTATCGATATCCTTCTCAAAGCAGCAGGAACGCCGATCGACCAGTATTCGTACGAATCGGTCGAATTGCTGAAGGACACCGCGGCGCGTTGGGGCACCTTGCGGCGCGTCAGAGACTCGGCCGCGATGAAGGCCAACAAGGACCCTGCGATAGCGGCGGCAACGCGCGTTCCGGACGCCGAGATCTACGCGATCGATGTGTCGTTCGCCGCGCTGAAGGATGAAAACGAACGAGCCTATTTGAATCGACAACCGACGACGTTCGTCTTGTCGGCCGAGGCCGTCGACCGGCTGCGCGCCGCCGCCGGTACAATCCTCGCGGCTTCGCCCGAATTCCAGCGCCTCCTCAAGGACATTGGCGCGAAGTTGGTCGAGCCATGACGAGGCGATTCATCCGGCGCGCTTGGCTTAGGGGCGAAGCCATGCCTTTCGAAAGGAGCAGAGCCATGCAGAGTCATCGTTGGCGTGTTGGACAAGTTCTCCTTGTTGCCGCCCTGTTTGCGAGCGGAGCGAGCGCTCAGACGCCCTCCGGATTTCTCTCGGATTATTCGAGGCTGGCACCAGCCGCCGACACTCCCGACACTTCGATCTGGATCAGCAAGGATTTCGATTTCAAGCCTTACCGCAAGATCATGCTCGACAAGGTTGAGGTTTTCGTGAGCCCCACGAGCGAATATCATGGAGCGTCACCTGACGTGCTCAAGGGCATGGCGGATCGATTCACGGCTTCGTTCAAAAAAGCGCTGCAGTCCGGCTATCAACTTGTCGACAAGCCGGGGCCCGACGTGCTCCGTATTCGACCCGCGTTGTCAGGCATCAATCTCGTCAGACCCAATTTCAACCTGACGCACGTCATTCCGGTCATATTCGTCGCTCGAGGGGTGACGGGCGCCAATCAGACCAGGAACGTGGCGCTTACCGGGGAGATGGAAGTGCGCGCACCGGACGACACCGTGATCGCTCAATCAATGGCGATCGGAACCGGCGATGCGAGTGTGCGCCCAGGTCAGGAGATTACCTGGCGAGAAGTCGAGCAGACAACCGACAGGTGGGCCCAGGGTCTTCGGCGCCGGCTCGATGAAGCGCGTGGCGTACGGCCGCCGCGGCCTTGATAATCACCCCGACGCCCGTCAGTCCTCGACCCGGCGCCAGCTCGCGTCGTGCGAGTACGTCGCAATTCTTCCTGCGATCGTCGCCGTGTCGGGGCCAAGATTCTTTTCGTAGACATCACCGTAGTGGTTGACGATGAATGTCATCACGCCGGTAGTGCGATACGCCGCCGGATAGGCGATCAGCGCAAAACCTGCGAGCAGGCGGCCGTTGACGACATAGCTGTACGCACCGCCCGGAGCGCTTGCGCCCTGCGCGGTGAGAATCCGGTAGAAGTAGCCATTCCGCAGCATCACCACATCGCCGGCGCCAGGTTCTCCAATCGTCGCGGCGAATGGACTCGGTGATTCCCCCTTCGAGTTGTCCGCCGTCCAGTAGAGCCCGTCCTTTCGTCCCACGGCGCTTACGAGTTTGCGGGCGAAGCCGCGCACGCCGGTGCCGTCCCGCGACTCCCCGGCGTAGACGCGCTGCGCCGCGACGAACCCATGCATCATCGCGATGGCGTCGAGCTCGTTTTCTCCGATCCTGCGATTGACGATCTCCTGGGCGCCAGCGGCAACGTCGAACTGCCAGCCAGTGCCGCTTCTCACCAGAGGAATCGGCAGCGGCCACCATCGATAGCCGACGACAAGCGTGAGACTGCCGTCGTCGTTAGGCCTGAATGCCCGGTAATCGCCTGCGGCAGCTACGAAGCGGGCGTGGAGTTCGCGGTCGCGCGCCCTATCGACAGTGGTAAAAAGGTCGCGGCTCTTCGGGCCGAAGAGTTGCAGCACGGCCGCTTCGTCGTTCGACTTCGCGACCGCGATCAACGCATCCGCAGCCGCTTCCGGGAAATCGAATACCTGCTGCGCGGTTGTCACGGAAGGTAGTAAGGCAAATGCCGCCGCGACGGTCGCCGGAGCGATTCTCAGCGCGATATGAAGACGCACCCTGACGCATAGGCATCTGGCGCCACGATAGGGTCGTCGTGCGTTTCAGCGCGCAGACAGAACCTGCCGATAAGAAGGCCGGGGGAGGCTATTCCATGCAGGCACGCGAGCGGACCACGCTCACAGGGCAAATGCTGCCCGACACTAGCTGTGGGCCGGCGACTGTTTGGCGATGCGCCGTAGGCCTTGCGGTGGTGATCGTTATAGCCCTGCAGGGCACCTACCAGCCTATGCGCGACGCCCCGTTAACGGCAGCGCTGGACGACGCGCGTGCCGCGGCGAGCAGAAAAGAACTGCTGGATGAAGCGCGTGCCGCGGCGCACAGAAAGGAACTCTTTGACGCGCGCCGTGTGCACTTCCAGCGGGTTGGGGCCAGTCCCGTAAACAGAAGCGCCTAAAGCGTAGGGCCGACTCCAACGCCAGCAGCGCTAGGGTTGATCATCGAGTGACAGAAAGTGCTAGCGCGACGGTGCAGTAGCAAGTCGTAGCCTTCAATTTGTTCGGCGCCAATCCAATCCCACTCGGCATAGCGCGCCGCAATCTCGTGCGTGCCCAACCCACTTCCCGGTGAGCGGGTCGCGGTAACGAAAGGCGAAGAGCCTCAAGTGTGGCGCCGTGCGGCATTATCTGCCGACAGAACTATCATGGCGAACCATGCCCGACGACTCCAACCCGTTCGATCTCGACCTGGACGGCTTCTACGAGCGGTATCTGAAAGACGTGCGCGATTTCCGGCGTCACGCCGTGTCGCGCGACCGAGTAGACGGGCTTGTCCAAGAGTGGAGCGAAGTCCTCGCAGGAAGACCCGAGCCGACGAAGCAGTAATGGCGGCTACCTGCGGCTATCCGGGAGGTTTAGCGCGTCTCTGGAGGCGACGCGCTGCCCGTTTCGGGATCAGTCTAATCGTTCGTAGAACTCGGGGTGCGGCGCGCAGGTTGTCGAGCGTCGTTGTGGAAGTGGTTGAGGATGTCCGGCGGCGCCACGACGAGGTAATGGACTAGTCGGCGAATCTTACAAAAGCTGTTTGACAACGCTCATTGTGGCGTGCATCGTCGGTTGGCAATCGATGTACAGGGGGACTACTTTAGTTCTGTAGTATCAGCACAAGCCGCCGGCATAGATCGACGGGCAAGGGGGAACCAATGGCTACATATGTCGTTGACGTCGGTGGCGCTTGGCGCCGCTATCATCCAATGGAAGTGCCCAAGGGTTGGCGTATGCTCGGTACGATTCGGTCCATCACGGACCGGTCCACGGGGGCGCTCGGTTGCTCGCCGGATGGCGTTTATGTGCTAATCAACGGCGAACACGTGCAGACGCTGGAACAGCGCGCTGTCGCCTCTGCGCTAACGCAGTTGAGACTATTCGACACTTACCATCGCGGGAAAGATTCTCTCCTTCGTTGATCTACTGCCGCAGCGGCCCGCCTGCGACACGGTTCGCTGGTTACTTCGCGGTCGTCGTCGCCAATTTGCGCGATAGCGGTTGCTCGCTGCCGTCCGGTGCCGGTGGCTTTCCGGCATGGGTAGGCCAACCGACGAACCGTTCCCCGGCCCGTGGCGCTTTCACGGCAATCTATATGAATTCCGCGACGTGATCGCGACCGTGACGGCCGGCACATCGTCAGCAACGTCCCGGCGGATTGTGGGCCGCTACTCGTCGCCGGACCGACGCTCGTTGCCGCGCTCGAACATCGCCACGCTTACCGAAACGAGCACGCCCGCGCACGAAACCGCCGTCAACGCCGTCGAGCCATTCCACGAGGGCGAGGCGATCTCCCATTCGGCATACCGCTCCGCGATCTCGTGTCGCTCGGCACGGTAGCGCGCGCGAACTCTTCATCGCCACGAACATTGTTCACTACCAGATCATTTGTCGGAATATTTTCCAGACAGTCGGCTGTCCACTCTGCGGCGTACAACATTCATGACCAAATTCAATGTCTTACGAGCATGGTCCGGTACTTGCGTTAGAGCGTGCATTACAACGAATCGCGAAGGTTCGAATGTCGAATGGTTTGCACACCGTCAACGCTGTGCTGTTTTTTCTTAATGCCCTCCTGTGGGCTTTCGTGGCGAAGCAGCCGGCAATTGCTACGGTGTGGCTCGCAGTTGGTCTGGGCGAACTCTACGTCGTCACGAAGACCGATTTGCTTGCGACTCACTGACGCCGCGCTCGCAACCAACGCGACGCGCGGCGGCTTTTTAGCAACGCTCGCCCCGCTGGATTCCGTATCAGGAGGGGGGACGGAGTCCAGCGCGGGTTGAGCGGCGCGCCGTAAAGGCCAGGAAAACGACGCACCGAAACTGCCGTTCGTTCGGCCGCACAAACGAAACCGCCCCGAAGGGCGGCTCTCGTTACCTTGGGGCAATCAGGCGTCGGCGCAGTAGTCGAGCACCTCTTTGACTGTCATGCTCCAGCGGAATCCCGCTTGTGGGATTCGCCTCTCGTCGACAAGCATGAATCCCCGTGATTGTCGCAACTTCCGGCGCGCCACTGCGACTTCGTTGCGATAAGGCCAACTCGCTTCGCGGCTCGACGAGCGCGCGCTTCTAATGCCGTGATGTCGAAAATTAGGAACGAGCGGGCGACGTTAGAATGACGGCATGGGTTCGGTGCCACCTCTGCTATCGTTTCTGCTGATGATCGCCGGTGGCTCGGTTCATCGCCATCAGCTAATTGTCATCGAATTGCTTCAGGCCGAGCACCGACTGCTGAAGGACCGATTGCGCGGACGTCGAATCCGGTTCATCGACGCTGAGCGCGCTCTCCTGACGCGGAAGGCTAAAGCCGTGGGCCGAAAGGCCTTGCTCGAGCTGGACACCATCGTTTCACCAGATACCTTGTTGCGGTGGCATCGCATCTGCCAAGATGGTGACGGGTGATGCATGTGTCCTCCTGGGTGAAGGTGGAGTAGCGCTGCCGACCCAGAAATCAAGCTGGGCTTTGGCGTCGGCGTCGTCCTTGAGATTGCGTCGGACGGCACGCCGAGGACGCATCACGTTGTTGCTCTGACTTCGACGGCCCAGGTAACCGCTACAGCTGGCATCGTGCGTGTATCGATCACAAGCGGACCGGTTTCCGAAGCCGAGCGCCTGCTTCTCGAGGAGGAGCCGCGCAAACGCGAGCGTCAGCGCGTGAAGCGCAAGGCGATGACGCTTATCGTTTCCGCAGCGCGCAATCCGAACGCGCGTGAGGTTCAGCGCATCCTCAACGGAGAATTGACACCGTTCACAATCATGCATGTCGTGGAGTTGATCGAAGCAGACGCAGGAGCCTTCTAGGCATTGGGCGTCGCTCGCAAACAACTTGGGCGGCTTACCGGGTCGATCAATAACCGCAAAGTGTACGGCCCGTCCGCACGGCACATGAGGGAACGCAACCCCCCTCCAAACCCGATGCAGTTGGACGAAGCCGAGGCGTTCATCCGCGACGTCGCGAACCGATGGTTCGAGCGCATTGCGCGGGTTTGAGGCCAAAGCCCGTCGCCGCCTCGGAATTGCGCTCGCCGGCGGGTTTGAGCCTGCTAGACGTGCGCGGGTAGCTACAGCTCCGGAATAATCGCTCCTGGCGCGTTCCACGCGGTCGGCGGCCAGCCCTCACGCGGTCGGGTCGCAGTATCAAATCCCGGCCTGGCGTATCCTTGGGCCATGGTCGACGAGAACATCATCGAAGAAGCGGCGCCGTACGCGGCCGATCCGCCGAACCCGAATCGGGTGTATCGCAACTATCTCCTGAGCTGCAGGCGGCAAGGCATCGAGCCGTTGTCGCGCGAGCGCGCCGTCGAGCTTATGCAGGAATGGGCGAACGCGCTAAAACGGCCCAGGTCGCTGCGGCCGGTGTCGCACTAGCGTAGGCACTCCGTCACGCGCCGGCGGCCCCCACCCGGCTAGAATGGGGCCGGGAGGGCTATCCCATGGCGAGCGCTGATGCAAGCGTTGCCTAGGCGTTCGGCATCGCCGCGGCCGCGACTCGCGCACTCAAATAGGACGGGGCTGGCAAGCGTTTGAGACCGTGGCGGGTTCCACCGCGCGAGGCCACGAAATAGCATCGAGTCGTGTCGATGCTTTTTCCTTTCCATACTACCCATGGTGCTTACACGGACGAGCAGGCGCACGTGTATCACGAGCGAAGCGAATGCTTGGAAGCCAAAAAAATTAAGTGGATGCATAGGACAGAAGGATCAGGCGGCCGCCCGCTCTGTCCGGAATGCGCCCGTATCGGTAGCGTTCCGCTCCCCCGCGGCATTCAATTGGTGTGAGGTAGAAAAGAAAACCGCCCCGAAGGGCGGCTCTCGGTGGGCTTACTAATCATTCCGAGTGAGTACCGCAATCCAAAGGCGCACTAAATAGCACTGCACGCCGGACCGCTTGGAACCTATCGCGCGCCTGACCGGAACGCGCTGGGCGCGTTGACGGACACGCGTTTGTCCACTACCAGATCCCGTGTCGGAACATTTTCCAGCGCGTTGCTTGTGCATTATGCGGAGTACAACATTGGACGTAAGAATCAATGACCTGCAAAAGTGGTCTGATACTTGCGTAGGAGGACGCCTCCAACAGCTAAAGGTAGATGTCCATGGAGTCTTTAGACACTGTCGAGTTCCAGGAGCGATCCACCGCCAACGCCAAGCGGGAGGTCGAGGGGAAGCCCCAAGAGGTAACGGAGCGAGCGTGGCCAGGGATGCGCGCGAGGAATCAACCCAACAGCCACGTTCTCCTGGACACGACGCTAACGTGGCTAGCCCGTCTGCCTAAAGACGTGCGTCCCATGGTGCTTGCCGGACGTTATCCGCGGATTGCGAACAATATTGCCGATATCTGGCGGCGCGTCGCCCGCTGTGAGGAGTATCTCGACACTTTGGTCGTCGATCGCCGCGGCACTCGCAAGGGCTTTCCGCCCGATGTGGCACAGGAGTTGAACAATCTCAGAGGCTTCTACGCGGAGTTGCATCCCGACAATCGTTCAGGTTGGGATCGGGTAGGCGCGGCGAGTTAGAGCGCACGATAGCGCGCGCGCCTCGCGAAGCCGGTCCCCACATGGAAGACACACGTCGCCCCGTTCCAGATCAGAATTGTCTTGGTCCCGGCGCGGAGCAGCTCGCCCGACTGCTCGATTCATTGATAGCCATCCGTCTCGAGGTGGTCAATGCTGTTGAAGACGAAAGGCAACTGAGCGTCGCAGTCGCAAGTGACAACCTGCTTCGGGTGCAAGGAGGTCTCGATACGGCAATTGAGAACATCGTGCTCGCCCTACGGGAGATAGACCGGCATTCCTCCGCGGCAACCGGCGGATCTCCGACGGACTAGGAAGGCGCGACACGTACTACGGTCGCGCCGCCGGGCTCGCGAACAGCCGACCACTCCATTCATCGCTGCAAACCTGCGATGCCTTGTACAGTAGGTACTGTAGCGCCGGAGAAAGACGGCCAGCCAGAAAGGCCTCGGCCGCGTCGATGGCTGGCTTAGCTCGGGCTGTCTCTCGTTGTACCGGCGCAGCGCCCGCATCCGCGAGCTCGAGACGACCATCGAGACGCTGAACCGTCGCCTGGTCGACGCGAATCAGCGCGCGCAGACGGCAGAATCCCACGCTATGGCGGTGATCGCGTCCGTTGGGAATGTCTCCACAGCACGGACCGGCTAGCGCGCGCTTGGCACGTTCTGCCGCCTCCACGCGACGGCCACGAGGCTTACATCAACAAGCGGCGATGGCCGATGCGACTTAGCGGACTACGGGAGGAATCTCGACTGTGACAGGAGGAGGAGAAGGATCTGTCGGCGGGCTGCCAAGTGTTCTGCGGCTTTTGCTGCGCGTGCGACCGGGTGCTTTCGCCGCCCACCGGTAGTTGAGGTCTCAGTGGCCGGGCTTCGCGTTGATCGAGTCGACGATCAAGGATTGCACCTCCCGTGACCGCCGCTCGTAGATCTGCCCGACTTCACCGAGGGAATCCCGGAGCTCGTGGTCGACGGCGAGCCGCGTAAGCAGATCCGTTACAGCTACCCGCACGATGATCGCCTGTGCAGGATTGAG
>Ga0207691_10002675_pt1 | contig 17414 bp, 14 predicted proteins | sample KBSM13metaG_FD_184327 | JGI IMG/M metagenome (GOLD analysis project Ga0207691, IMG submission 184327) | Miscanthus rhizosphere microbial communities from Kellogg Biological Station, Michigan, USA - KBS M1-3 metaG (SPAdes) (version 2) | ecosystem: Host-associated > Plants > Roots > Rhizosphere >... | reverse complement strand
TTAATGTGATTTGCAATAGCATTCAACAGGGCGGTGACCCTGGATTTGAAATTCGGGCTATTATAGTTTGGAATCCAATGGTTTGTCATGGGAGTGATCCAGTCCCTGCTGTCAGCAGCTTCAGCCTGCATTTGATCATGCAGGTAGAGTGGATAGCTCATATGTACGCCATTGGCGGTCGGTCCCTCATTACTTCCGGGGTGGACCGACATTATATTGAATGAGAATTTCCTTCTTTTATTGATCGCATCATTGATCCTGGCGTCAAAAGCCGTCCAGTTATACACACCCTGAGAAGTTTCTATTTGCCACCAGGCAATGCCGGAGCGAGAATATGCATCATAGGTAACAGGAGGCGTAGAATTTTCTGTCGGATTACCGATTATATTCTGGGGATAGTCGTCATGCCATTGTTCTCCACCACGAAATGGGGAAATAATGTCAGGATCTGAAAATGGAATTTGCTGAAAAGAAAGTGGCGTGGTTTGGGCAAGTCCGGAAATGGTTAGCAGAAAAAAAGCAGAAATGATAATCAATTGTTTCCGGGTACAGCGTTTAAATCTCACTATGTCTCTTAGAGACATCACGTTAAATTTTGATTTCATAGTTGGATGTTGGATATTGGATATATCCAAAAGTTGCCAAATTTTATGCCAAGATTTAACATGTAATTAGTGAACAAAAAATAAAATAAAGTTATCAAGGTTTAATGCACTGTAACTAAAACACTCATACTGATCTATATATTTCAATAAAAGTATTAATACGTATATAGTAACAGATAGAACACGCGTTATATGACTATTATGGCTACTTGCATTATTAAGTTTAAAAATGTAGATTTGCTCGTCCATTCAGCAGGTTCGGACGCCAGATTCCAATTATCCTTTGATTATCATACAGATGCAACTCCACGTTGTCTGTTCATAACGCTTACCCATATCTACTTGATTACCCACGTAACTTCACGACTATAAATACTGACCACATGATAAATTGTTTTAAAAGAACATATATAATCCGTTTATTGTCAATTGTAACTGTGTTATTTTTGTTTTCATGTTCCAACACAAAAAAGTTGGTATACATGGACGAAATCGGTGATACAAAAGTCCGATCCCCATATAAAAGAACTGAGCCGGTGATCCAGGCGAGTGATCTTTTGAGCATTACGGTTAGTAGTCTGAATCCTCAGGCATCTGCTATTTTCAATGCACCCAACGAATCTACCACCAATACTAATATGGCCACCCAGTATGGAAATACCCTTACCGTCGGTTACCTGGTGAATGATAGCGGGCATATTCTTTTCCCCTTCCTGGGATATGTAAAGGCCGAAGGCCTCACAAAAGGTCAGTTAACAACCAGTCTGGTCAAACAATTAACAGATAAAAAATTACTTATAGATCCTATCGTCACCATCAGGCACCTGAATTTCAGGGTCAGCGTTCTGGGCGAAGTGAACCGTCCGGGGATTTTTACCGTCCCCAATGAGAAAATCAGCATCCTGGAGGCGCTGGGACTGGCAGGGGATTTGACGATATATGGTAAAAGGGATAATGTGTTACTGGTTCGGGAAGATGGCAGGGGAGAGAAAGAAACCACCAGGATCAACCTGAGTTCCAAAGACCTGTTAACTTCACCCTATTATTATTTAAAATCAAATGATGTTATATATGTTGAACCGTCAAAAGACAAAGTGCAGAGGGAAAAAAATATGTTATTATTTCCGATCGTAATAAGTCTGGTTACAATGTTCATTATTGTTTTTGATAGGGTTTACTGATCATAGAAAAAAAATCAAATATGTCTACGCAAAAAGAAAATTCACTGGAGCGGGAGAAAAGCGGATTGCAGAAGGCGATTTTCAAATACATGCCATACTGGCCTCTGTTTCTGATCATCTTTGTGTTAACCTTTGGTGCATTATTTTTTTACATTAAAGTGACACCTCCACTTTATGAAACTTCGGCCAGCATCCTGATCAAGGACGAACAGAAAGGACAGGAAGATTCTAAAATGGAAGAAGTCCTGAACCTGTTTGGTACGAAAAAAATTGTGGAGAATGAAATAGAGATCTTGCAATCTAATGAAACCATTGGCAGGGTTGTTAGAAAAATGAGGCTGTATGCGCCGATATTTGCAGAAGCAGGCTGGGGTGGATTAATCACCCGTTCAGGTTATTTGACCAGTCCTATTATGATTGAGGTCCCTGAGCCCGAGCGATTGAAAAAAACAGAAAAAAAAGTTCCTTTCTCATACAATGAAAAGGATAAGTTGGTTACCATAAAAGGTGTTTCCTATCCTTTGGATAAAATGGTTTTTACTCCTTACGGTAAAATGCGTTTTCTGAAAAACGACAAATACTTTGTTGCTGAAAATGAAAAGCCAACATCATTTTACTTTTACCTGGTTGATTACAATACCTGTATCAAGAATGTTACACAACAGCTGGTAGTAACACCTGTAAGCAGGCAATCTTCTGTTGTTAATATGAAGATCAGGGATGAGATCACCAAAAGAGGGGAAGAAGTATTAAACCAGATCGTAGATGCTTATAATTTCGCATCGATTGAAAGAAAAAATGGTGTTGCTGCAAAAACACTGAGATTTATTGAAGATCGTTTACAGAATGTAAGCTCTGAATTGGATTCTGTAGAAAACAGTATTCAAAAATATCGTGATCAGTCGGGCTCCGTTGATCTAAGTGAACAAAGCAGGCTTTATCTCCAAAGTATTGAAGAGAATGACCGCCAGGCAAATGAGTATAACCTTAAGTTAACTGCACTGGATGAAATTGAAAATTATGTCCAGTCGAACTCATCAAAAGGGGGTTCAATTCCATCTACTTTAAACCTGAATGATCCTACACTGACGCAGCTACTCGAAACATTGAATAATTCAGAGTCAGAATATGAGCGTCTCAGGAAAACAACTGCTGAAAATAATCCGATTGTCCTGGCTGTACAGGAAGACATCAATAATACAAAACCAAAGATCCTGCAGAATATCAGGAATCAGAAAAAATCACTGCAGGCGGGAAGGTCTTATCTTAACCAGGTAAGTGGCAAATATTCTTCGATGGTAAATTCTATTCCGAAGAAAGAAAGGGAATTAGTTGAAGTGAGCCGTCAACAGAATATCAAGAATGAAATTTATTCATTCCTGTTACAAAAAAGGGAAGAAACTGCATACTCTATCAGTTCTGCTTTACCTGATTGTTTTCTGATCGATATGCCGGCTTCATCATTGTTTCCGGTTAGTCCAAAAACACCTTTACTGGCATTGCTTGGTTTGTTTTTCCCGTTTATCATAGGTGGAGTAATTGTTAACGTTAAGGATGCACTTAATGGTAAGATCCTCTATCGTTCCACTATCGAACAACTCACTAAGTTCCCGATCATCGGAGAACTGATTTATGAAAAACTGGAGAATCCACTGGTTACGGCAAGTTCAGAAAGTAATTTTATCAGTGAGCAATTCAGGCTGATCAGGACAGGACTGAAATATCAGGGTAATCCACAGGGCAATACCAAACGCATTTTAGTAACCTCATCAGTAAAGGGCGAGGGAAAAAGTTTTGTGTCATCGAACCTTGCTATTAGTCTGGCAAAAAGTGGTAAGAAAGTAGCGTTATTGGAAATGGATCTCCATCAGCCCAAACTTTCCATAATGCTGAATATTGAAAAGGAAATAGGGATAACCGATTATCTCTCTGGTAAAACTACCATGAGCGAGATCATTTTTGAATCATCACTGCATCCAAACCTGAATATACTACCAGCCGGTCACCTGATTGACGAACCATCAGAACTATTGGTGAATGGCAAACTGGAGAAGCTACTTGAATTCCTCGATGCAAAATATGATCATATCATTATTGATACAGCACCGGTGAAAGCCATTACAGATGCGCTGACCATAGCTCCGTTGTGCAACCTCATTCTATATATCATACGCCATGATCATACACCAAAAACTCATATTGAATTACTTGATGAAGAATTGGGTTCATTCAATATTGAAAATGTCGCCATTGTATTCAATGGTGTCAAAAACAGGGGCTTTGGTAAGTCAGCATATGGAAATGGATATGGATATGGCTATCATGTGAAATCTTCATATGATGGTTATAAAAAGAAAAAGAAATATGCGGCCTGATCACCACCAGGTAAGCTAACCCGGTATCTGTTATGAATGTTAGAAATCACAATTCTTTGAACCAACCTTTGGTATCGGTATTTATGGCCGTATATAATAATGCCGGATACCTGAGGCAATCTATCGATAGTATTCTTCAACAGACCTATATTAATTTTGAATTGATCATCGTCAATGATGGTTCATCCGACGATAGCCACAAGATCATTTCTACTTACACTGATCCCAGGATAATGTATATCCGAAATGAAGAAAATCGGGGGATAATAGCATCCAGAAATATTGGACTTAAGAGTGTCAACGGAAAATATCTGGCCGTTTTAGATAGTGATGATATTGCAGTTGCTGAACGACTCGAAAAACAAGTGGCTTTTATGGAGGCTAATCCTGATTATGGACTCTGTGGAACAAATTTTACTATCATAGATGCTACTGGAAAAAAACTCAGTAAAACCAGGTTTCCGCAAAAAGACCCGGATATAAGAGCCTATTTATACCTGGGTAATTGTTTCTGTCATTCTTCTACTATGGTTCGGACAGAACTGGCAAAAAAATTCTGCTATTCCGGGGATATTATTTTGGGGGAGGATTACCAACTTTTCATCGATATCGCTGGCGTCTCAAAACTTGCCAATCTGCCTTTTATGGGTTGCTATTACAGGTTACATAGTAATAATGTAAGCACACAAATGAATAGCCAGATGTATTCTTCCATAAGGAGAATTAATCGTCAGAACCTGATAAAACTGGGGATTTCCTTCACTGAAAAACAACTTGATATTCATAGTCAGTTCCTGATTTTTAATTCGGAGTATTTTGATAATGAAGAACAGTTTAATGAGCTTGAAAACTGGGTAAAAAAGCTGGTTTATGCAACACAGAATGATGCCCGTATGAACCGTCCTGTCATCTTCAAATTTTTATTGCATCGTTGGTTTGTGATTTGTTATAAGAGGAATAAAAAACGAAAACTGTTTTTTACGCCATTCCTTCTCAGGTACCATTTTAGATATGTGAACCTGATGATAGAAGAAGCTTTTGCCCATAGTACTAATACATATAGAAAAAAAATCGGTTTAGAAATTTTAGTCAGCGTATAAAATATCACCCTAAACAAACAGATATAGTGAACACTATCGTAAAATTGAAATCGCTTATTACCACTGACCTGGCCAGGGTCTCATTTTTAAACGGCATATCTACCGTTATAAAAATGTTTACCGGCCTGGTGAGTATAAAAGTTATTTCGATTGTTGTAGGACCGATAGGGGTTGCTTTACTTGGTCAGCTGACCAACTTTTCTGCGATAGTGTTGATCATTGCCAATGGGGGGATTAATGTTGGGATCACTAAATATATTTCTGAGCATAGTGACGAAGAAAACAAGTATAATCTTTTCCTCGGAACGGGTTTCTGGATAACCCTGGTTTTTTCATTGATTACCGGATTGGTACTGGTATTGGGCGCCGGATATTTTTCCCAGATAATTTTGCATGATACTAAGTTTTCGCTGGTCTTTTACATTTTTGGCGGAACCATTATTTTATATGCGCTTAATGCACTGCTGATATCTGTAATCAACGGATTTAAGGACTATCAAAGTTATTTCCAGGCCAGCCTTCTCGGCAGTTTTATTGGCCTTGCCTTTACAGTCACACTTGCCCTGAATTTTGGAATAATGGGAGCATTGATCGCTTCCATAAGTTTTCAATCAGTTGTTTTTATCCTGACCATTTTTATAGTCAGGAAAGCACACTGGCTCAGGTTTAAAGAAATTTTTAGATCATACGACCGGACCACTGCTATCAAACTAAGTCATTATGCGTCGATGGCACTCGTAAGTGCCATTACCGTTCCGGGAAGCCAGCTTTTCGTCAGGGGATATATTACTGACGTGAAATCGATTACCGAAGCAGGTTTATGGGAAGGCGTCAACAGGATCTCGATGATGTACCTTTTTGTGATCATGACTTCTTTAAGTGTATATTATCTGCCAAGACTTGCTGAACTTAAAACTTCAAAAGAGATCAGGAAAGAAATTTTCAGCGTGTATAAATTGATGGTGCCATTTCTGCTGATATGCATTTCTGTTATATATATAGGCCGGGATTTTTTTATCAGGTTATTTTTTACAAGGGAATTCATGGGCATGTCGTCCCTGTTTGAATTTCAATTAGTGGGTGACCTGATAAAGATGTGTGGATGGGTGCTTGGATATGTATTGATCGCAAAGGCCATGACTAAGACTTATATCATCATGGAAATGGTCAATTTGTTCAATGCGGTAGTGTTGGGTATGGTGTTCATTAATGCATTCGGAACATATGGAGCTACCATAAGTTATGCACTGACCAACCTGATCTACCTTGTTGCAATGTTGTTTATTCTGAGGCACATTATTTTCAATAAAAGCAAACAGGCTATAACATCAAAATAATAAAACATTGATCTTAGTTGCCGTTATCATAGTATTTCTATTCATGTACGCACTGGTTATAAAACCATCGCTGGTCGCGGTTGTGTTTTTTACCATCACCATAGCAGACATAAATGCTGCTATACCCGGGCTTCCTGTAAACTTCAGGGCCCTGCTTGGACTGGCACTTTTCGCAAGAACTTTGCTGCCCATGAAATTGGAACCTCATGATCGTTTTTTCTCTTCCCAGGCAAAATATATTGTGCTTTTCATATTGTATACAGTTATACTAACTGAATTTTATGAACTGCTAACCTTTGATTATGTTAAGACCTCTGCCCTGACTTTTGTTTCTGCCTATACAGGTTACCACTTCTTTTTCAAAACAAATGATACCAGACTGCTTAAGATAAGTTTGTTCATTGCAGGCATTATTTGTTTTTCAGACCTGTTATACACCTACGCTACTGAAGGAGGATTTCCTGTATTGAGAATTTATAAGGCGCTTTTACAGATACCACCTGATCTGGATGAGAATGGTAATATCCTTGAAGTCATCAATCATGGTTTCTATGGACTGGTATGCGGAATGTGTTTTGTTGTATTGCTTGCTGACTATATCAATAATATTCTTTGGAATAAATTACTGATCCTGCTTTTCCCGGTTATGTTTTTGGGTGTGCTGATGTCTACTTCAAGAAGTGCACTCATGGGTGTGGCTGGAATTTCATTATTCATCATAGCCCGCGAGATCAACCACAGGGCCCGATGGAAAAGAGCCGTTTCATTGATGATGATCATTTTCAGCACCCTGATCATTGCTTTGATATTATTTACTTCGGTGCAAACACTTTTCAATCTGAACACACGATTTCTCGACAATATTATGCTCAGGTTGGTTGATGAACCAATCGCTGTAATGAACAAGCACCTCGGATTAAGTTATAATGCAAATTCACTTGATGCCATGGAATGGCGAACCGAAGCGTCTTCTGATGCATTGGCGGCCTTCCTGAGTCTTCGCTTTATAGAAGAGTTTTTCGGGATTGGCTTCTGGGGCTATGTGACCAGGAATCTTGGACATTCTAACCTGCCTCCACATAACGGGGTATTAATGCTGTTGATTGAATTTGGAATAGTGGGACTCGTTTCCTGGATATTAATGATGTACTCGGTATTAAGGAAATCTTTTCGTGTGAAAGATATGACCTCTCCGGTATCGGTATCGATCATTTTTATCATATTGTTTTCGCTGGCTAATAATGCGGAGCTGACAGGCAGCATTATGTTCCTGTTTGTAAGTACACTAATTGCCGAAAACCAATATCATGGAGGACTAGTCCAAAACTTGAAAAAGATCGTTTCTCGTGTAGAGAGAAAAGGATTAAAACCAGTGGCAGAACATGAAAAGTAAAAGAATACTATATATAACGCCTGCTTTCCCCGTTGGTGGTTTGGAAAAACTACTGGTGATGATCGTCAATTCTTTTTTGGATATCACCGAAAAACAGATTGTAGTCAGCCTGAGCAATAATAACGTTCTGCAGCCGGAATTGAACAGGGGTGTCAGCTTTGTGGCTCTTCCGCGAAAATCGAAATTTGATACCGATCCCATTTTCCGATTGCGTGAAATTGTAAAATCGGAACAACCAGATACCGTAGTATGCCTGAATTTTTTTGGATTTATTTTTTATCGTTTGGCCATGATCGGCAGTAGCCTTCGCCCTGATTGTGTTATTTTTTACCAGACCACTTTGCATGGAAGTAAGAAGGAACATTATCTGCATAAGATATATTCCAGCTTCCTGAAATCATCAGACCGCATAATTGCCGCATCAGAAAACCAGGTGAATTATACCATAAATGAGTTTCGGATCCCGCGTGAGAAATTTACTGTAGTATATAACGGGGTTGACATTAATCGCTGGCACCTTCCTTTTGAGGGATTTGACAGAAACATTATCAGAAAGGAATATGGCATTCCTGCAAATGCCCAGGTAATTGTAATTGCCGCAGCTTTTCGTCCTGAAAAAAATCATCTTGGCGCAGTAAGGGCATTGAAAATTTTACATGAAAATTTCGGTAATAAGGCATTCCTGCTAATGGTTGGAGACGGTGTAATGAGAAAACCCGTTGAATCCCAGGTAGAGCGACAGGGATTTTCCGAGTTTATAAAATTTACCGGTTCACAGAAAGATGTAAGACCATTTTACTGGACCTCAGATTTGTTCAGTTTGTGTTCAGACAGGGTGGAAACTTTTTCCATTGCAGCGCTCGAAGCAATGGCCTGCGGTTTACCCTGTGTATTGACAAATATTGGAGGAGCATCTGAAATGATAATGCCGGAGTTAAATGGGTTTTTATGTGAACCTGATGATGCATCCATCGCTGAAGCCTGGAACAGGGCCCTTGCCACTTCAAGGTCTCCAATTGACATTCATGGTTTTATAGCAGATCGGTTTAATGCAAAAAATATGCTGAAGCAATACCAGGAATTATTGTGAGAAAAAACAATAACCAGGGATTGAGAATATAGTGAACAAAATAATGGATAAAAATATGATCAATTAATTATCAAGAATCAGGCAAGTATGAAACCACCATTAGTTTCAGTGATTATACCTGTGTATAATGCTGAAAAATTCTTACAGCTGGCGATTGACAGTATTTTACATCAGACCTATTCCAACTTCGAGTTGATTTTGGTGAATGATTGTTCTACTGACAAGAGTAAAGAGATATGTTTATCCAACAAGGATGAACGGATCATCTATGTGGAGAACGAAAAAAATATGGGGATTGCGCTAACTCGAAATATGGGCTTTTCATATGCAAAAGGAAAATATATTGCGATACTTGACAATGATGATATAGCTCTTCCCAACCGTTTAGAAGAGCAGGTTAATTTCCTTGAACAGAATCCTGATTTCGGAATGTGTGGTACTTTTTATTCGCTGATTGATTCCGATAATAAGGTCTTGTTTAAGGTTGAATTACCGACAGATCCTATGGATATCAGGACCATTCTACTATTCCAGAATTGCTTTAATCATTCAACGGCACTATACCGTTATGAACTGGGAAAAGAATTTCAATACCAGAAGAAATATGACGCTATTTCTGAGTATGAAATATGGTTAAAAATGGCTGGAAAGACCAAACTGGCCAACCTTCCCAAATATTGCGGAATGTACCGGATACATGGTAAAAACTTCAGTATAAAACGATCTGATACGATGCAGTTCCTGTTGAAAAACCTGGAAGCTGAAATACTGGACGATCTTCATTTTATGTACACTGCGGAAGAACTTACAGTCTATAGTTTTTTCCTCAATTACAATTTTAAGAACCTTGCAAATACAGCAGACCTTATTCTGTTGGAAAAATTCCTGGTTCGGTTACATGAACATTTAAAAAGGAAAGATGATTTGAATATCAGGTTGGTACAAAAGTTTATTACGCGCCGATGGGTAATGGTTTGTTTTAAATCCGGCAATTATTCCAGGATATTATCCTTTAAGCTGATCAACAATTTTTCTTTTTCATTTTTCCATCATTTTTTTCAGCAAATGGTTGATAAAATCGCCAACCGTCACCTGGTATATGAAAATTGATATGCCGGTATAAAAAAACGTGAGTATTGAATTGTGGCTAAAATACATTTAAATGAAAATTATTAACATTGAGGCAAATAGGAATTCTTTCCGAAACAGCACCCAGGGCGCTGCCGGAAGGACCTATGGTGGGAAGCTGGTCGCAATATTTTTTTTAGTGCTGTTGATCCTGCTCACCGGATTAAATTTCCAGGGACTGGATATGCTGGATGAGGGCTTTCATGCTACACAATACCAGCGTATGTTTAGTGACCCCTGGTCAGTCCAGTATACTTTCCTTTACTGGTTCACTGGTTTTGTAGGCAGTTTATTTTATCATGTGTTTTCATTTATGGGTTTATGGGGGCTTCGGTTTGCCGGTGCTTTGGTAACCATATTTACAGGTTTCGTAGCCTATGAACTTCTCAAAAAACAAGTGAATTCAAATATCCTGTTGATCAGTATTGCCATACTTTCATTTTTAAGTATACAAGCAGGACCACGGGATCTATACTATAATAATCTTTCAGCATTTTTATATGTGCTTAGCATAAGTTGTATCGCTAAAGGATTGTTTAGGGGGAAAGAATTTTTTCTCCTGTTAGCAGGCCTAATTGCCGGTATTAATGCATTTACCCGTTTGCCCAACGTATTGGGCCTGTCATTGGTGGCCATCATACCTTATTTTTTCTGGGTCAAGAAAGAACATTTACGGAATTCATTCCGCGGATCGATGATTTTTATTGCTGGCTTCCTGATATCAATTGTCAGCACTATTCTATTGATGTTCCTTATCAGGCATGTTGACATTTTCTTTTCTTCCATATCAAGATTGATGCAAATCAGTAATGATGCCAGCCCTGATGATGGTGTGAACGCCAGTTATGGTATTGTAAATCTGGTGGAATTAGTGAGCATGCAATATTTCAGATCCCTGCTCTATGCAATGATTTCATTTTTCGCCATATTGATGATAGCTGTGGCAGACAATTACCTGAATAAGAAAAATCTTTTCCGGAAAATATTTATTTCTGTCCTGGCAGCTTCAGTAATTGTTGTTTTTGTTTCCTTATTGATCTCGACTCGTTTGAATGCACAAAAAATAAGTTACCTCTTCGTGGGGATCAGTATCATCACTATGGTGATGGTAACGCTTGACAGAAATTCTTCCAATGCATTCAAGACTTTGTGTTTTGCCGGACTGCTGTTTATATTTATTCATCCTTTTGGCAGTGCTGTAGGAATTACTACTGTAGTACCTTATTCATTGTGGATTTCCGTCCCACTGGCATTTCAGACGTTAATGTCGCTCAACAGGCTGTCTTTTGGTATGAACCTCGGTAACGGAGAAATTATTAGCACCAATTTGTTTTACACATACAAAAGGATCATTACGAAATCCCTTGGTATAATCCTGGCGTTTATTGTCATAACGATATTGTATAACCTTTCGGCAAAACCTTATTTCTACGACTGGCATAAAAGATCGGAAATGGTTCATGGTATTGAGTCAAAGAATATGAACATGATATTCACTTCCAAAGATCGGGCTCAAATGATAAATGAATTGCTGGCTGCCAGTAAAAAATACATGAAGTCTAATGATAAGGTGCTTGCTTATGATTGTATTCCATTGTTTCATTTTATGACAGAAACAGCGCCATATTTATCAAATCCTGCTCCTTTCTTTTATTCATCCAATGTATTTAGTAATGAACTTGATAATGTTTATAAGAATTCAAAACAACTGCCAGTGGTGGTAAGGCAAACAGTGAAAACATTTGAGGAAGATGGTAGTAACTGGCCTAATAAGGCTGCTTCTGATTCTTATGCTGGTTGGGAAAGGAATACAGGAAGGAATGACGCTTTGGATAAATTTTTAGCGGCGCATCAATATACTATGGTTTGGTCGAATGAAGGGTTTCAAATCTATACATCATCGGCCAGATAATTTTTAACAGGTAATCAATCGTGTGATGAAAGTACTTATGGCAAGCTGGTCCTGGGAGCCTGTTGGGGGAGATTGGACATATATCAATAACGTTAAGACCTTATATGAAAATAACGGTTATGAAGTTATTCCCTTCAGCACTTACATTGAAGGAAAGACAGAGAAAAAAGATCATTTTGTAAAAGCCTATGACTATAAAAGTCTGAATAAAAACAAAGGATTACTAAATGGGTTTAAGGCGATGAAAAATTCTGTGGTATCAATAGAAGCCTTAAAAAACATTGACAGGATATTAGATCTGCATGATATAAAATTCGCACATTTACATATTATACACCATTGGTTAACTCCGGCTATTATCTGGAAACTCAAGAAAAGAAATATCCCGGTAATATGGAGCCTCCATGAATATAAAATTATTTGCCCCGAAGGCACATTTGTTTCCGGAAATAAGGTATGTGAAAAATGCAAAGGCGGAAATTTTTTTCAATGTGCATTGAACCGTTGTAAAAAAGGATCACTGGGTTCAAGTGTACTTGCTTCCATTGATGCTTATTATTACCATCGCAGCGGTGTGTACAATAAAGTAGATGCGTATTTATGTCCGTCTGAATTCTTACAGAAAAAATTCATCGAATATGGATTTTCATCCGACAAAATGAAACTCAGCAATCTTTGTTATGATATATCGGTTATTGATGATTTTATAGCGAAGGATTCAGGTGGTGAATTGAAGGATGCCGGTGAGAAATATATTCTGTATGTCGGAAGGATAGAAACGAATAAGGGTATCGCTACGTTGTTAAATGCGATTGAAGGTACAGGGATCAAATTGAAACTGGCCGGAACCGGATCATTTTCAGAAGAAATGCAAAGGATCGTGAGCGAAAAAGGAATGAAAAATGTTGAAATTCTGGGTTTCCAGGATAAAGCATCCGTTTTTCAACTAACCATGCAGTGTTCTTTTGTTGTTTGCCCTTCTGAATGGTATGAGAACTATCCTTATTCGGTAATTGAAAGCCTGTTATTTTCAAAGCCGGTAATAGGTGCAAATATTGGTGGTATACCCGAACTTGTAGTGGATGGTAGCACTGGTTTCCTTCATGAACCTGGAAATGCAACAGAATTGAGGGAAAAAATCCTTCATTTGTGGCAAAATGATGATCTGGTGAAGGTGATGGGGAAACATGCGAGGGAACATGCTTATAGCAGGGTAAATTTTGAAAAACACTGGAAATTTCTTGAAAATATAATTGATCATCTGGCGTTTAGAAAGAATTAAGACATTCATATTTTTAATCATATAAGTGCAAAATCATCGACAATGAAAGTGGCTATTATTGGAACAAGAGGAATTCCCAATAATTACGGAGGATTTGAACAGTGTGCCGAATATCTTGCGCTTGGGCTGGTGGCCAGGGGTATTGAAACCACCGTTTATAGTTGGCATGATCATCCTTACCAACAAAAAAACTGGAAAGGTGTAAATATTGTACATTGTTATAGCCCCGTAAACAAAATTGGTGAGATTGGGGAATTTATCTATGATTTTAATTGCATTAAGGATACCCGAAAACGTGATTTTGATGTAATCCTGCAATTAGGTTATACAAGCAATTCTGTGTGGTGGTGGCTGTTCCCTAAAAGAGCGGTGGTCACGACTAATATGGATGGATTTGAATGGCAACGAACAAGGAGGCCCAAGCCGGTCAGGAAATTTATTCATTATTCTGAATCGATTGCTGCTAAAAGAAGTCATTACCTGGTAGCAGATTCTGTTGGTATCCAGCAATACCTGACCAAAGAATATGGCAGGGATTCAGTGTATATACCTTATGGAGCATTTCCATTTGAGCACCCGGATGAAAAAGTGTTGAACAGTTATGACCTGAAAGCCGGTGAATATGATATGCTGATGGCAAGGATATTTCCTGAAAACAGCATTGAGATGATTTTGGATGGTGTTGTACTTTCTGGAAAAAACAGGACAATCCTGGTGATTGGGGGACATGAAACGGATCATGGACAACACCTTTTAAACAAGTTCGGGCATCTGCCATACATTAAATTCCTGGGAGGAATTTATGATATTAAGGTGCTGAATAACCTGAGATATTTTTCTGAATTGTATTTTCATGGACATACGGTAGGTGGAACCAATCCTTCATTATTAGAAGCCATGGCTTCGAATGCTTTGGTCTGTGCCCATAACAATGTTTATAATTCGGCTATTTTAGGTAAAGACGCATATTATTTCAACACACCGGAAGATGTTGCTGCGCTCATTTTAGGCGTTGAGAAGAAGCTGAAACAGGATATGCTGAAATCGAACTTAGAAAAAATTAAGACCATATATTCCTGGGACATTGTGACGGAGCAATACCTTGAACATTTCAACAAAATTGCGGGAGCCATCGGGTATGAAAAAAGGATGTTTAAACTGGTCGGTTGAACAACTGCCAAATATGACAAACACCTCTTGCACCGAATGTCACGAGCCAGTAAGGCTGGGTAATATTATTTTATACACTGTTAATGCCGGGGGGAGTGGTGGATTTGAAGTGATAGTCTGCGCTAATTGTGGTAATATTTTTACTTATTGGGACCAGGAACTAAACCTCCAGGAATTCTACGATTCCATGGACTATACGGTAAGGGATACCAAAAAATCAATCTTTTTTTTAGTACAGGAATTTGAATACCGCAGGGTATTGTCTACAATGAGCAGGCTTTCTGTAACAAAACCAAAAACACTGCTTGATTTTGGAGCAGGTAAGGGTGTGTTTCTGCAGATCGCAAAATTGGCGGGTTACGAAGTGAAGGGAGTTGAAACTTCAATTCCCCGGGCAAATTATGCAAAGGAACATTACCAGCTTACGATCGATACTAACGAATTTTCTTCGGGTAAAATATTCGGGCAGGAATTTGATGCAATTACTTCAATACATGTGTTTGAACATATCCCTTCAGCACGAAGCCTGATGAAATCGCTCATAGACGACAATCTTACTGAAAATGGGATCTGTGTTTTTGAAGTGCCTAATTTCCAAAGTTGGCAATCTAAATGGTCAAAAGGTAGCTGGATGCATCTTGATGTACCCAGGCATATAAACCATTTCACACCCCGACGATTTGAATCCTACCTGGAAGCAGCAGGATTAAAAATACTTCGAACCTCATATTTTTCCTGGCATATGGGGATCATAGGAATGCTACAAACACTGATGCATTTTTTTGGATACAATGGATTTATCATTGCCGATATCAAGAAAATTAAATCAACACCATTGCTGCTCATACCCATTGGAATTTTACTTCCTTTCGCTATAATAATTGAGGCACTCGCGGCTATGTGTAACCGAGGTGGTGTGATCCGATGTTATGGAATACGCAATACAAGCCAAAATGGAATAGCTGAATCATGAAGAAGAATCTGCAGATAGGTGTTATTGGATATGGGTATTGGGGACCAAATATCGTGAGGAATTTTTTTGGCACTGCTGACTGCGATGTTTATAAAGTAGCTGATGCGAGAATGGAAAGGCTTCATGTTTTATCACGGCTATTTCCCTCCATTAATACGGTGCCGGATGCAATGGATATTATAAATGATCCACTGGTCGATGCAGTTGTAGTTGCTACACCCGTCAACTCACATTTTGCACTCGCAAAAAAAGCGCTGGAACATGGTAAGCACGTTTTGATTGAAAAACCGATGACATCATCTGTTGCAGAAGCAGATGAGCTCATTGAACTGGCTCTTTCAAAAGGTCTTACGTTGATGGCAGATCATACGTTTCTCTACACAGGTGCTGTTGCTAAAATGAAGGAATTGGTAGATAATATGTCTATCGGTAAGCCCTCTTATTTTGATTCCACCAGGATCAACCTTGGACTGTTCCAGGCTGATGTTAATGTTTTATGGGATCTGGCCCCGCACGATATTTCCATCTTAACTTATCTCATAACTGAATTGCCGGTTAGTATTAATGCTACCGGCATCTCACATACCAGGAATAGTATTGAGAATATTGCTTACCTCACGGTAAATTATCAGTCTGATTTTATCGCACACTTCAATTGTTCATGGTCTTCACCAGTTAAGGTCAGACAAACACTTATTGGTGGAGATAAAAAGATGATTGTTTACAATGACCTTGAACCCTCTGAAAAAATCAGGGTCTATGATACGGGCTTTAATCTAATTACTGAAGAGGATAAGAACCGGATCATGGTTGACTATCGTACAGGTGATGTGTTCATTCCAAAATTATCTGCAAGGGAAGCATTGGCAGGAGTTGCAGAGGATTTTGTGCAGTCGGTCCTGAACGGCAAAAAGCCACTTTCCAATGCATTGTTGGGAAGGCAGGTGGTAAATATCCTGGAAGCTTCACAGGAATCTATAAAACAGAAAGGAAAAGAAATCAAGATAAAGTAGATATGGAAACAATTACGGTGAACAACGAAAGGCAGTCATTAAATAATGTGAGCGTGGGCAAAGATGTAAAGATCTTCAACTTCGTTAATGCTTACGGATGCACTATTGATGATGGAAGTAAGATCGGTTCATTCGTAGAAATTCAGAAAGGTGCTACCATTGGAAAGAATTGTAAAATTTCCAGTCATAGTTTTATTTGTGAAGGTGTTCACCTGGGTGATAATGTATTTATTGGCCATGGAGTTATGTTTACCAATGATCTTTTTCCGCGTGCTACAAATGCGGATGGATCTATGCAATCTGAAGCTGATTGGAAACTGGTAGAGACAATTGTTAAAAATGGTGCAAGTATTGGTAGTAATGCAACTATACTGGCGGGCATAGTAATTGGTGAAAATGCCCTAATTGGTGCGGGTGCTGTTGTGACCAGGAATGTTGCAGATAATACCATTGTGGCAGGTGTGCCGGCAAGAATAATTAAAAAAATATGAGAACAGCCTCTGTGAAAACATCAAAAAAAATTCCCTGTCTGGACCTTAAAGGTCAACATGACCAGGTGGAAGAAGAAATATTTGAAGCATTTAAAAAAGTTTATAAGTCAACTGCTTTTTCCGGTGGTTCATTTGTGGAAGAATTTGAACGCCAGTTCGCTGCTTTTAATGAAGTGCATTATGCAGTAGGTTTAAATAATGGAACATCAGCCCTACATCTGGCTCTATTGGCATTAGGTATAGGCGAAGGTGATGAAGTTATTATTCCGGCCAATACATTTATTGCAACTGCCTGGGGAGTTAGCTATACCGGGGCAAAACCGGTTTTTGTGGATTGTGATCCGCTAACATGGGAGATTGATGT
>Ga0207691_10002673_pt1 | contig 17423 bp, 15 predicted proteins | sample KBSM13metaG_FD_184327 | JGI IMG/M metagenome (GOLD analysis project Ga0207691, IMG submission 184327) | Miscanthus rhizosphere microbial communities from Kellogg Biological Station, Michigan, USA - KBS M1-3 metaG (SPAdes) (version 2) | ecosystem: Host-associated > Plants > Roots > Rhizosphere >... | reverse complement strand
TATGGCGATCGTGCTCCGCGTGAAGGTGGCGGACAGCGCAGCTTTGGTGGCGACAGCCGTCCGTCCTATGGTGACCGTAAGCCTTATGGCGATCGTGCCCCGCGTGAAGGTGGCGGACAGCGCAGCTTCGGCGGCGACAGCCGTCCGTCCTATGGTGACCGCAAGCCGTACAGCGGCGGCGGCGACCGTGACCGTAAGCCTTATGGCGATCGTGCCCCGCGTGAGGGCGGCGGACAGCGCAGCTTCGGCGGCGGTGGCGACCGTGACCGCAAGCCGTACGGCAGCGGCGAGAACCGCAAGCCCTTTGGCACCCGCGAGGATCGTCCCGCACGGGGCTTCGACCGTGGCGACTCAGGCCCGCGCCAGTATGGACGCGATCGCCCCGAGGACCGTCCGGTTCGCGTGCCCAATGCCCGCGACCTCCGCAGCGCCAACCGCCCGGACCGGGAGCGTTCACCCCAGATCGACGAGGACGTCACGGGCAAGGAGCTTGACCGTGCCACGCAGCACCAGATCAAGACCCTCGAAGGCACCAGCGCCGAATGGGTGGCCCGCCACCTCGTTATGGCCGGGCGGCTCCTGGACGAGGAACCTGAGCTTGCCTTCCAGCATGCCCTGGCAGCCAGCCGCCGTGGCGGACGCCTCGCGTCCGTCCGCGAAGCTGTCGGCCTGACCGCCTACGCAGCCGGCCACTATGGTGAAGCCCTTCGGGAATTCCGGACCTACCGCCGGATCAGTGGCTCCAACATGCACCTGCCGGTCATGGCCGACTGCGAACGCGGCCTTGGCCGCCCGGACCGTGCACTGGACATGGCCCGGTCCGACGAAGCCAAGGATCTCGACGCCCCCGGCAAGGTGGAACTGGCCATCGTTGCAGCCGGGGCCCGCACCGACCTCGGGCAGCTCGACGCCGCTGTTTCCGAACTGGAAATCCCGCAGCTGGACATCAACCGCGCCTTTTCCTACAGCCCCCGGCTGTTCCGTGCCTATGCTGACGCGCTGACGGCAGCCGGCCGCGCTGCCGAAGCCACCAAATGGCAACGCCAGGCCACTGTGGCAGAAAACGCGCTGGGCCTCGGGGCTGACGAGGAACCCGACATCATCGATCTCGGCTGGGACGAGGAAGAAGAAGCCCGCGAGGAGGAACGGCAGCGCCGCCTCCGGGCGCAGGAGCACGCCGACACGCACGCCGGAACCGAAGAGCGCGCACCGCGTGCGGCAGGTGCCGCTGCCGCGGCAGAAGCCACCGGCGCCGCAGCCGGTGTGGCCGGCTTGAACGCGGGCGATGAGCTCGCCAGCCACGACGGAGCCGACGACGCCGAAGCCGACTACTTCGAGTCTGACGACGCCGAGTCCGACGTGGATTCAGTGGAATCCGACGTGCTCGACGAAGCTGATGACGAAGCCGAGGACGAAGCGAGCGCCGAGGCCGACCTGGAACTGAACGATGACGCGGACCAGGAACTCTCCGCTGACTCAGAGCGGGCCCAGCACGAAAGTGTGGAGGACTAATCGCATGACGGGTACCGCCCTGATCTCCACCTTTGATGCCCTGCTCTCTGACCTTGACGGCGTTGTCTATGCAGGGCCCAACGCCATTCCCGGGGCCGTCGAGTCGCTGCGCCGGCTGGCCGGGGTGGGCGTCGGGCTGGGCTACGTCACCAACAACGCATCCCGTTCCCCGGCACAGGTGGCCCAACACCTGCGCGATCTCGGCGCCCCCGCCGAGGACCACCAGGTGGTGAGTTCCTCGCAGGCGGCGGCAGCGCTGCTGGCGTCGATGCTGCCGGCCGGGGCACACGTGCTGATCACGGGCAGTGCCGCACTTGCCCAGGAAATTGAACTGGTTGGCCTGGTTCCCGTCCGCGGCGCGGAGGATGACCCCGTCGCCGTCGTTCAGGGCTTTAGTCCGGAACTTGGCTGGAAGGACCTCGCCGAGGCGTCGTACGTCGTCGCCGGCGGCGCCCTGTGGGTGGCCACCAACACGGACTGGTCCATTCCCCAGGCGCGTGGAATTGCCCCCGGTAACGGGACGCTCGTGGCCGCCGTGGCAGCCGCGACCGGCAAGAGCCCGATCGTGGCCGGCAAACCCGAAGCCCCCCTGTTCCACACGGCCGCCAAGCGGCTGGCGGCGGACCGGCCGCTGGTCGTCGGTGACCGCCTGGACACCGACATCCTGGGCGGCAACAACGCCGGATTCGCCACCGTCGCCGTGCTGACCGGAGTGGACACAAGGGAATCGATCCTCGCCGCACGGTCTGTGGAGCGCCCCGATTTCCTCATCAATGACCTGACCGGCCTGTACGCGCCATACCCTGCCGTAGAGCACGACGCCGGGCGGTTCCGCAGCGGCACGGCCTCGGCGATCGTGCGGGGGCAGTCGGTCCACATCAGCGGCGACCCCGCCGACCTCGATTCGTGGCGTGCCGCCTGTTCGGCCTGGTGGGCCGCAAACCCCGAGACGACCAGCGCACTGCCTCCGGTCCTCGAGTGGTCCGATCACTAGGCTGGACACATGAGCGAGCTACACCAGGGACTGGACCAGGCCCCAGAAGAACAACCGGCTGAGGCGCCGACCCCTGCGGCCGAAGTCGCCTGGCCCGAGCTGCCGACGCAGCAGCTCCCGGCGGAGCTGTCCGGGCACGCGGCAGCAGAGCACGCGGCAGCAGTCGTGGATCCGGCTGTCAACGCTGTCCTGGACCGCCTCGGGGCCGTGCGGCAAATGCCTGTGTCCGGGCACGGCGAAGTGTATGCGGGCATGCATGATGCCCTGCTGGAGGCCCTGAACGAAGACGTGACCGGACACGCCGGCGTGGCGCGCCGTATCCATGCCGCGGGGAACGGGGGATCGTGAGCCGGCTTGACCAGGCACTCGTCAGCCGGGGGCTCGCCAGGTCCCGGACCCATGCCGCCCGGCTCATTGCCGAGGGCAAGGTGAGCTCCGGGGGCGAGGTCCTCGCCAAGGCGTCCCTGCAGGTCCCGGAGGACGCCGCGCTGGACGTCACGGCCTCGGCCGAGGACGGCTACGTCAGCCGCGCCGGGCACAAGCTGGCCGGCGCGCTGGATGCCTTTCCCGCCGTCGACGTCGCAGGCAAACGGTGCCTCGACGCCGGCGCCTCCACCGGCGGGTTCACGGATGTGCTGCTTCGGCGCGGTGCTGCCCACGTGGTGGCCGTCGACGTGGGGCACGGCCAGCTGGTGCCGGAAATCCGGAATGACTCCAGAGTTTCCGTGCACGAAGGCCTCAACGTCCGCTACATGGCGGCCGCGGAAATCGGCGGACCGGCCGCCCTGACGGTGGCTGACCTGTCCTTCATCTCGCTGACGCTTGTGGTGGCGCCACTCGCGGCCTGCACCCTGCCCGGCGGCGACCTCGTCCTCATGGTCAAGCCACAGTTCGAGATCGGCAAGGACCGGCTGGGCCGGACCGGCGTGGTCACCTCGGAACGCGAACGCCGGCTCGCCGTGGGCAAGGTGGCTGCCGCCGCCGTGGACGCGGGCCTGGTCTTGTCAGGCCTCGCCCAGAGCCCGCTGCCGGGCCAGGACGGCAATGTCGAATACTTCCTGTGGATAAAACGCGCGATGTCGGAAGTCCCGCCTAAGATCGAGGAGCGGGACGCAGCTGTTGCTGCGTTGCTCGGAACAATCTGGCCGAACCACTAGTACCACCAGAAGGCGGAACCTGATGAGCAGGCGTGTCCTGATCCTGGCCCACACAGGGCGCGAGGAGTCCCTCAAGGCTGCCTGGGAAGCGTGTGCGCTGTTGCACGAATCCGGGCTGGTCCCCGTGCTGCAGGAGAACGAGCTCGGGGACATGGTCCGCTTCTTCGGCCGGCTCGACCACCCGGTCGAGGTCCTTCACGACCACGTGAAGCTGCCCGAGGTGGAACTTGTCATGGTGCTCGGCGGGGACGGCACCATCCTCCGGGCTGCCGAACTGGTCCGCGAAGTCGACGTGCCGCTGCTTGGGGTGAACCTTGGCCACGTGGGGTTCCTGGCCGAGAGCGAACGGGCCGACCTCGCCCAGACCGTCGAGTGGATCGCCAGCCGTGACTACACGGTGGAGGAGCGCATGACGATCGACGTCCAGGTCTGGGTCCGCGGCCAGAAGATCTGGCACACCTGGGCCCTGAATGAGGCCGCGATCGAAAAGGGCAACCGGGAACGGATGCTGGAGGTGGTCACCGAAGTCGACGAACGCCCCCTGACCTCATTCGGCTGCGACGGCGTGGTCCTGGCCACGCCCACAGGCTCCACGGCCTACGCGTTTTCCGCCGGCGGTCCCGTGGTGTGGCCCGAGGTCGAGGCCCTCCTGATCGTGCCGATCAGCGCCCATGCCCTCTTCGCGAAGCCGCTCGTGGTTTCGCCGCGGTCCCGGCTCGCCGTCGAGATCCTGAACCGCACCGACGCCCAGGGCGTCCTCTGGTGCGACGGCCGCCGCTCGGTGGATCTGCCGCCCGGCGCGCGCGTCGAAGTGACCCGCTCCGCAACGCCCGTGCGCCTGGCCCGGACACACCAGACCCCCTTCTCCGGCAGGCTCGTGCGCAAATTCCAGCTCCCCATCCAGGGCTGGCGCGGCCCCGTGCCCCAAACCCGGGCCATCCACACCGGCCCCCTCCCGATCATCCGCACGCCCCGTCCCATGCCGCCGCTTCCCTCGCCGCGCCACGAGGGAACTGCCGACGCGCCCGATCCCTCGCCAGATCCCACAACCGAGAAGTGAACCATGCTTGAAGAACTGCGTATCCGCGACCTCGGCGTCATCACCGACGCCACCCTGCCGCTGGGCCCAGGCCTCAGCGTGGTGACCGGTGAAACCGGTGCCGGCAAGACCATGGTGGTGACGGCCGTCGGGCTGCTCCTCGGTGCCAGGTCCGACGCCGGCGCCGTCCGCAGCGGCGCGAAGAGCGCCTCGGCGGAGGCTGTGCTGAAGCTCGACGCCGGCCACGCTGCCGTCGCGCGGTCCAGGGAAGCCGGGGCCGAGGTGGAGGAGTTCGACGGCGGTGTGGAACTGCTGCTGGCCCGCAGCGTCGGGGCCGACGGCCGCAGCCGGGCCTATCTGGGCGGACGCGCCGCGCCGGTGGGGGTGCTGGCCGAAATCGGCGAAACCCTCGTGGTGGTGCACGGACAGTCGGACCAGATCCGGCTCAAGAGCCCGGTGGCGCAACGCGGCGCCCTGGACAAATTCGCCGGCGAGAGCCTTGCCGGCGCGCTTGCCGCCTATCAGGACCTCTACGCGCACTGGCATGCCAGCCAGGGCGAGCTGGACTCCTTGCGCAGTGCCGCGCGTGAACGCCTCCGCGAGGCCGAGTCGCTGCACGTAGCCCTGGCCGAGATCGACGCCGTGGACCCGCAGCCGGGGGAGGACGAGGCCCTCAAGGCCGAGGCCGTGAAACTGGCCAACGTCGAGGAACTGCGGATCGCGGCCAGCACCGCCCACCAGGCGCTCATCGCCGAGGACTTCGGTGAAGAAGCCGACGCGACCACCCTCGTGGACGCCGCCAAACGCACCCTGGAGCACGTTGCCGAACACGACGGGGAGCTGGGCTCCGCCGCGGCGCGCCTGGCCGAGGTCGGTTTCCTGCTCAACGACATCGCCGCTGAACTCGCCAGCTACCAGGCCGCCCTTGACACGGAGGGCCCGGAAAGGCTCGCCGAAATCGAGGACCGCCGGGCCGCGTTGGCCAAGCTGGTCCGCAAGTACGCGCCGAGCATTGACGAGGTGCTGGTCTGGGCGGAGGAGGCCCGGGCCCGGCACGAGGAACTCCAGGACGACTCCACCCGGATCGAAGCGCTGGACGCCGAGGTCGCCCGGGCCGAAACCGAGCTCCGGAAGAAGGCCGCCGGGATCAGCAAGGCCCGCAGCAAGGCCGCCAAGGACCTCTCCGCGCGGGTCAGCGCGGAGCTCACGGCGCTGGCCATGGCCGATGCCACCCTGGTCATCAATGTGGAGTCCGCGGGCCAGCTGGGACCGTTCGGGGCCGACGAGATCTCCTTCCTGCTTCAGCCGCACTCCGGCGCGCCGGCCCGGCCGCTGGGCAAAGGCGCCTCGGGCGGTGAACTCTCCCGCGTCATGCTCGCCATTGAGGTGGTGCTTGCCGCCGTCGATCCCGTCCCGACGTTTGTCTTCGACGAGGTCGACGCCGGCGTCGGCGGCCGTGCCGCCGTCGAGATCGGGCGCCGGCTGGCGATGCTGGCCCAGCACGTCCAGGTCCTCGTGGTGACCCACCTGCCGCAGGTGGCTGCGTTCGCGAACCAGCACATCAGGGTCACCAAGACCTCCGTGCGGGGCGCTGACGGGGCTACCGCCACCGGCTTCACCTCCAGCGACGTGCAGCTGCTGGACGAGGCCGAGCGCGTCCGCGAACTGGCCCGCATGCTGGCAGGCCAGGAGGACTCCGAATCGGCCCAGGCCCACGCCCAGGAGCTGCTGGACGACGCCAAACTCCTCCCGCAAAGCTAGGCGGGCCCGAAAGGACCTCCGCAGGGACTCCCGCAAGGACCGCTGCTGGGACAACAATCACATCGGGATCCCGCCAAGGAACCCGTGGAAGGCCGAATTGATGATAAGCTCAAACCCCGTGGTGCAGCGATCAAACTCTCGTGTAAATTCCCGGTTTCCGGGCTCGTCCAAGACGACCAAACACATCTTCGTCACCGGTGGTGTAGCGTCCTCGCTCGGTAAGGGACTGACGGCTTCGAGCCTCGGCCACCTCCTGCGGGCACGCGGTCTGTCTGTAACAATGCAAAAGCTCGATCCCTATCTGAACGTGGATCCGGGCACGATGAACCCCTTCCAGCACGGCGAAGTCTTCGTCACTGACGACGGCGCCGAGACGGACCTGGACATCGGCCACTATGAGCGCTTCCTCGATGAAAACCTCGAAGGATCGGCCAACGTCACAACCGGCCAGGTCTACTCGACCGTCATCGCGAAGGAACGCCGCGGCGAATACCTCGGCGACACCGTCCAGGTCATCCCGCACATCACCGATGAGATCAAGCGGCGCATGCGGCTTCCCGCCGAGGGCAAGAACGCCCCCGACGTCATCATCACCGAAATCGGCGGCACGGTGGGCGACATCGAGTCCCAGCCGTTCCTCGAATCCGCCCGCCAGGTCCGCCAGGACATCGGCCGCGGAAATGTGTTCTTCCTCCACGTGTCCCTCGTGCCGTACATCGGCCCGTCGCAGGAGCTGAAGACCAAGCCGACGCAGCACTCCGTTGCCGCGCTGCGCTCCATCGGCATCCAGCCCGAGGCAATCGTGATCCGGTCCGACCGCGAAGTCCCGCAGCCGATGCGCGACAAGATCGGCCGCATGTGCGACGTCGACATCGACGCCGTGATCGGCTGCCCGGACGCACCGAGCATCTACGACATCCCGAAGACCCTGCACTCCCAGGGCCTGGATTCGTACATCGTCCGCGCCCTGGACCTGCCGTTCAAGGATGTGGACTGGACCAGCTGGGACAAGCTGCTCGACGCCGTCCACAACCCGAAGCACGAAGTTGAGATCGCGCTCGTGGGCAAGTACATCGACCTGCCGGACGCCTACCTGTCCGTCACGGAGGCCCTGCGCGCCGGCGGCTTCGCCAACGACACCAAGGTCAAGATCCGCTGGGTCCCCTCGGACGAATGCGAAACCCGCGAGGGCGCCGTGCAGTCCCTGGCCGGCGTCGACGCCATCTGCGTTCCGGGCGGCTTCGGCATCCGCGGCCTGGAAGGCAAACTCGGCGCCCTGAAGTACGCCCGCGAAACCAAGCTCCCGGTCCTGGGCCTGTGCCTGGGCCTGCAGTGCATGGTGATCGAGTACGCCCGCAACGTAGTCGGCCTCGAGGGAGCGTCCTCGTCCGAGTTCGAGCCGGACTCCAAGTACCCCGTCATCGCCACGATGGAAGAGCAGCTGGACATCGTTGACGGCAAGGGCGACCTCGGCGGCACCATGCGCCTGGGCCTGTACGAAGCCAAGCTCGACGAAGGCTCCGTCGTCGCCGAGACCTACGGCGCCACCAAGGTCAGCGAACGGCACCGCCACCGCTACGAGGTCAACAACAAGTACCGCGATCAGATCGCCGCCAAGGGCCTGTCGTTCTCCGGAACGTCGCCCGACGGCAAGCTGGTCGAGTTCGTGGAACTTCCCCGCGACGTCCACCCGTACTACGTGGCCACGCAGGCGCATCCCGAGCTCAGCTCGCGGCCCACGCGCCCGCACCCGCTGTTCGCGGGCCTGATTGAGGCTGCCCTTGGCCACCAGCGGGCCGGCGACGCCGCGCCCGCTGCAAGCAGCAGCCCCAGTGCAAAGGCCGAAGCCCCGGCACCTGCGCCCAAGCCCTCGTCGGCAGCAGTGTCCAAGTAATTTCCAACTGAATCAAAGGACGGCGCGATGCCCGGTATGTCTGAGACCCCCAATGCTGCACGGCAGGTTTCGGATGAGCCGAGCCCGCGCCGTCTTTTGTCGTCCCGGAAGGTGTACGAGGGCAGGATCTGGGACGTCGTCAGCGACAGTTTCCAGCTCAACGACGACGGCGACACCCTGGTCCGGGACTATATCGACCATCCCGGCGCGGTGGCGGTTCTCCCGATGAACGACGACGGCGACGTGCTGCTGCTCCGGCAGTACCGGCACCCCGTCGGCATGGATCTCTGGGAGATCCCCGCCGGGCTGCTGGACGTCGAAGGGGAGGACTTCGTCGTCGGGGCCGCCCGCGAACTGGCCGAGGAAGCGGACCTCGTCGCGGACCGCTGGAACGTGCTGGCGGACTTCTTCAACTCCCCGGGATCCTCCAGCGAGGCCATCCGGATCTACCTGGCCCGCGGCCTGAGTGAGGTGCCGGGACATGAGCGGCACGTCCGCACCGACGAGGAAGCCGAAATCGAACTGCGTTGGACCCCGCTGGATGAGGCCGTGCGGGCGGTCCTTGACGGCCGCCTCCACAACCCGTCCGCCGTCGTCGGCGTCCTGGCTGCTGCCGCCGCCCGCGCGGGCAACTTCGAAAGCCTCCGCCCGGCCGACGCGCCCTGGCCCGCCCATCCCAGCCAGCGCTAGTGGAACCGCTGATCGCCGAACCGCCGGCCCCGGCGCAGCTTCCGGCCCCGGCGCAGGCAGCCGCTCCTGAACGCCCGCCCGCCAGGGCGTTGACGGCGATCGACCGCGCAATCACTGACTACCTGCAGCACATGGGCGTGGAGCGGGGCCTCGCGGCCAACACGCTCTCCGCCTACCGGCGGGACCTGGCCCGCTACGCCAGGCATCTGGCCCACGCGGGCCGGGAACGCCCCGCGGAGATCACCCGGCACGACGTCACAGCCTTCGTTCAGGCGCTCTCCGACGGGTCCGACGGCGGCTCCGCCTTGGGCATCCGCTCGGCGGCCCGGACGGTGGTGGCTGTGCGCGGACTCCACAAGTTCTGGGCCCTCGAAGGCATCACGTCCACCGACCCGGCCAGCGACGTCCACCCGCCCATGCCCGGCAAGCGGCTGCCCAAGGCCATCAGCGTCGACGAGGTCACCCGGATCCTCGAGGCGGCCGGCACGGACACGGCAACCGGCCTGCGCGACCGCGCGCTGCTCGAATTCCTCTATTCCACCGGTGCCCGCATCAGCGAAGCCGTGGGCCTGGACGTTGACGACATTTCCCTGCATACGTCCGGCGGGTCCGATGCCGGCGAGGGGCCCGCGATCGTCAGGCTCTTCGGCAAGGGCTCCAAGGAACGCCTCGTCCCGCTCGGATCCTATGGGGCACGAGCCCTTGACACCTACCTCGTCCGCGGCCGGCCCCTGCTGGCCGCCAAGGGCAAGGGCACCCCTGCCCTGTTCCTCAACGCCCGCGGCGGCAGGATCAGCCGGCAAAGCGCCTGGACCATTTTGAAGGCGGCGGCGGACAAGGCCCACATCACCAAGGACGTTTCGCCGCACACGCTGCGGCACTCCTTCGCCACCCACCTGCTGGAGGGCGGCGCCGACGTCCGGGTGGTGCAGGAACTGCTGGGGCACGCCTCGGTGACCACCACGCAGGTCTACACCCAGGTGACGGCCGATACGCTGCGGGAGATCTACGCCGCCGCGCACCCGCGCGCCCTGGGCTAAGGCATAGTCCGCCGGTCCCCGCACCGCGCCGGTTACGGCGAACTTTTTTGCGGGCCTGTGTAAGAAAATGCCGTTCACTGGACACTTACACATCAAGAAGAAGTCATCGATGTCCGGGGGAACCACCATGTTGGCTGCCAAAGAGCAAGCGTTCATTGATCTGCACACCCAGCACTCCGCGCGGGTCTACCGCTACATTGCCTGCCGTATCAGTGACGGGCACCGCGCCGAGGAACTGGCCGCGGACGTCTTCAGAATTGCCTGGGAGAAGGAGCTGGCGGAACCGCCCGGCATTGGCTGGCTGTTGGCAACGGCCCGGAATGTGGTCGGCAATGAGTACAAGGGCCGCCGTCGCCGCCAGGAACTGGTCGAAAGGCTGAAAGACGATGTCCGCAGCCAAGCTCCCGGGTCAAACGATGAAGAACGAGCCGCCGTGGCAGAGGTGCTGGTGCAGCTCAGGGAGCGGGACCGCGAAGTCCTCATGCTCTCCTACTGGGACGAGCTGACCATCGCTGAACTGGCGCAGACGCTGGGATGTTCTTCATCCGCCGCTGCGGTTCGCCTGCACCGGGCCCGCCGGGCGTTCGCGAAAGCTGCCCCCTCACATCTCATGACCGAACGGAAGGACTAGCCATGGACCGCATCGAACAGCTCATGAGGGATGCAAAACCTCGGGTGGGAGCGCCGGGAGCAGAGTCCGGAAGCGACTCTGCCCGCTCAATCGTATTTTCCACGGATCCGAATGTCGTCCTTTTGGCAGGGCGCACTCCGGCACGACGCAATGCGGTGCGGGCTGCGGCCGCGACTGTACTGGCCGCTGCAGCCATCGTTGGCGCGGTGGTTGTCGGCGGCAATCTGATGCCCCAACCAGCACCGGGGCCTGCCCAGACGGGCATCCCGGCCCCGACTGTCTCCGCGAGCCCATTGCCGTCGTCCCCAACCCCGTCCGCTGCCTCACCAGCCGCCCCGTCGTCTCCCACGAAAGCGAGTCCTGCCGCTTTGAGCACCGGCGGGGTCGCATGCACCCTGGCCAACATTGACCAGCAGCGCAATGACCAGCAGCGCGCGATCATCCCGATTGCCCCCGCCGAACAGGGCTACTACACGGTGCTGGGCTGCGCCGGCGGATGGCTCGCCTACTCCATTTCCGGTGACGGTATCCGGGCACTCCAGCTCGATGGCGGCAACGCCTGGTTCAAGATCGCCAAACTGCAGAACGGCCGATTCCTCTGCGATGTCCGGCAGGAGTGGTCCAGCGTCTACAACTGGGAGTTCCAAGCCACGAACAACCAGGGCCTCACGCCGCAGCAGGCCATGGACAAAGAATTCGCGCAGAAGGGGATACCAGTCGAACTGAGGCAGCAGCTTGTCGGCGACGGCCCGGCCGCCGGATAGCGCCGGCAGCCTGCGGCAGCTATAGGGTTGAGCACATGAAGCTCACGCCCGTCACTCTCTGCTTCCCGCTCCGTGATGCGGAGAGCGGCACCGAGGTGCTGCTGGGCATGAAGAGGACCGGCTTTGGCATCGGCAAGATCGTGGGAATCGGCGGCCACGTGGAGCCGGGGGAGAGCGACGCCGAGGCCGTGGTCCGCGAGGTCTGGGAAGAAGCCGGGATCATAGTGCTCCAAGAGGACCTGGCCCACGCCGGCGTTGTCGAGTTCATCTTTCCGGCCCGGCCCGACTGGAACATGTCGTGCCGGCTCTTCACCACCCGGCGGTGGCACGGCGAACCCGCCGAGAGCCCCGAAATCACGCCCGAATGGTTCGACTCCGCGGCGTTGCCGCTGGAGCGGATGTGGCAGGATGCAGGGCACTGGCTGCCTCCGGCGCTGGCAGGCGAAACGATCGACGTCGTCGTGGTCCTCAACGAGGACAACGAGACCGTTGCGTCGGTCCGCATCCCGCGACGCTGAAGTCCGCGGGCAAACAGCACGGGCCGGCCACCTACGAATAGGTGGCCGGCCCGTGCCGGCTGTCCGCTCCCGCGCGTCCCGCAGGAAGCCCTGCTACGCCAGGTGCCGTTCCTCGACGCCGTTGTACTCGCTCAAGGGGCGGATCAGGGAGTTCGAATCCAGCTGCTCCATGATGTGCGCCGTCCAGCCCGTGATGCGGCTGGCGACGAACAGCGGGGTGAACGTGGCCGTGTCGAAGCCCATGAGGTGGTACGTGGGTCCGGTCGGATAGTCGAGGTTCGGCTTGATCCCCTTCGCCTCGTCCATCGCCGTCTCGAGCCCGTTGTAGAGGCCCAGCAGCTCCGGCCGGCCATAGTGCGCGATCATCTTGTCCAGCGCCGACTTCATGGTGGGCACCCGGGAGTCGCCGTGCTTGTAGACGCGGTGGCCGAAGCCCATGACCTTCTTTTTGTGGGCCAGGGCGTCCTCCATCCAGGCCTTGGCCCGGACGTGGGCGTCCTCCAGGGACTCCTCCGGCCGGATGCCGATCTCGTCAAAGGTGTGCATGACGGCCTCGTTGGCACCGCCGTGCAGCGAACCCTTGAGTGCCCCGATGGCGCCGGTCACGGCAGAGTGCAGGTCCGAGAGCGTGGAGGTGATGACCCGGGCCGTGAAGGTCGAGGCGTTGAAGGAGTGCTCGGCGTACAAAATCATGGAGACATTGAACGCGTCGACTACTTCGGGGACGGCTTCCTCACCAAACGTCATCCAGAGGAAGTTGGCGTCGTAGCCCAGATCCTCGCGGGGTTCCACCACGTCCTGGCCGTGCCGGCGCCGCTGGTCGTAGGCCACCACTGCCGGCATCGCGGCGAACAGATCGATGGCCTTGGCCAGGTTGGCTTCGCGTGAGGCGTCCTCGGCGAGGGGGTGCCGGGCACCCAACACCGACGTGGCTGTCCGGCAGACATCCATGGGGTGCGCGGTGGTGGGCAGCGCGTCAATCACCTGTTTGACGACCGGATCCAGGGCGCGCCCGGCGCGTTCCCGGGCGGTGAACTCCGCCAGCTGCTCCGCGTCGGGCAGCTCGCCGTTCCAGAGCAGGTACGCGACTTCCTCGAAGCTGCACTTGGCAGCCAGTTCCTGGACGGGGTAGCCACGGTACAGCAGCGAGTTCGTGTCCGGGTTGACCTTGGAGACCGCGGTGTAGTCCACCACGACGCCGGCGAGGCCCTTCTTAATGTCCTGTTCAGCCATGCTGAAACTCCTTTGTTCCTAACGCCTGTATACCGGCACGTGCCGGAGGTTCTATGCGGGGCTTACTTACCGGGGATCTGGAAATTAAAGACTCCGGTATCGAAACGGTTGTAAGCCTCGTAATCAACGAGATCGTACAAACGCGCACGGGTCAGCATGCTTCCAACCTGTGCCTCCTGGGTTCCGTCGGCCTTAATCGATTCCAGAGTACGCTCCGCAGCGCCCATGGCACTACGGAGCAGCGTCACCGGATAAATGACCATATTGACGCCGACGCCGGCCAGCTCCTCCACGGTGAACAAGGCACTCTGGCCGAATTCGGTCATGTTGGCCAGGATCGGGACGTCAACGGCATCCCGGATGGCCTGGAATTCGGCCAGGTCCTTCATCGCCTCCGGGAAGATCGCGTCCGCACCGGCCTCCACGAGCGCTTTGGCGCGCTCTTGGGCGGCCTCGAGCCCGTCCGTGGCGCGGATGTCGGTCCGGGCCATGATCAGGAAGTTCGGGTCGCGGCGGGCATCGGCCGCGGCCCGGATCCGCTTGGTGGCGGTCTCCAGGTCCACGACGTTCTTCCCGTCGAGGTGGCCGCAGCGCTTGGGGTTGAACTGGTCCTCGATGTGGCAGCCGGCCAGGCCGGCGTTCTCGAGTTCCTGGACCGACCGGGCCACGTTCATGGGCTCACCGAAGCCGGTGTCGGCGTCGACGATCGCCGGCAGGTCCGTCATCCGGGCGATCTGCCCGGCGCGGGTGGCCACCTCCGTGAGGGTGGTCAGCCCGATGTCCGGCAGGCCCAGGTCATTGGCGAGGACGGCGCCGGAAATGTACACCCCGGCGAAGCCCTTCTCCTCGATCAGCCGCGCCGAGAGCGGGTTGAACGCGCCGGGGAACTGGGCGATGGTGCCGGAGGCGAGGATTTCGCGGAACCGGATCCGCTTCTGCTCAGGTGTGACCTTCGAATACAACATTAGAAGAGTCCCTTCGGGGCGCCGGCGAGGTCGATCACGCCGTCGGCGGCCTGGATGTTCAGCTGGTCCAGCTCGCCGGCGGCGAGCTCGGGGAGCCGGGCGGCGGCGGCAAGGAAGCGCTCGATCTCCTCGTCGGCCACCAGGCCGGCGGCGAGGGTGCGGAACTTGTTGACGTACTGCTCCCGGGCGAACGGCCGGGCGCCCAGCGGGTGGGCATCGGCGACCGCGATGTCATCGGTGATGACCGTGCCGTCCTTGAGCGTGATTTCCACGGTGCCGCCGAAGGCCTTCTCGGCGATGTCCAGGGAGTGGTAGCGGCGCGTCCATTCCGGATCCTCGACAGTGCTGACCTTGTGCCAGAGTTCCACGGTGTCCGGGCGGGCAGCGCGTTCCGGGGCGTAGGAGTCAACGTGGTGCCAGGTGCCGTCCTGCAGGGCGACGGTGAAAATGTACGGGATCGAGTGGTCCAGCGTCTCGCGGCTGGCCGTCGGATCGTACTTCTGCGGGTCGTTGGCGCCGGAGCCGATCACGTAGTGGGTGTGGTGGCTGGTCTTGATCAGCACGGATTCGACGTTGGCCGGGTCCGTGACCTCGGGGTGTTCGCCGTTGAGCTTGCGGGCGAGGTCGATCCACGCCTGGGCCTGGTATTCGGCCGAGTGTTCCTTGGTGTAGGTGTCCATGATGGCCCGCTTGGCTTCGCCGGCCTCGGGCAGCGGCACGGTGTAGGAGGCGTCCGGGCCGTCCAGCATCCAGGCGATCACGCCGTCTTCGCCCTCGTAGATCGGCACGGGGGAGGTCTGGCCGCGCATCGCACGGTCCGCGGATTCGACGGCCATCTTGCCGGCGAACGCGGGGGCGTGCGCCTTCCAGGTGGAGATTTCGCCCTTGCGGGACTGCCGGGTGGCGGTGGTGGTGTGCAGCGCCTGGCCGACCGACTGGAAGATGGTCTCGACGTCGAGGCCCAGCAGGGTGCCGATGCCGGCGGCGGCGGAGGGGCCGAGGTGGGCCACGTGGTCGATCTTGTGCTTGTGCAGGCAGATGGCCTTGACCAGGTTGACCTGGATCTCGTAGCCGGTGGCGATGCCGCGGACCAGGTCCCGGCCGCTGGAACCGACGTGCTGGGCGACGGCCAGGACCGGGGGGATGTTGTCACCCGGGTGCGAGTAGTCCGCGGCCAGGAACGTGTCGTGGTAGTCGAGTTCACGGACCGCGACGCCGTTGGCCCAGGCAGCCCATTCGGGGGAGACACGTTCCTCGATGCCGAAGACCTTGGCGCCCTTGCCGCCGGTGCTGGGGCCGTGGGTGAGGGCCTGGGCCCGGGCCGCGACGATCGGGGCGCGGTTCAGCGACGCGATCGCCACCGAGGCGTTGTCGATGATCCGGTTGATCACCATGTCGGTGACCTCATCGGTGACCTCCACGGGATCAGCGGCGACCTTGGCGATCTTGTAGGCGAGCTGGTCCTCGCGGCCCAGGTTTTCCTCGCTCTTGTAAACGCGGACGTGGTGTTCCTTAACCATGGTGCTCCCTTTGCTGAGGTGTATGGGTGGCTTTGACGTGCGAAAGACTGCGGTGCAGGTGAAGCGTGGTGGCGGCCTCGGCCAGGCGCGGGTTGCCGGCGGCGATCGCCTCGGCGATGGCCGCGTGCTCGGCGGCGGCGGCAGTAAGCCGGGCGGCGTCGTCGGCGGCCAGCCGGCGGACGCGCACGAGGTGGACGCGGAGGCTGCGCATGGCCTGGACGAGGTAGGCGTTGGAGATGGCGGCGTCGATGGCCGCGTCCAGCCGTCCGACCAGCCCGTAGTAGTCGTGCAGGGCCGGATCCTGTCCGCCGATCAGTTCCGGGGCCTGGAGCAGTTCGCGCCGCAACGCATCGAAGGTTGCGGGGTCGCCGCGCTCGGCGGCGAGGGCGGCGGCCCTGCCCTCGAGGGTTTCGCGCAGTTCGAACAGTTCGTCGATGTCGTCCAGGGAAATGTCGGTGACGACGACGCCGCGGCCGCCCGCCGTCGTCGTCAGCCCTTCGGCCGTGAGCCGGCTGAGGGCCTCCCGCAGCGGGGTGCGGGAGATGCCGAGGCGCGCCGACTGTTCCACCTCCGCGAGCACGGTTCCGGGCAGGAGGCGCCATTCGATGATGTCGTCGCGCAGGGCCGCGTAGGCCTTGTCGCTGGCGCGCATCCTGCCTCCTTCGGTGGTGGCTGTGTCGGGATGGAACATCATCAGTGTATACACGCAACGGCCCTTTGCCCAGCAATTGCCGCCTGCGGTGAACAAATAACCGAGTTGTGTATACATGACCCTTGTGTCGCCCGTCCGCCCCGGTTTACCATGGCTGCATCACAACGTCGTGGACAGGATGTACGTCATGGTCACCAAGAGCTACCGGGCCGCCTACGAACGGAGCCTGGAACATCCCGCAGAGTTCTGGCTGGAGGCCGCCGAAGGGATCTCCTGGCAGACACCACCGCGGCAGGCCCTCGACGCGGGCCGGGCGCCGCTCTACGACTGGTTTCCGGACGGGGTCCTGAACACGTCGTACAACGCCCTCGACCGGCACGTCGCCCAGGGCAGGGGTCAGCAGGATGCCCTGGTCTACGACTCCGCGATGTTGGGCATCCGGCAGAGCTATACCTATGCGGAACTGACGGACCTCGTGGCCCGGTTCGCCGGTGTCCTGCGCCGCAGCGGCGTCGGCAAGGGCGACCGCGTGGTGATTTACATGCCGATGATCCCCGAGGCCGTGATCGCGATGCTGGCCACCGCACGGCTCGGCGCCGTGCACTCGGTCGTCTTCGGCGGGTTCGCCCCCAAGGAACTTGCCGCCCGCATCCGCGACGCAGCCCCCGCGGCGGTGGTGACGGCGTCCGGCGGCATCGAGCCGTCGCGCCGGATTGAGTACCTGCCCGCCGTCGCCGAGGCCCTCAGTATCGCCGGCGCCGCCGGAACCCCGGTGCTGGTCAAGGCCAGGGACGGCTTCGCCTCGACGGTGGCCTCCATGGCGGCCGAGCACCCCGGATGGCTCGACTGGGACACCGAGATGGCCTCCGCCGAGGCGGCCGCGCCGGTGGACGTCAAGGCCACGGACCCGCTGTACATCCTCTACACCTCGGGCACCACCGGCTCGCCCAAGGGCGTGGTGCGGGACAACGGCGGCCACGCCGTGGCCCTGAAATGGACCATGGAAAACCTCTACGACGTCGGTCCCGGCGACGTCATGTGGACCGCCTCGGA
>Ga0207691_10002671_pt1 | contig 17429 bp, 8 predicted proteins | sample KBSM13metaG_FD_184327 | JGI IMG/M metagenome (GOLD analysis project Ga0207691, IMG submission 184327) | Miscanthus rhizosphere microbial communities from Kellogg Biological Station, Michigan, USA - KBS M1-3 metaG (SPAdes) (version 2) | ecosystem: Host-associated > Plants > Roots > Rhizosphere >... | reverse complement strand
AGATGGATCGAGCGCTTTTGTTCAGGGCGCGCGATGACGAACGGCACATCGACGATGCGCTTCGAATGTGCCGCGGTGCATGCGCCGTATGCGCAATGGGTCGCCGACAACACTTCGGGCTGACACCGAACCACCGGACCGCCGAGCGTATCGCGGCGAAGCGCGAAGCCAGCTGCCGCGCGCGCACATCGCTGGCATCGCGATCCGGCCTCGTCCTACCCGGCGGCAATGTCGCCGCCGCTATCGTGGTCGGGTGTGGCCCGAGGAGCTGCTCCACGATGTCGAACCATGGGAACCGTGCCCTGGGCCGGCGCGCCGGCGTCGACCCGATCCCGCAGTTGGCAGCGGCGCTGAAGCGGGCGTTCTTCGGCCCGCAGTCGGTGACCCGTGTCGCCAGCCTGTTCGACACCCGGCTCGCTGCGGAGCGCGCGGCGCGCGACTTGCCCGCCGCAGCGGGCCTGAACGCCGCGCAGGTGACGGTGCTGAGCCCGCTGGATCGACAGGCCAGCCGCCGCGCCGCACAAGCGGTGGCGACCGGTGAACTCGCCGACGCGCGCATGCCGATTCCGTCGGCGCTGATACGCACCCATCTCGCAGCCGCCGCGCTCGGGCTGCTGCTCGGTATCGGGCTGTACGCGGCGCTGATGATCGCGGGCAGCCCGGCGATGCACTCGGCGCCGGTGCTGACGCTGGCAGTGCTGATCGCGCTCGGCAGCCTGTTCGGCCTGATGCTCGGCGCGCTGCTCGCGCTGCGGCCCGACGAGAGCCGGGTCGTCGCGCGGATCCGGCGCGGCCTCGACGACGGCTGCTGGGCCGTGCTCGCGATGCCTGCCGATGCCGACCAGACGCGCCGCGTGATCGCGGCCTTCGCCCGGCAGGGCGCGCGGGTGGTGCGAAGTTTCTAGGCCGCGGCCGCCGTCAGCGCGCCGCGTGCTGACGGATGAGCCGGCTGGCCGCGGCGATCAGCGCGGCCGGCTGGTCGCGGTGCGGCGAATGGCCGCACGCCGCAAGTTCGAGCAGTTCGGTCTGCGGCACGCGGCGCGCGATGCCGCGAATCTGCTCGAGCGTCCCGTACTCGTCGTCCAGACCCTGCACCGCCAGCAGCGGGCAGCTGATCGGCGCCAGTTCGGCCTCGATCGACCAGGCCTGGAATGGCGGGTGCAGCCAGATGTCATTCCAGCCCCAGAACGCCGAGTCCGGGTCGTCGTGGTGCTTCGCGAGGCGCTCGCGCAGGTCGGTCTCGAGGTAGGCGGTGCGCGCCTTCTCGATGCTCGCGACCGACAGCGGCTCGACCAGGATGTGCGGCGCCAGCACGATCGCACCGGCCACGCGATGCGGGAAGCGCGCGGCATGCAGCAGTGCGATCGAGCCGCCGTCGCTGTGGCCGAGGAGCCATGGCGGCGCTGCGGCGGTGTCGACGTCGAGCGCATCGAGCAGGGCCGGCAGCACCTCGTGCGCCTGGCGGTGCATGAAATCGAGCCCCCAGGCTTCTTCGGCGGCGCGCGGCGTTGATCGCCCGTAGCCTGGGCGCGAGTAGACCAGGCCTCGGCAGCCGGCAGCGTCGCACAGGCGCTGCGGGAAATCGCGCCACATCGACAGCGAGCCGAGCCCCTCATGCAGGAACACCAGCAGCGGCGCGTCGCCGCGCTCGCGCGCCAGCCACGCGTGCTCGATGCGCACGCGCCGGCCGGCCCAGTCGATCTCGACGAACTCGCTCATTGATTCGAATCGCGCTCGCGCTCGCGCAACCTGAAGCGCTGGATTTTGCCGGTGGCGGTCTTCGGCAGCTCGCTCACGAACTCGATGAAGCGCGGGTACTTGTAGGGCGCGAGCCGATCCTTCACGAACGCCTTCAGCCCGGCCTCGTCGACCTGCCCGCCCGGCTTGAGCACGACGAAGGCCTTGGTCTTGGTCAGGCCCTCGGCGTCCTCGGTGCCGATCACCGCGGCCTCCAGCACCGCCGGGTGCTGCACCAGGGTGGCCTCGACCTCGAACGGCGAGACATAGATGCCGCTGACCTTGAGCATGTCGTCGCTGCGCCCGCAGTAGGTGTAGGTGCCGTCGGCGTTGTGCAGGTACTTGTCGCCGCTCTTGGTCCAGCCGCCCTGGAAGGTCTCGCGCGTCTTGGCGCGGTTGCCCCAGTACATCATCGCGCTCGACGGGCCGTGGATGTACAGGTCGCCGGGCTCGCCGTCGGGCACCGGCTGGCCGTCTTCGCCGCGCAGTTCGACCTCGTAGCCCGGCACCGGCCAGCCGGTGGTGCCGTAGCGCACCTGGCCGGGCCGGTTCGACAGGAAGATGTGCAGCATCTCGGTCGAGCCGATGCCGTCGATGATGTCCACGCCGAAGTGGCGTTTGAAGCGCTCGCCGATCTCCGCCGGCAGCGCCTCGCCGGCCGACGACACGAGCCGCAGCGCGACCGCGTCGCGCGCAGGCAGCCCGGGGCTGGCCAGCATGCCGGCGAAGCCGGTGGGGGCGCCGAAGAAGACCGTCGGGCGTGCGCCGCCAACCTCGCCGAGCCAGCGCCGGAAGGTCGCCTCGGGCGTGGGCCGCTCGGCCATCAGCAAGGTCGTTGCGCCCACGCTGAGCGGGAAGGTCAGCGCGTTGCCCAGCCCGTAGGCGAAGAACAGCTTCGCGGCCGAGAAGCAGATGTCGCGCTCGGTCAGTTCGAGCACGGCCTTGCCGTAGAGCTCGGCGGTCCAGTACGGGTTGGCGTGCGAATGCACCGTGCCCTTGGGGCGCCCGGTCGAGCCCGATGAATAGAGCCAGAAGCCGGGGTCGTCGGGGCCGGTGGCGGCGGGCTTGGGCGCCGGCGCGGCGCCGGCGAGAAAGGCCTCGAAGTCGATCTCGGCCGGGTGCAGCGGCGCCACCGGGCGCGACACGATGACCTTGTGGACCTCGTGGTCCGACTTGGTCAGCGCGGCGTTCAGCGCCGGCAGCAGCGCGCCGGAGACGAGCACCGCCTGCGCGCGCGAATGCTCGAGCATGTAGGCGTAGTCGTCGGCGGTGAGCAAGGTGTTGACCGCGACCGGGACGATGCCGGCATAGGCCGCGCCGAGAAAGCTCACCGGCCAGTCGTTGCCGTCGAGCATCAGCAGCAGCACGCGCTCCTCGCGCTTGACGCCGAGCGCACGCAGGGCCGCGGCCAGGCGGCGCACGCGCTCGTCGAGCGCGCCGTAGCTCAAGGTGCCGAGGTCGTCGATGAACGCGGGCTTCGCGGCGCGAGCGGTGTTCGCGGCCAGCAGGTGCTGGGCGAGGTTGAAGCTCGTGCCGGGCGCCGCGATGGGCGCAGGGGTGGTCATCGTCTGTCTCCTCGTTCGTGGTCGGCGCAGCGCCGACGGTTCGGCTCAGCGACTTCAGGCGGCCGCTTGCAGCGCGCCGAGCACCACGGTGCTGGCCTGCACGGCCGCACGGCGGTGGTAGAAGTTCAGCGCGCGCAGGCCGCCGAGCTCCTCGCCGCCGCCGGCGCGGCCGGGGCCGCCGTGCAGCGACTGCGGCATCACGTTGCCGTGCCCGGTGTGCAGCGCGCCCACATCGGGCGAGATCACATGCACGCGGCCGTGGCTGTCGGCCAGGGCCAGCGCCGCGGCCGCGAGCCGCGCCGGATCGCTGCCGACCACCGACGCGACCAGCGAGCCCTGGCCGCGTCGCACCAGCGCAAGCGCATGCGCGAGCTCGTCGCCGGCCGTGCGGTACGGCACGAGCGTGGCCACAGGCCCGAAGACCTCGGTGTCGTGGACGCGGTCGGCGGCGTCGGAGCCGGCGGCGTCGCCGGTGCCGAGCAAGGTCGGGCCGACGCAGCAGGCCACGGCCGGATCGGCATCGACCAGCGCATGCGCGCCGCCGTCGTGCAGCGTCGCCGCCTGCTGCTGCAGATAGGCCAGCCCCGCCCTCACCGCGCCCAACTGCGCGCGGCTCACCAGCGCCCCCATGCGCACGGCCTCGTTGCGCGGATTGCCGACGATCGTCTTCGCCAGGCGGGCGCCGATCGCCTCGGCCGCCGCGGCGTAGAGCGCCTCGGGCACGAAGGCGCGGCGGATCGCGGTGCACTTCTGGCCCGACTTGACCGTGATCTCGCGCGCCACTTCCTTCGCGAACAGGTCGAAGGCGGCGCTGGCGGGCGCCTCGCCCGGCAGCAGCAGCGCAGAGTTCACGCTGTCGGCCTCGATGTTGACGCGCACCGAGCGCTGCACGACCGCCGCATGCGACCGGATCAGCGCCGCGGTCTCGGCCGAGCCGGTGAACGACACCACGTCGAACGGCTGCAGCTGGTCGAGCAGCCCAGCCGAGCTGCCGCAGATGATCGACAGCGCGCCGGCGGGCAGCACGCCCGCATCGACCACGTCCTGCACCATGCGCTGAGTCAGCCACGCGGTCGCGGTGGCCGGCTTGATGATCACTGGCACGCCCGACAGCAGCGCTGGCGCCGCCTTCTCCCACAGGCCCCAGCTCGGGAAATTGAACGCGTTGATGAACAGCGCGACGCCGCGCGTCGGCACCAGCACGTGCTGGCTCTGGAACAGCGGGTCCTTGCCGAGGCGCGCCATCTCGGCGTCGAGCAGATGGCGGCGGTCGCCGAGGCCGTCGCCGAGCTTGGCGTAGGCGCCGAGCGTGAACAGCCCGCCATCGATGTCGACCGCCGAATCGTTCTTGACGGTGCCGCTGTTCGCGGTCGCGATCGCGTAATACGCATCGCGCTGGGCCTGCAGCACCTGGCCGATGCGCGCCAGCATCGCGGCGCGTTCGCGGTAGGTCATCGCGCGCAATGCGGCGCCGCCCTGCTCGCGTGCAAAGTCGAACGCTGCCGCGAGGTCGAGGCCCGTGGCGTCGACCCGGACCAGCTCGGTGCCCAGCACCGGGTCATGCAGCGCGGTGCCGGCGCCGGTGCCGGCCTGCCAGCGGCCGGCGACGAAGTTCGAAAGCAGTTCGGTCATGGGTCGGCTCGGTTGGTGAAGTCGATAAACGCTTCTGGCAGACGTCCGCCCATCGGCGGCAGTGGATCTGTTGCCAGGAAATGCACTATCGTGCGTAGCGCACTTTAGATCCATGTCCGAATCATGTCAAGCATTATAATTCACTACGCCGATGTTCGACGCCGAGGGCGAGGCGGGGACGCCCGGCGAATCAACCTTTGATCTGCAACTCCCGACCGATGTACGACAGAAACATGAATTATGATGCCCGCTCACGACATCGAACCAATGCATTTTTATGCCGAATCACAGAGACTTCCCGGCCAGCCCGGCCATGAAGGCGGCGAGTTTTCGCCGTCCTCGTCGGTGCCGAGCACGCGATTGATGGCGACCGGCACCGAACTACAGCGCTCGCCGGTTCTCGTGATCGGCGCCGGCATCATGGGCGCCGGCATCGCGCAGGTCGCGGCCCAGGCCGGCCACTCCGTGAGGCTCTACGACACGCGCGAAGGCGCGGTGGTACAGGCCAAGGACAAGCTGGCCGCCACCCTCGACGGCCTGGTGGGCAAGGGCAAGCTGGCCGCCGACGCGGCACAGGCGACGCTCGCGCGCATCGTGCCGATTGCGGCGCTGGCCGAGGCCGCCGACGTGGCGCTGGTCGTGGAGGCGATCGTCGAAGACCTCGGCGTCAAGCGCGCGCTGCTGAAGCAGCTCGAGGCGGTGGTCGCCGCCGACTGCATTCTGGCCAGCAACACCTCGTCGATCTCGATCACGGCGCTGGCCAACGGCCTCGCGCATCCGGGCCGGCTGGTCGGCATGCATTTCTTCAATCCGGTGCCGCTGATGAAGCTGGTCGAGGTGGTCTCGGGCCTGCACACCGATGCCCACGTCGCCGAGGCGATCGTCGAGCTCGCCCGGGCCTGGGGCAAGGTGGCGGTGCATGCGCGCTCGACGCCGGGCTTCATCGTCAACCGCATCGCCCGCCCGTACTACGCCGAGACCCTGGCGCTGCTGCAGGAGCGCGCCGCCGAGCCACAGGTGCTCGACGCCTGCCTGCGCGCGGTCGGCTTTCGCATGGGGCCGTGCGAGCTGATGGACCTGATCGGACACGACACCAACTTCGCGGTGACGCAGTCGGTGTTCGAAGCGAACTTCCATGACAAGCGCTACGTGCCCTCGCTCGTGCAGCGCGAACTGGTCGACGGCGGCCTGCTCGGTCGCAAGAGCGGCCGCGGCTTCTACCACTATCCCGACGGCGCGCCCGCGCTGCCTGTGGCAAGGTTCGAGGCGCCCGAGCACGCCCGCGTCGTGACCGTTCATGGCGAGGGCCAGATCGCCGAGTTTCTGGCGCAGGCGGCCGAGACGGCGCTCGCCGCGCACGGGCCGTTGCCGTCCCGCGATCGCAGCGCCGACTGGATCGGCCTGTCGATCGACGGCGCACGCCTGGTGCTGACCGACGGGCGCTGCGCGGGCGAACTGGCCGCCGAGCTCGGTGCCGCCGAAGTCGCGGTTTTCGACCGCCCGCTCGCGCTGCGCGCGGCCGCTGGCAGCGCCCTCGCCTATGCGCTACCGGCATCAGCCAGCGCCGGATGGCGGGCGCAGGTCGAGGCGTGGCTGTCGGCGCTCGGCTTCGCGCCGCTGGCGGTCGCGGACACGCCCGGCCTGGTCGTCGCGCGCACCATCGCAATGCTGATCAACGAAGCGGCCGACGCGGTACAGCAAGGCGTGTGCACGCCCGAAGGCGCCGATTCGGCGATGAAGCTCGGTGTCAACTACCCGGCGGGCCCGTTCGAGTGGCTGGCCGGCTGGAGCGCGCACGAGGTGATCGGGCTGCTCGACCGCCTCGACGCGCACTACCGTGGCGAGCGCTACCGCGTGAGCCCGTGGCTGCGCGCTCGCGCAGCGCCGTGACGTTCGCCGACGTTCGCGCCGGCCAGGTCACCGAGGCGGAGGGTCCGATGTGAGCGCATCGCGTGCCGCGCCAGCCGTCACGGCATGACGACGAACGGCCGCATCATGTCGTTGTCTTCGTCCTCGACGATGAGGCAGTGGTGCACATCGTGCTGCGGCGCGGTGACGCCGGCGGGCAACTCGAACTTCACGCGAATCGTCGTGAAGGTGCCGGGGTTCGTCTTGACGGTGTCCTGGAAGCCGCGCTCCTCGGGGGCCGGTGGCTGCGTGGTCCTGGCCATCGTTCCACGATAACGACCGCAGGGCGCGGTCGATTGACCTGCGTCAACCGGGCGCGCCACCCCCTCATGCGCGTGTTCCCGGCTTGCATCGATCCGCCGATGCGTCATGCTTGCGGCTGCACCACAGGACGCGCACCGACATCCCCTGCCCCCGAGCCAAGGTCACCATGAAGCCGTCCCCCTGGGTCATCGTCTCGACGGCGACATCGACCCACCCGCAACCGCGTCACGGGCGCCGCGCCCGCCTGGGCGGAGCGCCCCGATGAACACCCGCGACGAGTCGCTGCGCTGCGAACCCGCCCTCGCGAGCGCAGCGAGTGCGGTGCGCGCGATCTCCGCCGCCACCGGCACGGACAGCGTGTTCCGCGCCGTGACCCGCGCGGCCATCGACAACGCCGGGGCCGACCGCGGCGCCCTGCTGCTGCCACAGCACGGCCGCTGGGTGGTCGCCGCGCAAGGCGGCGTCGACACCCTGGTGGCGCACTGGCCGGTCGGGCCCGACGTCGGCGATTGCGACTGGGTGTCGCCGGCCGTCGTGCACCTGGTCGAGAGCGTGCGGGCCCCGCTGGCGCTGGCCGATGCGGCGGGCCGCGGTGATTTCACCGACGATCCGCAGGTCCGCCAGGACGCGACCCGCTCGCTGCTGTGCGCGCCGCTGCTGAGCAGTGGCCGGCTGATCGGGGTCTTGTACCTGACGAACAATCTGGCGACTCACGTGTTCACGCCGGCGCGACAGCTGGCGGTCGAGCTGATCGCGGCGCAAGCGGCCGCGTCGCTCGAGAACGCGCGCCTGCGCGATGCGCTGGCGAGCGGCATCGCGTCCGACAACTCGCCGGGCACCGATCCGGCCCATCGCGACGCCCCGCCACGCCATCGCGCACCGCTGCGTGCCACCGACGAGCAGACGCTGCTCGAGAAGATCCAGGCGGCGGTGGTCGTGCATGGGCCGGACACCGCGATCGTCAGCTGCAACCCGATGGCGCAGATGCTGCTCGGGCTGACCGAAGATCAGATGCTGGGCCGTACCGCGGCCGACCCGGGCTGGAAGCTGCTGCGCGAGGACGGCCAGGAGATGCCGGTCGCCGAGTACCCGGTGAATCAGGTCGCGGCGCGCCGCAAGCCGGTGCGCAACCTGGTCGTCGGCTTGCGCCGGCCGAACGACGCGCACGAGTTCTGGGCCATGGCCAATGCCGACCCGGTGTTCGACGACGACGGCCGCATCGTCGAGACGATCGTCACCTTCGTCGACATCACCGGACGCAAGCGCGCCGACGAGGCGCTGCGCGACAGCGAACGCCGCTACCGCATGGTGTTCGAGAATTCGCCGGTAGCGCTGTGGGAGGAGGATTACTCCGCGATCCAGGCGCGCTTCGACGCACTGCGCGAGGCCGGCGTCACCGACCTCGAGGCGCACCTCGCGCGCCATCCCGGGATCGTGCGCGAGTGCGCCGCCCTCGTCGTGGTCCTCGACGTGAACCGCGCGGCGCTCGAGATGCACGAGGCACCGACCAAGAATGCGCTGCGCGCCGGGCTGCTCGATGTCTTCACCGCGCAGACGCTCGACACGTTCCGCCAGGAGCTGCTGTGCCTGTGGAACGGCGGCACGGAAATGACGAGCGATTCGCTGGTACGCACCCTCGCCGGCGCCACGCGCGCGGTCACGGTCGGCCTGTCGGTCTGCCCCGGCTACGAGCACACGCTGTCGAAGGTGCTGGTGTCGCTGATCGACATCACCGCGCGCAAGCAGGCCGAGGCCGAGCTGCGCCACAACGAGGCACGCTATCGCTCCCTCTACAACGACACGCCGGTGATGCTGCACTCGACCGACCCGGTCGGGCGCATGGCGCGGGTCAGCGACTACTGGCTGGCCACGCTCGGCTACACCCGTGAAGAGGTGCTGGGACGCGACCTCACCGAATTCCTCAGCGACGCGTCGCGCCGCTACGCGAACGAGGTCGTGCGCCCGGCGTTCCTGCGCACCGGGCAGTGCCACAACATCGAGTACCAGTTCGTCCGCAAGGATGGCACCGTGCTGGATTGCCTGCTGTCCGCCGTGCTGGAGCACGACGCCGACGGCCGCACGCTGCAGTCGATCGCGGTCGTGATCGACATCTCCGAACGCAAGCGCGCGCAGGAGCGGATCGCGTTCCTGGCCTCCATCGTCGAATCGACCGACGACGCCGTCATCGGCCTGGCGCCCGACTTGAAGATCGTGAGCTGGAACCGCGGCGCCGAGCGCATCTACGGCTACCCCGCCACCGAGATCCTCGGCCGGCCGATCGGCGTGCTCGTGCCGCCGGACCGCCGCGGCGAGTCGGAGAACATCGTCGCCCGGCTCGCGTATGGCAACGAGATCCAGCATCTGGAGACGGTGCGCTCGCGCAAGGACGGGCAGCGCATCGCGGTGGCGCTGACGATCTCGCCGATCAAAAACGGCAGCGGCCAGGTAATCGGTGCATCGACCATCGCGCGCGACATCACGCAGCGCCAGCAGGCCGAGGCCGAGCTTCGGCGCTCCCAGCAGGCCTATGCCTCGCTGGTCAATTCGATCGACGGCATCGTCTGGGAAGTCGATGTGGCGAGCTTCCGCTTCACCTTCGTCAGCCAGCAGGCCGAGCGGCTGCTCGGCTACCCGGTCGAGCAGTGGCTGCAGCCGGAATTCTGGACCGAGCACATCCACCCCGACGACCGCGTCTGGGCGCTCGACTTCTCGGACGCCGCGACCCGCGAGATGCGCGCGCACGAGTTCTCGTACCGCATGTTCGCGGCTGACGGCCGGATGGTCTGGCTGCACGACCTCGTCACGGTGATCGTCGACAACGGGCGACCAACCAGGCTGCGCGGCATCATGGTCGACATCACCGCGCGCAAGCAGCTCGAGGTCACCGAGCGCCTGCGTGCCGGCGCGCTCGAGAAGCTGATAGGCGGCGAGCCCCTGGCGGCGATTCTCGAATCGGTGATCCGGGGCATCGAAGAGGCGCAGACGCACCTGGTCGGCTCGATCCTGCTGCTCGACGCGCAACGCCGCCAGCTGAAGCACTGCGCCGCTCCCGGGTTGCCATCGGCCTATATCGCCGCGATCGACGGCATGGATATCGGGTCCGGTCTCGGACCGTGCATCACCGCGTCCACCGGGCAGCGCGTGGTGGCCGACGACATCGGCAGCGACCCTCGCTGGGCGCCGCTTCGCGTGGCGGCCGCCCGGGCGGGGCTCGCCTCGTGCTGGTCGGAGCCGGTGCTCGATCGACAGGGCCAGGTGATCGGCGTGTTCGTGATCTACCAGCGCGACCCGCGTGCGCCGAACGCGCAGGACCTGGCGCTGATCCAGTCGATGGCCAACCTGACCGGCGTCGTCATCGACTACTGCCAGACCCAGGACGAGATCCGCAAGCTCAACGCCGAGCTCGAGCGCCGCGTGCACGAGCGCACCGAAGACCTGCAGGTTGCCCGCAATGCGGCCGAGGCGGCGAACCGGGCCAAGAGCGACTTCCTCGCCAACATGAGCCACGAGATCCGCACACCGATGAATGCGATCCTCGGCATGTCGCACCTGGCGCTGCGCAGCGGGCTGACGCCGCGCCAGCACAACTACGTCCAGAAGGTGCATGCCTCGGCGGAATCTCTGCTGGGCGTCATCAACGACATCCTCGATTTCTCGAAGATCGAGGCCGGCAAGCTCGACATCGAGACGATCGCCTTCAGCCTGTCGGACGTGATGGACAGCCTGGCCAACGTCGTCGGCCTGAAGGCCGACGAGAAGAACCTGGAGTTCGCCTTCGTCGAGCCCGAGGACCTGCCGACCGAGCTCAGCGGCGACCCGTCGCGGCTGCGCCAGGTCCTGCTCAACTTGTGCGACAACGCGGTCAAGTTCACCGACCGCGGCGAGATCGCGGTGGCCATCGAGGTGCTGGCGCGCGCTGCCGATCAGGTCAGTCTGCGCTTCTCGGTGCGCGACACCGGCCTCGGGATGACGGCCGATCAGCAGCAGAGCCTGTTCCAGCCGTTCGCGCAGGCCGACGCGTCGACCAGCCGGCGCTACGGCGGCACCGGCCTGGGCCTGGCCATCAGCCGCCAGCTGGTGCGCTTGATGGGCGGCGAGATCGAGGTCGACAGCACGCCGGGGCACGGCAGCCGCTTTCACTTCAGCCTCTCGTTCGGGCTGCGCGCGGGCGCCCTGGCGCCGGCGCATGCGCTGCGCCACGACAAGATCGTGGCCAGCCGCGCGCTCGTCGTCGACGACAACCGCTTCGCACGCGAGCTGATCGCCGACATGCTGCGCGCGCTCGGGCTCGAGGCGGACGTCGCCGCGGACGGACCGCAGGCGCTGCAGCGCATCGCGCTCGCCGACGTTGACCGGTCGCCCTACGACCTGGTGCTGCTCGACTGGAAGATGCCCGGCATGGACGGCATCGAATGCGCCAGCCTGCTCGGCCGGATGCCGCTGCGGCGCGGGCCGATGCCGGCGGTGCTGATGCTGACCGCATTCAGCCGCGATGAGGCGCTGCAGCGCCTGCAGGGGCACGAGCCGGTGTTCGCCGAGCTGCTGACCAAGCCCGTGACGCCGTCGTCGCTGTTCGACGCCTGCTGCAAGGCGCTTGGCCTCGGCTCGGCCTTCGTCAGCCGCGGCACGCAGCGCGAAGGGCTGATGCTGGATCGCCAGGCGACATTGAAGGGCGCGCGGCTGCTGCTCGTCGAAGACAACGCGATCAATCGCGAGGTCGCGCTCGAACTGCTCAACGGCGTCGGCATCGAGGTGCAGGTCGCCGCCGACGGCCGGGAAGCACTGGAGAAGCTGGCGCAGGAATCGTTCGACGGCGTGCTGATGGACTGCCAGATGCCGGTGATGGACGGCTTCACCGCGACCCGCGCGATCCGTGCGCAGCCGAAGTTCCATGATTTGCCGGTGATCGCGATGACCGCCAGCGCGATGGTCGGCGACCGCGAGAAGGTGATCGCGGCCGGCATGAACGACCACATCGCGAAGCCGATCAACATCGAGGCGCTGTACGCCACGCTGGCGCGCTGGATCGGGCCGCGCCGTACCACTGCCGCGCACCCCGTCGCTGCGCGCCCGATCGCACCGCAGGCGACCGCATTGGCCGAGTTGCCCGGTGTCGACGCGGACGCCGCGATGACCGTGCTCGGTCTGAGCCTGCCGCTGTACCGCAAGCTGTTGCGCCAGTTCCGTGCGCATGAGCACGATTTCGCGGCCCGCTTCGACGCCGCGCGCGCGGCCGGCGATCGGGCCGCGGTGGCGCGCATGGCGCACGACCTGCAGAGCCTGTCGGGCACGCTGGGCATGCAGCCGCTGCGCCAGGCGGCGCTCGCGCTCGAGCACGGCTGGCGCGACGACGCGGCCGACGCCGAGATCGATGCGCGGCTGCAGGCGGTGCAGCAGCAGCTCGCGACCGTGCTCGGCGGCCTGGCGACGCTCGACGCGGACGCATAGTCGGCGCTGCGCCGGCGCGCGCGTTCGGCATCGCGTCGGGATCAACCTGAGGTTCGATGCTCTTTCGTTCGGACCACGCCGCCGATGCCCCCGTTCGCTCGCGCCGAGCGCATCGCGACCAGAATACGCGCATGCCGTTCCACCCTGCCGTTTCTGGCTGGCTGAACACCCGCTTCGGCCAGCCCACCGAAGTCCAGACCCGCGCCTGGGCGGTCACGGCGCAGCGGCGCCACGCGCTGATCGCGGCGCCGACCGGCTCGGGCAAGACGCTCGCGGCGTTCCTGTCGGCGATCAACGACCTCGTCGTCGAGGGCCTGGGCACCGGCCTGTCCGACGAGGTCCACGTGCTCTACGTGTCGCCGCTGAAGGCGCTGTCGAACGACATCCGCAAGAACCTGCAGGAGCCGCTGGCCGGCATCCGCGCCGGGCTGGTCGCGATGGGCCTGCCCGATGTCGGCATCCGCGACGCGGTGCGCACCGGCGATACGCCGGCGACCGAGCGCGCGCGCATGCGCCGGGTGCCGCCGCACATCCTCGTGACGACGCCCGAGTCGCTGTACATCCTGCTCACCTCGACCTCGGGCCGCGCGATGCTGACATCGGTGCGCAGCGTGATCGTCGACGAGCTGCACGCGGTCGCCGGGGTCAAGCGCGGCGCCCACCTCGCGCTGAGCCTGGAGCGGCTGGACGCGCTGTGCGCGCGGCCGCCGGTGCGCATCGGCCTGTCGGCGACCGTGAAGCCGCTCGACGAGATGGCGCGCTTCCTGGTCGGCGCGCGCGCCGACGAGGTCGCGATCATCGACGCCGGCCACATCCGCGAGCGCGACCTCGCGATCGAAATGCCGCGTTCGCCGCTCACCGCCGTGATGGCCACCGAGGTCTGGGGCGAGCTGTACGACCGGCTCGCCGAGCTGATCCACCAGCACCGCACGACCTTGATCTTCGTCAACCAGCGCCGCGTCGCCGAGCGCGTCGCGCGGCATCTGGCCGAGCGGCTCGGCGAGGCGCACGTGACCGCGCACCACGGCAGCCTCGCGCGCGAGCACCGTCTCGACGCCGAGCAGCGGCTCAAGGCCGGCGCGCTGAAGGCGCTGGTCGCGACCAGCTCGCTCGAGCTCGGCATCGACATCGGCGACATCGACCTGGTCTGCCAGATCGGCTCGCCGCGCTCGATCAACGCGCTGCTGCAGCGCGTCGGCCGCGCCGGCCATGCGATCGGCGCGATCCCGAAGGGCCGGCTGTTCCCGCTCGCGCTCGACGACCTGCTCGAATGCGCCGCGCTGCTCGACGCGGTGCAACGCGGCGAGCTCGACCGCATCCACGTGCCGGACAAGCCGCTCGATGCGCTGGCGCAGCAGATCGTCGCCGAGGCGGCGTGCCGCGACTGGGAGCTGCAGGCGCTGTACGAACGCTGCCGGCTCGCGCAGCCCTACCGCGCGCTCGCGCTGGCCGAGTTCGAGCAGGTGGTGCAGATGCTCGCCGACGGCTACAGCACGCGCCGCGGGCGGCGCGGCGCCTACCTGCACTACGACGCGGTCAACCGCATCGTCCGCGCACGCCGCGGTGCGCGCCTCGCCGCGGTCACGAACGCCGGCGTCATCCCCGACCAGTTCGACTACGACGTCGTGCTGATGCCCGAGGAGCACCGCGTCGGCACGCTCAATGAAGATTTCGCGTTCGAGAGCCTGCCTGGCGACATCTTCCAGCTCGGCAACACCTCGTACCGCATCGCCAAGGTCGAGACCGGCAAGGTGATGGTCGAGGATGCCCACGGCCAGCCGCCGTCGATGCCGTTCTGGCTCGGTGAGAGCCTGGGCCGCAGCGACGAGCTGAGCGCGGCGGTGTCGCGCCTGAGCGCAACCGCCGACGCCCGGCTCGACGACGGCGTCGACGCCTGCGAACACTGGCTGCGCGCGGAGCTGAAGCTGCCGCCGGCGGCCGCGCAGCAGCTCGCGCTCTACCTCGGCGCATCCAAGGCCGCGCTCGGCGTGCTGCCGAGCGCGCACTGCATCGTGTTCGAGCGCTTCTTCGACGAGGTCGGCGACACGCACCTGGTGATCCATTCGCCGTACGGCTCGCGCATCAACAAGGCCTGGGGCCTGGCGCTGCGCAAGCGCATGTGCCGCCAGTTCAACTTCGAGCTGCAGGCGAGCGCGCTCGAAGACAGCATCGTGCTGTCGCTGGGCCCGACGCACAGCTTCGCGCTCGACGAGGTGCAGCGCTACCTGAATTCGGCGACCGCGGCCGACGTGCTGATCCAGGCGCTGCTCGACGCGCCGATGTTCGGCACGCACTGGCGCTGGAACGCGACCGCGTCGCTCGCGGTGCGGCGCATGAACGGCGGCCGCAAGGTGCCGCCGCAGTTCCAGCGCTCCGATGCACAGGACCTGCTGACCGTGGTGTTCCCCGACCAGCAGGCCTGCGCCGAGAACCTCGCCGGCGAACGCGAGCTGCCCGATCACCCGCTGGTCGTGCAGACCTTGCGCGACTGCCTGCACGAGACGATGGACGTCGACGGCTTCGTGCGGCTGCTGCGGCGCATCGAGGCCGGCGAGGTGCGCATCGTCGCCCGCGACCTCGCGTCGCCGTCGCCGCTGGCGCACGCGATCCTGAATGCGCGGCCGTTCGCCTTCCTGGACGACGGCGCGGCCGAGGAACGGCGCACCAAGACCGTCGCGACGAAGGCCCTGATGGACCTGCAGACCGCGCACGACATCGGTCGCCTGGATCCGCAGGTGATCCGCCAGGTGCGCGAGGACGCCTGGCCCGCGATTGGCAGCGCCGAGGAACTGCACGATGCGATCTGCGTGCACGGGTTTCTTGCGGCCGACGAGATCGACACCGACGCCGACGACTTCGCCGATGCGCTCGCGCAGCAGCGCCGCGCGACGCGGCTGACGCTGGCGCCGGGCAGCATGGTGCACGTGGCCGCGGAGCGCCTGCACGAGTTCCTCGCCCTCTTCCCCGACGCGACGATGGCGCCGGCGATCGATGCGGTCCGCGCCGAGCGACCGGGCCGCGACGACGCGTTGCGCGAGATCCTGCGCGGGCGACTCGCGCTGCTCGGCCCGGTGACCGCGAGCGCGCTGGCCGCGCCGCTCGGCCTGCACGCCGACGCGGTGATGGGCGCATTGGGGCAGCTCGAGGCCGACGGCACCGCGATGCGCGGGGGCTTCACCGCGCCCGACGCCACCGAGTGGTGCGATCGCCGGCTGCTCGCCCGCATGCACCGCGCGACGCGCGACAAGCTGCGCGCCGACATCCGTCCGGTGCCGCCGGCGCAGTTCATGCGCTTCCTGTTCCGCTGGCATCGCCTCGCGCTCGCCGACGCCGACGAGCGCCGCGAAGGCGAGGCCGGCCTCGCCGACGTGCTGCGCCAGCTCGAAGGCCATGCCGCACCGGCCGCGGCATGGGAAGACGATCTGCTGCTGGCCCGCGTGAAGGACTACGCGCCGGCGATGCTCGACCGGCTGTGCGCCGTCGGCCGCGTCGTCTGGTGGCGGCCGACCGAAGCGACCGAGGCGCGCCGCAGCGGCCCGATCCGCGGCACGCCGATCGTGCTGTGCGAACGCGAGGCCTTGCCGCATTGGCAGCAGGCGAGCGGCGGCGGCGACGGCGCGACGGCGCTGTCGGGCAAGGCGGTCGCGGTTCGCGACGCACTGCGCACGCACGGCGCGAGCTTCTTCGCCGACCTGCGGCGCGATGTCGGCCTGCTCGGCGAAGAGACCGAGCAGGCGCTGGCCGAGCTGGTGGCGCACGGCCTCGTCAGCTGCGATTCGTTCGCCGGCCTGCGCGCGCTCGTGATGCCCGCCGACAAGCGCAACAAGCTGCGCCGCCGGCGCCCCGGCCACGAGCCGATCGACGATGCCGGGCGCTGGTCGCTGGTGCGGCCATCGCGCGATCCGGTCGATGCGCCGGGTGCGCTGGCGCAGCCGCATGTGGAGCACATTGCGCGCGTGCTGCTGCGCCGCTACGGCGTGGTGTTTCGCAAATTACTGGAGCGCGAGGACGGCCTGCCGCCGTGGCGCGAGCTGCACTACGTGTACCGCCGCCTCGAAGCGCGCGGCGAAGTGCGCGGCGGGCGCTTCGTCAGCGGTTTCTCGGGCGAGCAGTTCGCGCTGCCCGAGGCGGCCGGCGCCTTGCGCACGATCGCGAAGCACGAGGGCCGCGAGCGAGTCTCGATTTCGGCGGTCGACCCGCTGAACCTCGCCGGCATCCTGACGCCGGGCGACAAGATCGCGCGGCTGCCGGGCAATCGGCTGCTGTTCGAGGGCGGCGTGCCGGTCGCGGTGCAAAGCGGCGGCGAGGTGCATTACCTCGCGCCACTCGACGAGGCGATGCAGTGGTCGCTGAAGCAGCTGCTGATCCGCAAGCACCGGCCGGCCGCAGTCGCCGAGCCGCCGGCGGTCTCGCCATGAGTGCTGCAGCCCGGTGCGGTCTCGGTCCGCCGCGCCGCACAGCTACTTCAGCGCGGCGTCGTTGAGCGGCACGAACGCATAGGCGTTGTCGCCCTGGCGCCGCACATGGCCGATGCCGGGAAACGGAAGGTGCGCGCCGGCGACGAGGGTGCCGTTCTTCGCGGCATCGGCGAAGACGCGCAGGCGCTCGCGGGCCGCGGCATCGGGGTCGACGTCGTAGCCGATGGTCACCAGCGGGGCGGCCATCTGCACCGCCGCGACATGCACGATGTCGCCCCACACCAGCAGTTTCTCGCCCTTGCTCTCGAGCAGGTACATCACGTGCCCGGGCGTGTGCCCGTAGGCCGATCGCGCGCGCACGCCGGGCAGCAGCTCGGTGTCGCCGTCGAAGACCACGAGCTTGCCGGCCTGCAGATAGGGCGCCACCGCAGCCGCCGCCGCGCGGAAGAAGCGCTTC
>Ga0207691_10002669_pt1 | contig 17432 bp, 18 predicted proteins | sample KBSM13metaG_FD_184327 | JGI IMG/M metagenome (GOLD analysis project Ga0207691, IMG submission 184327) | Miscanthus rhizosphere microbial communities from Kellogg Biological Station, Michigan, USA - KBS M1-3 metaG (SPAdes) (version 2) | ecosystem: Host-associated > Plants > Roots > Rhizosphere >... | reverse complement strand
GATGTGTTCCCGGAACCTCAGGCCTTTAATTATGGGTCTCAATTGGTGAAAGTGCCAAGTCTTGATGGTGTAGGAAAGATGAGTAAAAGTGAAAACCAATATGCTACACTTTACCTCGCAGATGAGGATGATGTTATCAGAAAAAAAGTAATGAGGGCAAAAACAGATAGTGGACCAACAGAACAAAACTCTGTCAAACCTGAATATATCGAAAATATTTTTTTACTGATGAAATTGGTAAGCTCAGAGGAAACAGTAAAAAAGTTTGATGAGGATTATAATAAATGCACGATACGGTATGGCGATATGAAAAAGCAGTTAGGAGAAGATATGGTAAGATTTATATCACCAATAAGAGAAAAAGTAAATGCTATATTGGGTGATGAAAATTATCTGCAAAGGGTAATGGAACAAGGGGCTAATAAAGCTCGTAAAAGTGCGAAGGCTACCATAGAACTTGCAAGAGAGGCAATAGGATTAAAATATTTTACCCCCGCCCCTAAAGGGGAGTAAAGAAATAAACAATATTGTTGGCGAATAGAAAAGATTATTTATTTTCAGATTATCGAATTATTAATTAACTCCAAAAACTAAGTTCCCCTTTAGGGGACAGGGGTATGGCAAAATCAAAAACGAAACCTAAGCATATTGCAATAGCTGGTAACATCGGCGCCGGTAAGACTACCCTCACTGAATTATTAAGCAAGCATTATAAATGGATACCACAATTTGAAGATGTAGATCATAATCCTTACCTATATGATTTTTATGAAGACATGCCGCGTTGGAGTTTTAATCTTCAAATTTATTTTTTGAATAGTCGTTTATCACAGTTGGTGGATATTCAAAAAGGAAGTGAAACCGTTATACAGGACAGAACGATCTATGAAGATGCGCACATTTTTGCTCCTAACCTTCATGAGATGGGACTAATGAGCAAAAGGGATTTTGATAACTATTTCCAGTTTTTTCAGACATTAAAGCAAATGGTGAAGCCGCCAGATCTGCTTATTTATCTCAAAGCATCTGTTCCAACTTTGGTTGGACAAATTCAGAAAAGAGGAAGAGAGTATGAAGAAAATATCAGGCTTGATTATTTAAAACGATTGAATGAATTTTATAACAAATGGATCGATGCTTACAAAGAGGGTCCATTGCTTGTAATTGATATTGACAAGAATAAGTTTCCTGAGAACGAAGAACATCTTGGTGAAATTATACGCAAAGTGGATAGCCAGATCTACGGATTATTTTAATGTGTGACAAAAATTAACAATTGCTGTTCGGTAAGAGTTCGATTATAAAATACCTTTACAAACACCTCTTATTATTATCAATATGAACAGATTAATTTTATTAACAGTTTTATTTATCAGCTCGAGTTGTTTTGCTCAAAGATCTTTGAGAGATTCACTTTTTAGTGGAAAACTTAAGGCTGATTCTGCATTAGTGGCAAGTAGTAAAGTGGTAAAAGATTCTTCAAAGAAAACCGAAGTTGATCAGTTAACTAAAACTTCGACAGATACAATTGCTAAACTAAATGACCCTGCCAAACCCGAATTAAAATATTCAGACAATAATAAGACCTGGAAAAAATTTACTGATGAATACACCAAGATCATTACTACAGAAATGTCGAACACCAAAAAGATAAAAAAAGGTGGTTATACTGTAACGTTGGAATATGAAATAGGAACAGATGGTGTTGTATCTACAAAAAATATTATCTGCGATCCAAAAAGTGAATCTCTCATTGATCTTATCAATGAAAGAATGATGGCGAATGCACCACAATTGGCTCCACAAATTGTTAATGGGGCTCCCCGTAAGTCAAGCAAAAGACAGATACTTGTTTTTGTAAAGGAAAAAAATTAGAAATCAATAGCCAGCCCAGGATTTATTTTGTTTTAATTCAGATTCAATTTTTTTAAGCCATTCTTCCTGCTTTGTTTTATTACGGCTATAATCTGTTTCATCATCATACTGTTGCTGAAACTTTTCTTTTCCTTCAACAACAGATTTATAAATAGCTGTAAGATCCTTTTGAAATGTAGTTTTATTGTATTGATACTCGCTAACGGATCTATACAATTGCCGGGCAAAAATTTCGGCAATATCAAAATGTCCTTGTTCGTGTTTTAATATCCAGTCATTCTTTACGAGACCCCAGGATTTATTTTTTTCAAACCAGCAATCGATCTTGTACGTTATTTTTCCATTTGCAAAATTGTATGAGAAACCAAGATGAGTGGTGGTCATTGCGGCTGTACTTCCCATTTTCAATGGTGCTGCCTTAAAATCATCCCAAGTCAATTTCCTATTCTCATCCCATTTTATAAGATCTTCTTCCCTTTGTGATAGGAGGAGTAGTGGGAAAATGAAAGCTGTTACTAAAAATGATCTGTTCATGGCCATATAACAGCAAATTGGTAAATAAAGTTCAAAGAGAATCTTAAAATTAAAAACCCCGGTTTGGCGACCGGGGCTTAGGCAAGCAACAATTGAGCTTAGTTATATTTTCGGAGCCGCGGCAAGTACTTCTTCAGAAATTTCGGCTGCATATTTTTCAAAATTATTTACAAATAAGCCGCCAAGGCATTTTGCTTTTTCATCATAGGCATTTGTATCAACCCATGTATTTCTTGGATTTAAAACTTTAGCCGGAACATTTGGACAGCTAGTCGGCATCGCCACACCAAAGACCGCATGATTTTCATAACTCACATTATCAAGTTTACCTTCTAATGCAGCAGTTATCATTGCACGGGTATGAGATAATTTGATCCTTTTCCCAACGCCAAAAGAACCACCGGTCCACCCAGTATTGATCAACCAAACATTCACTTTATGCTCTTGCATTTTTTTACCTAGCATCATTGCATATTTTCCGGGATGTAAAGGAAGGAAAGGGGCTCCAAAACATGCACTAAATGTTGGCTTTGGTTCTGTAATTCCTGTTTCTGTGCCGGCTACTTTAGCTGTATAACCACTAATGAACTGATACATCGCCTGGCCTGGAGTAAGTTTTGATATTGGTGGCAATACACCAAATGCATCACAGGTTAAAAAGAAAATATTTTTTGGTAAACCACCGATGGATGGCTCCTGCGCATTACTGATAAAATTTATCGGATAAGAAACCCTTGTATTTTCTGTAACCGATCCGTCATCAAAATTTATTTTATTAGTGCCAGGAAAAAATTTTGTGTTTTCCACCAATGCGCCGTGACGTATAGCCTGAAAGATCTCGGGTTCTTTTTCTTCGGTTAGGTGAATGCATTTTGCATAACAACCACCTTCAAAGTTGAAAATATCATCACCTGTCCATGCATGCTCATCATCACCGATCAACATGCGGTTTGGATCTGCGCTTAAAGTTGTTTTGCCTGTACCACTTAATCCAAAGAAAATAGCAGTATCCCCATTCTCACCCATGTTCGCACTGCAATGCATGCTCAGTACATTTTTTTCCTGTGGTAAAATATAATTCAGGATCGTGAAAATTCCTTTTTTCATTTCACCAGTATAACCAGAGCCTGCGATCAGGATCGTTTTATGTTTAAAAGAAACAAGTGAAACATTATGTTGTCTTATTCCACATTCTTCCGCATCAAGCTTTAATTCAGGACAGGATATTACATGCCATTCAGGTTTAAAGTTTTCAAGTTCTTCCTCAGTCGGTCTTAAAAACATATTGTATGCAAAAAGATTACTCCAGGGTCTTTCATTTACTACCCGGATATTGAGGCGATAGCGGGGATCAGCACATGCATAGCAATCCCGTACCCATAACTCCGGAAGTTTTTCCAGGTAGTCGATCATTTTTTTATAAATGATCTGATAATATTTTTCATCAACAGGGATATTAAATTCATTCCAATGAACCGTATTTCCAGTGACATCATCCTTAACTATGAACTTATCTTTTGGACTGCGTCCTGTAAACTCACCGGTTTGAATTACCAGAGCACCAGTGTCAGATAAAACACCTTCGCCAAGTCGAAGGGTGTCAAGAATTAGATCGCCGGGGCAAGTTTGATAATGAACGTTTTCGGAAAATTTTAAAACAGACTTCATGAGATTTTTGGTGGGAAAAGAAATAGTCGGAACAGACATAGCCAAGCTTTTTTTGTTGACGGCAAAGGTAGGGCACAAACCCTATTCAAAACAAACAAGTGTTCGTAATACACATTATAACGTCACGACCTTAAAAATAGCCTACCGCTAAAAGTCATTGATTAATAGTACTATTGTAATTGCAAGGATTGAAATTTTTTTCCTGACGTTTTATCAACTTCTGGGGAAAACGACGGGTTAATGACAAAGCCTGCGGGCTTATCTTTAAAAAATAATTTTTATAATGAAATACCTTCCTCTGAATTCAGAGATCTTTATTCAAAACAGGCAACGATTTATAAAAGAGATGGCGCCTAATTCGATCGCCATTTTTAACAGCAATGATGAGTTGCCGATGAATGCAGATGCACTTCATAAGTTTAAACAAAACTCCGACCTGTTTTGGCTAACCGGTGTGATACAGGAAGACAGCATGCTGATCCTATTTCCAGATAACACTGAAAAGAAATTCCGTGAAGTTCTTGTATTGGTTCGCCCAAATGAATTAAAAGAAAAATGGGATGGTAAAAGATTGCGTAAAGAAGAAGCAACTGCTGTTTCAGGTATTGAAAATATTGTCTGGCTTGACAGTATCGAACCTTTATTACAAAAATGGATACACTGGAGTGATAATATTTATTTGAATACGAATGAACATGATCGCAAAGCCAACTGGGTGCCAGTAAGAGACTATCGTTATGCCGAGGAAATGAAAAGAAAATATCCTTTGCATAATTATAAACGCAGTGCACAAATTTTAAAAAAACTTCGTGCAATAAAAACTCCATTGGAAATTGAAGTGTTGCAGAAAGCAATTGACATAACTGATAATACTTTCCGGCGTTTACTTCAATTTATAAAACCAGGTGTATGGGAATATGAGATAGAAGCCGAAATATTTCATTCTTTTTTGATGCAAAGGGCTACTGGCGCTGCTTACGGAAGTATTATTGCAAGCGGTGACAGGGCAAGAACATTGCATTATGTTTCAAACAACCAGGAATGCAAGAATGGAGAAATGATATTGATGGACTTTGGAGCTGAGTATGGCGGGTATAATGCAGATCTTACAAGAACAATTCCTGTGAATGGAAAATTTTCAGCAAGACAGAAAAAAATTTATAATACTTGTCTCGATCTTCATAATCGTTGTAAAGAATTATTGAAACCCGGCATTTCCATTATGGAGTATCATGATAAAGCAGGAGATGTTGCTACAGAGTTATTTTTGAAGGCAGGCTTGTTGAAAAAATCGGATGTAAAAAATGAAGATCCTGATAACAGGGCTTACAGGAAATATCTTTATCATGGTATTTCACATCATCTTGGTGTTGATGTTCATGATCTTGGTACAATGACAGAACCAATAAAACCGGGAATGGTATTTACTGTGGAGCCAGGTATTTATATTGAACAGGAAGGAATGGGTATCCGGATTGAAAACAATGTTTGGATAACAAGGAATGGTAATAAAGACCTGATGAAAAATATTCCTATAACTGTAGAAGAAATAGAAAGTTTAATGAGATAATCTGCTGATTGAGTGATGTGCTAATAAAAGAACAATTATATTGCATTAGCACATTACCATATTGGCTAATTAGCAAATTACATGAAGCAAATCCCCAACCTCTTTACTTTAATTAATCTTTTTCTTGGCGCTACTGCCATCATTCTTATTTTACAAACAGGGCAAACTATTGCATTCATAAATAATGAAGGGTATACGATGGTTGATCTGCCCGAAAAAATCACATGGGGGGCACTTCTTATTTTTTTGGCCGCAATTATTGATTTCCTTGATGGTTTTGTTGCTCGCTTACTTAAAGCAACCTCACCAATGGGTAAGCAACTCGATTCACTTTCAGATGTTGTAAGTTTTGGGGTAGCACCTGCCTTGATAATTTATCAATTATTAAGGATCAGCTACGGACAAGAAGAAAATGGATTGGATATCTCAATCGCATTTCTTTTACCGGCATTAATATTTGCTTGCGCAGCCGCATGGCGATTGGCAAAATTTAATTTAGATGAATCCCAACAATATTCTTTTAAAGGATTACCTACACCTGCGGCAGGACTTTTTGTTGCATCATTGCCCCTAATCCTTCATTTTCCGTCGGCGACAATTAACATTACAGATTACATAATTAATAAATGGGTACTTTATTTGATAATTATAATTCTTTCATTTTTAATGGTAAGCAATTTACCATTAATGAGTTTTAAGTTTAAAGACTTTGGACTTAAAAATAATTTGCCTAAATACATACTGGTAATAATCGGAATTCTCGCTGCCATTTTTTTGCATTGGATCGCTGTTCCAATATTACTCGTGACTTATGTTATTGTATCTTTGGCCCTTAAAAATAAACCCGCATGACATATACGGTTCAGATAAAAGTGATGCCCTTAAAAGAATTACTTGATCCTCAAGGCAAGGCTGTAATGGGAGGTCTTCAGAATCTTGGTCTTAATGGCGTAGAAGATGTGAGGGTAGGAAAAAATATTACACTTCAGTTAAATGCGTCATCACCGGAACAAGCTAAACAACTTGCCGAAGAAGCAAGCAAAAAGTTATTGGCGAATCCAGTGATGGAATATTTTGAAGTGTCAGTTAATTAGAATATTGGCACATTAGCATATCATGCTCTATATCGTTCCTACTCCGATCGGAAATTTAAAAGATATTACTCTCAGGGCATTGGATGTTTTGAAAGAGGTTGATCTTATTCTTGCAGAGGACACACGAACATCTTCTCACTTATTAAATCATTACCAGGTCACGAAACCAATTTCTCCTTATCACCAGCATAATGAACATAAAGTATTACAACATTTGATCGATCAGCTTGCGTCAGGTAAAAAAATGGCCTTGGTAACTGATGCTGGCACACCCGGTATCTCTGATCCTGCGTTTTTATTAATAAGAGAATGCATAAAAAATGATATCAGGATAGAATGTTTGCCCGGCGCCACTGCATTTGTACCGGCTTTGGTTAATAGCGGCATTCCAACAAACCGGTTTGTGTTTGAAGGTTTTATTCCATTAAAAAAAGGAAGACAAACTCTTTTAAAATCGTTGGTTGACGAAGAAAGAACAATGATCTTTTATGAATCACCAATGCGGCTTGTAAAGACACTGGAAGAGTTTATTCAATTTTTTGGAGGGGACAGGCAATGCTGTGTTAGTCGTGAGCTTACCAAAATGTTTGAAGAAAATAAGAGAGGTACTTTAAAGGAAGTCAGTGATTATTTCAAACAAAAAAATGTGAAAGGCGAAATTGTCATCATCATCCAAGGAGAAAATTAATCCATCACTGTTTTCAATTCTTGTAGAAAAATTACTGCGTAAATTAATTTATCGTTATTACCACTAAAGTGGTATTGTTTGATATTAAGCTCTGTCTGTAATTTCGTTTTCCATCTTCTGATATCTTTCCAAAGACCATAAAGGCAACGATAGTAGTGCAAATATTAAATTAATTTGTATAAGCACTGCTAATGATCAAAGAGGCACTTTCATTTCTTGAAAAGGAGTTAAAAAACTACCTCGCTGCAAAGCTCAATTCAGGGAGTGAAGAAATTATTAAGGTTGGTAATATTGCAAAGGTGCTGGATGGCGACGGTGATACCGCTACAAATGCAGCCCGTGCATTGATCTCTATTGTGAATATTGAAGAAGACCGGCTTTCAAAATCTCCTGACAACTACAGGCGATCTGATGATAAGATCGTTTATAAGAATCCAAAAGTTTATCTCAATCTTTATCTTTTAATAACCGCCAAGCAAACAGATTACAGTGAAGCATTGAAAGTGCTTTCATTTATTATCCAGTTCTTTCAGCATAAATATGTTTTTGATACTCAAAACAGTCCGCTGCTTGATCCCAAGATCGAAAGGTTGGTACTAGATCTTCATACACTGAATTTCGAACAAATGAATCACCTCTGGGGCATACTTGGCGGTAAATATGTGCCAAGTGTATTATATAAAATGAGGGTAGTTAGCATTGAAGAAGAAGCTGAAGATTCAATTGGCGAACCAATTATGGAAATAGGAATAAACACCATCGGCAAACCACAAGTATTGTGACAGCAGCGTACAAAATATTATTTACAGTCACACTCAGGCATGACTATTATACTAATAAAGCATGTAACGATTTTACTATTAAACCAACCCCTGATTGCATACAATTGTTAAACCAATATCATTTAATATTCAGGCAGGCAGGTAATAAGATTATTATTCTTACACCTGCAGAAAATGATAAACCTTCTATTGAAATTTCTCCTGGGATCTTTTTCCGGTTTTATCTTTTTTGTGAAAATGTTTATTTCACTCATTTTACTAATTGGGACCAGGATGATTACAGCAGTAAAAAATTTTACGCTACAAATCAGTACAATAATTTTTCAGAATCTAATCGTTATCTCACAACTCCATTATCCGTTTATGATGACAAAGTCACCTACCACCAGGGAAATCTTGTGATAAATGCACAAAAGGAAGTAAGTGAATGTTTGCAGGAAAATCCGGCTGGTGCAAAAAGCAAACCCCTATCTGATAAAAATTTTTGGAAACAATTTATTGATAACAAAACTCAGTATTGTACAACCGATAGCCTGGTGGATTTTACACAAAACTTATTGCCATTTGTATTGATACAAGGCGCCAAAATAAAAGTAGAGGCTTTTGATAATTTAGAAGAAGATTTTAAGAAAACGATCTTTGATCATATAGCCGATAATCTATCTGAAACAGTAAAATTATTTTCAAGCCTGCCAGCCGGCAGGTATAAACTAACAGTAAATGCTAATGAAAAAATTATTTATTATGATCCTGACACTTTTGCTAAAAAGTCGTGGGGAATAATTGAGATCCATCACCAGGATGACCTGTCAAAAGAAATGCAAATACTTGATGGTGATGAATTGCCAACCGATAAAGATGATGAAACAAAATTGACCCCCCGAAATTTTATCATTCATTTCCGCAATCGCTCTGTTTTATGGAAATATAACCTGCGGTTGATGAAGGATGATTATTCGATCAGCGACAGCTCAGCTAATAAAATAGCATTTGAGAAAAAGGAGTCAGCATTTATTTCAAAAGATCCAATCCCATTGTCGGAAGAACCAATTAAAACATTTGTATTAAAAAAAGACACCACTGCATTGATCGATGTTTTGAAAAATCCGGTTTTTTACAAATTGAACACATTTGAAAAACCAGATCCGGCTGATGCTCAAAAAAAGAAAATGATAAAATACCTGTGCAGCGAAATGTATCTAACAATTTAAAAATATAAAAACCAAATTACCATGGCTACATCGTACAAAACCCCCGGAGTTTACATAGAAGAGATTGCCAAGTTTCCACCTTCTGTAGCTGAAGTGGAAACTGCAATTCCTGTATTTGTGGGGCATACTCGCAAAGCAGACCGGATAATACCGGATGATCTGAAACAAAAACCAATTCGTATCACTTCGTTCCTTGAATATGAAACATATTATGGTGATGCATTTTACCAGGAAATCAGTGTTGTTGTAGATGGCAACAATAGCCCCGTAATTGCAAAGCCGATCGAGGCATCTCCGTTTTTAATGTATCATGCCGTTCGTAATTATTTTGACAATGGAGGCGGGCCTTGTTATATTTTTTCAGTAGCAATTTATCCTGCGGGTGGCGCAGCACCTCAATCAGAATTGTATGATGATAGTAAAGCATTTTCAGCATTAACACAGATAAAGAAAATAGATGAGATCACACTCATAGTATTTCCGGACCTGGCTGCTTTAAAAAGCACGGATAAATATTATGACATCTATAAAAAATCATTGTTGCAGTGCGGCGACCTGAAAGATAGGTTTACAATACTTGATGTTTTTCCTGCATACGTTGACGAGGATGATAAAACAAAGGGGCTTGATCTTGATAAAAGTATTGATACGATAAGATCCAAGATCGGAACATCGGAATTGAAATATGGCGCAGCTTATTTCCCAAATCTTAAAACAACTTATAATTATCGTTATGAGAACAGCAATGTAAAGTTTAACCATAAAAACGGTGCATCCGATGGTGAACTAGAAGGATTAAGTTATGATGACGTATTACTGTTTATTAATGCATCTCAATTGGGGGATGTGATAAGAACGGCTATGGAAGAAGTGACCAAGGATAATAAAGCTGATAAAACAAGCCTTATCACCAGATCTTGGGAGAGCCTGCAGTTTTATATGGTAGATGAAAATAAAAAACCAATTGAAAGCGTAGTTAAACCTATACAAGATGATGTTGATAAAGTAGTGAAGGAAGTTACAGATACCGATAAGCTGACCGATCCAACCAAAAAAGGGTTGAATGATGAGATCAAAAAGTTCATTGATGGGGTTAATAAAGATAAGATCCAAAAAAATGCAAAGAATGCCACCGTCAATGGCAATAGCACAGAAAAAAATAAACCTCTTTTAAGTGGAATTGTAAACCCTGCTTTCCAATCAAAAGTTTCGGAGGTCATTGGTAAACTTTATGTTGAGTTACCTCCTTCAGCTGCTATGGCAGGAGTATATGCATATGTTGACAGAACAAGAGGCGTATGGAAAGCTCCGGCAAATGTTACTGTACAATCAGTCATTGAGCCTGTATTCAAAGTAAGTGATGCAGAGCAAACAGATCTGAATGTTTCTACAACTGGTAAATCAATAAATGTCATTCGCACATTTACCGGTCGTGGTGTGCAAGTTTGGGGAGCAAGAACTCTTGCTGGTAATGATAATGAATGGAGATATATTTCTGTTCGTCGTTTCTTCAATATGGTAGAAGAGTCAGTTAAAAAAGCAACGGAGCCATTTGTTTTTGAGCCAAATGATGCAAACACCTGGATCAAAGTAAAAGGAATGATCGAGAATTTTTTGATCCTTCAATGGAGGGCAGGAGCATTAGCCGGCGCAAAACCTGAACATGCATTTTATGTTGCTGTTGGTCTTAATCAAACAATGACTGCTTTGGATATTCTTGAAGGAAGAATGATCGTTGAAATAGGAATGGCTGCAGTAAGACCAGCTGAATTTATTGTTCTTCGTTTTTCACACAAAATGCAGGAATCATAGATCTATGCGTAAAATTAGCAAACAGAAAATCTTATAAACATTTAATTAATTATTATGGCAACATATCCGCTTCCAAAATTTCACTACCAGGTACAATGGGGTGGTTCACGTCTTGGATTTACTGAAGTAACTGGTCTCTCGGTCGAAAACGAATTGATCGAATATCGGGAAGGCAACAGTCCTGAGTACTCAAAGATCAAAATGCCAGGGATGCAGAAATATGGCAACATCACTTTGAAACGAGGCACTTTTAAATCCGACAATGAATTTTACAAATGGTGGAATTCAAAATCACTTGGAAAAATTGAGCGTCGTGATCTTACAGTAAGCCTGTTGAATGAAAATCATGAACCGGTGATCGTATGGAAAGTAAAAAATGCATGGCCGGTAAAACTTCAATCAGCAGATCTGAAAAGTGACGCCAATGAAGTAGCAATTGAAACACTTGAGCTTGCTCATGAAGGTTTAGTGATCGAAGCAGTTTAATTTATTACATGGCAACATATCCTCCGGTTGGGTTTCATTTCAATGTGCAGTTCCAGTTTCCGGGTAATCCTGTTAACATTGGTTTCCAGGATGTATCTGGAATAAGTGTTGACCTGGAAACAGAAAATATATCCGAAGGCGGTGAAAATCGCTTCATTTATAAACTGCCGATCAGGTCCACATATCCCAACCTCGTTTTAAAAAGAGGATTTGTAATAAATGAAGCTCTTAATAAATGGTGCAGTAATGCAATTGAGAACCTGGAGATAGAACCAATTCCAGTAGTGGTATCGTTGATGAATGAGAAACATGAGCCGCTTAAAAGTTATGCGTTTATAAATTCTTATCCACTCAAGTGGTCGATCTCAAATTTTAATGCTGAAACAAGCAGCATTGTGGTTGAAACAATTGAATTGTATTATCAGTTTTTCAGAACGCTTTAAATATTTTTTATGCCGGTAATAATAAAAGAATTGGTCATCCGGGCTACTGTTACCGATTCACAGGGTAAAGAAGAAAGCACCGCTTCGTCTGCGCCTCCATTAAACAATGACGAGAAAGAATCATTGGTAGCTGCTTGTGTTCAACAGGTGCTGGAAATACTTGAAAAGAAAAAAGAAAGATAAAACTGATGTATGAGCCTATTAAAGATGACCATATTATCTTTTGATAAATCCGGGGCCAAGCAATTAACCTCCATACCGCAGGTTTATATCGTAATGTTCAATCCTGCTTCTTATAAACTGGACTACAAAGTAAATTATGATACTAACCAGGCTGATGGCTCAGAAGCTACCACACCCGTGGTAAAAAATGTTGAACCTCAGCAATACAGTTTTGACTTTTTGGTTGATGGCACCGGTGCAGCAGGATTCAAAAGAAATGTACTACTGGATGTAGAATCGTTCAAAAAAACTGTGGGATTTGATAAGAGTATGAAATCTGTCCGTTATTTAATTCTGATGTGGGGGACCATGATGTTGAAATGCTCAATTGAAAATATTTCTGTGAATTATACACTTTTTAATGCGGCGGGCATTCCTATGAGAGCTACTATCTCTGCAACATTTAAGGAGAGGAACGATGATCCTGATGATTTTACAAAAGGCCTCGATGATTTTTTTGAAGGCGATCCTGTAAAAGATGGATTAAGTGTAGCCAATATAGCTTTCCAGGTATTCAATGGCATATCACAAACAGTAGCAATTGCTGAAACCAATGACCTGAACAGCATAAGAGAAAAAGTAACCGCAGCAAGTATTAAACTTCCTTAAGACAATGCCGGATTTATTAACAGATACCGCAACTGATGTTACCAATTACGAGATCGTACTTGGCAGTGAAACTATTTCACCGGCAAGCGGTGTATTGTCTGTTGTAATTCACAAAGGATTAAACCGGATCGCTTCTGCTGAAATTGTTTTTACTGATGCCGATCAGGAAGAAGAATTTCCCTGGAGTAATAAGGATTTTACAAAACCCGGAACTGATGTAGAAATAAAAGCCGGTTATCATAATGATTCAGAAACTGTGTTTAAAGGAATTATTGTAAGACAACATTTACGGATAAATAAAAAAAGTTCAGTGCTGATCATAGAGTGTAAAGACAAAGCTGTAAAAATGGCTACAGTAAGAAAGTCGGCTTACTATGCGGATATGAAAGATAGTGATGTATGGTCGCAGCTGATCGGTGATGCAGGATTAACTGCTGATGCAGGAGCTACAACTGTTCAACATAAAGAATTAGTACAATACAATTGCAGTGATTGGGATTTTATGGTGGCAAGAGCTGAAATGAATGGCATGGTAGTAACAAATATGGATGCAACTATTAAAGTAATGAAGCCAACAGCATCGGGGTTACCTGTTGTTACAGCCACATACCGTTCGAACATATTTGAGTTCGATGCAGACATGGATGCAAGAACGCAACATAAGCAAGTAAAAGCAATCACATGGAATGCAGCTGACCAGGCAACAATCGAAGAAACAAGTTCGGAACCATCATTGCTTTTAAATGGTGATCTGAGTGGAACTGATCTTGCAGATGCAGTTGCAGGGAGCGATTATGAAGTTTTTCATTCGGGACATATTATGCAGGATGAATTAAAAGCATGGGCCGATGCAAAACTTATTAAAAGCAGGTTATCAAAAATAAGAGGCCGTGTAAAAATTCAAGGGAATGGAAAAGTAAATCCCTGTGATGTGGTAGCGTTGGAAGGCGTTGGTGCAAGATTCGCCGGTAATGTAATGGCAGTTGCGGTTCGTCATGAAATATCAAAAGGAAATTGGTACACTGATATACAATTTGGACAAAGTCCGGAATGGTATGCTGCGGAAATGGAAATTGATGAAAAGCCTGCTGCATCTATGATGCCTGCTATTCATGGATTACAAATAGGAATTGTAACAGCATTGGAAAACGATCCTGAAAATGAATTCAGGATAAAAGTGAAAGTGCCAGTAATAAATAAAGATGATGAAGGAGTGTGGTCAAGATTAGCAACTCCGGATGCTGGTAATAACAGGGGAATTGTTATCCGTCCTGAAGTGGGTGATGAAGTGATCATTGGTTTTATAAATGATGATCCGAGAGATGCGGTAGTGTTGGGTTGTTTGCACAGCAGTAAGAATGCAGCTCCAATAGAACCCAAAGATGATAATCATCAAAAAGGATGGGTGACGAGAAGCGAAATGAAAGTGATCTTGGATGATGATAAAAAAACAATCCTGATCACAACACCGGCGGAAAATAAAATTCAGTTGAGTGAAGACGAGAAATCAATTCTTATACAAGATCAGAACGGGAATAAAATAGAAATGAATAGCGAGGGCATTTCAATGGAAAGTTGCAAGGATGTAAAGATCAAAGCAACAGGTGATATAAAACTGGAAGGAATAAATATTGAATCAAAAGCAAGTGCCGCTTTTAAGGCACAGGGTTCAGCCTCGGCAGAATTGAGCAGTAGTGCAACAACAACGGTAAAGGGAAGTGTGGTGATGATCAATTAGTGAATGATCAATGGTAAATAGAATTACTGAACGCACAAGTGAGTGACACAATAGGTGATGAATAGAAGTGCAAAAGCTGGTAAATAAAAAAATTAAATATGCCCCCTGTAGCAAGAGTTGGAGATAGTACAGCACATGGAGGAACAGTGATAGGTCCTGGTGTAAGTAATGTAATGATCGCCGGGATGCCGGCAGCTGTTGTTGGTGATATACATGTCTGTGCAATTGTGCCAACACCGGCCACACCGCATCCGACAACGACCCCGTTTACGGCGGGCAGTTCAAGTGTGATGGTTGGTGGCAGGCCTTTGCTTCGTGTAGGTGATATGGCGGCATGCGGCGCAAGCATTGTCATTGGTGCATCAAACGTAATGGCGGGCTAAAATAAAGATTATGGCAAAAGAAAATTTTTCATTGATAGGAAAGGGCTGGGGATTTCCGCCTGCTTTTTCACAGGGTGGCAGTGATCTTACAATGGTAGCAGGAACAAAAGATATTGAAGAGAGTATTCATATACTTCTTTCCACTGCTTTGCAGGAAAGAGTGATGCAGCCTGAATATGGATGCAATCTCGATTCTATGTTGTTTGAAAGTATGAATGAACATTTTAAAACATACCTGAAACATTTGGTAAAATCTGCCATCATGTATCATGAAGCAAGAATAAAAGCAGATAACATAGAAGTACAGATGGATGAAGCGGTAGAGGGCCGGGTGCTGATCATTATTGACTATACGATCCGTTCTACCAATTCAAAATTTAATTATGTATATCCATTCTACCTGAAATATTAATGGCTAAAAAGTTATACGATATAAGAAACTATCCTCGCAACCCAGGCACATCGCAACCGGGAAGGTATAATAGCAACCTGATGGGAGAAAATGTTTCTATCATTGAGCAGAACATTGCTGATTATATTGTTTTTGCGCAGAAGCTCTCCGCCTATCTTATTTATTATAACGAAAAAGATCAGCCGGCCGGTAACTGGCAAAATTTTTTGGTGAATGATGTTTCTTATCACCTCGCAGTCATCGCTGCGGATAAACCAAAGAATTGGGAAGATGCATGGCATGAATTGATGGAGAAAGTTGAAACAAATACCGAGAAGGAAAACAAAAAATATTTTACATGGAGGTTTGACTTTTTATATTCACTTATTGGCAGGTTAACAGAGACTTTTATTTATAGTGAACAATTTTTGCAATGGGAAAATGATCTGAAAGCATTATACACTACCGCTAATCTTGATATTATTTATGACTTGCTTAAGAAATATGCCAATGCATCAGGAGATCTGTTTAGCGATGATGCCGGTATTTTTTCTTTTAAAGATATGACGCTGAATAGGCGGTCTTCGATCATTGCTAGTATTGAGACCAACAATGAAGCGTTATCGAAAATATTATTAACCGATAACTCGCTGGCAGATGATGGCAAATTTATTTTTGGTGACAGCGCAGGAGTGATCGATAAAATTAATGCGGCCACTGAATATCTTGATGATCTTGCTCAACAATTACTTAGAATTTATGCAAGAGTGCATGATAATGCTGAAGTGCATCTCAGGGCAAGTCTTACAAACTTTGACGGACATCAACCTCATGTTGGTTTGTTTTATGCATTTCTCCAATTGCTGCAGGAGCATAAAACAGACATTAACTCTTTGCTCTTAAAACATCTTGATTATTATTATAAGCAGGTGTTGAATGTTAAATTAAAACCTTATCAACCATCAAAGGTTTATGTAACTTTTGAACCTGCAAAAAATGTAAATGAATATTTTATTAAGACCGACAGCCAGCTTGCTGCAGGAAAAGACGCTAAAGGGAAAGATATTTTTTATAAAACCCAACAGGATATTATTGTTAATAAAGCAGTATTGGGAGAAATAAGATCTTTTACATTAATAAAAAATAAAGAAGAACAACAAAACGAAAGAACAAAAACAGGCGAGCCTTTAGGAATATTTGCATGCCCGCAGGCTAACTCTTCAGATGGCAATGGCAAACCATTGCAACCAGGCGAAAGTTGGGATGCTTTCAGGTCTTCATCACTTGAGACAAATGTTGATGAGCAAATAGGCCTTTCATTTTATTCTTCATTGTTAAAAGATGCTTCACTAACAAAAAATTCTTATTCAGTAAAAATTGAGTTTGCAAATCCACCAGCACTGGATTGGCTTAAGGCATTTGCTAAAGCTTACGGAACAATAAAAATAAATACTGAAAAGGAACTTGTGGAACTGAGTCCTGATGATGCTGGTTATTCTTCCAATGTATTTACAATTGATTTCACTGTTCCGGAAAAAACAAAGATCAGCAATGCTTTTCCCAATGCTTTTATTTTGTTTGGTAGAAATCAAAACCAGGTAAATGATGATTTCTTTGAAAAAATAAAAATTTTACAATCTGCAGCTATTTCTTCTTTTAAAATTACACTTAAGCAAAAAGCAATCCCGGTAACCAAAGCAGAAACAGTGTTGGGTATGACTGATCTGTCGGCTTCTTTTCCGGCATTTGGTGGCGTGCCAAAAGATGGAAGCTGGTTCAAGATCATCGAACCAATTTTAAAAGGGAAAACTATTTCGGGATTGGATCTGAAAATAGAATGGGCATCAAAAACAGAAAGAGGATTTGAAGTGGATGTTGAATATCCGGCAGAAACCGGCAAAGTGACCAAGCACGAATTTATTTCAG